>ERZ772861.2459-NODE-2459-length-12570-cov-37.831962_pt1 | contig 12570 bp, 8 predicted proteins | sample MGYA00512135_ERZ772861 | MGnify/ENA primary metagenome ERZ772861 (study PRJEB29015, sample SAMEA2737700) | human gut metagenome | biome: human gut; feature: human-associated habitat; material: faeces | place: China | collected 2012 ...
AGAAAATGCTGAAATAATCATATTTTACCAAAGGTATTAGTTCCTATATACCTAACACTAAAGGCCGGTCTCAATTTTGAGAATCCGGCCTTTTTTATGCGGCTATCGTAAGATACGACATACTTCTTTAATTAAAAATAATCCAGTATAATGAATACTTCAAAAAATATCTCGGTACATTTATATTTATAATAGAATTTATACCTTTGATTGCAATATTACTTTTCTGATAGTCCCCGACACACTAAGTATCGGCAGATAGATAAAGATACCGATAACCGACATAACCAGTCCACCGATGGTTCCGGCGGCCAGCGGGAACCAGAACGGGGTCTTGTCGCCTATCATGAACGGCACGAATCCGAGGATGGTCGACATCACCGTCAGGAAGATGGGAATGACCTTCACATTCCATGCCTTGGTATAGGCCCTCAGCGGTGACAGCCCCGGGAAATTCCTGCGAATGGCATTATACTCGTTCAGGATGTAGATGCTTGCGTTCACCGTAATACCGCACAGCAGCACGAAGGAAGCGAAACCTCCCTGGTCGAAGTTCAGTCCGAACAGATAAAACGTGAGGAACACCCCGATATACGACACCGGAATCACGAAGATGATGGCCAGCGGCTGGCTCAGCGAGTTAAAGAGGATGGCCGATATGAAGAAGATAATGGAAATGACAATCAGCAGCAGGAAATACTGGCTGTGGTCTTCCTTCCCCCAGCTCCAGTAGACACTGTCACTCTCCACGGTATACCCCATCGGAAGGCGTTTCCGGAGGGTCTCGATGTCCTTCTCCAGCAGTTTCTTGCCCTGTTCCGACGAGCCGATATACTCATATTGCAGGCAGAGCCTGTACTGCTGGTTCTCCTTGGCCACCTGTTTCGGGGCCTGCCCTTTCGCCAGCACGGCCAGATCAGAGAGCTTGTACTGCTTGCCCTTCACCAGAAACGGCACCGACATGAAAGCCCATACATCATAGTCCCGACTCTGGGCGGACGACAGCCGCATATACTCCACGCCGTTGTCGTAAAGGATGCTGCCCGCCAGCTGGTCGCGCATGAATACCGGACGCAGCACCGCAAACAGGTCGTAGGCCGTCAGGTTCTCCTCCGCCATCCTGCGCTTGTCAAACTCCAGATAGAACTCCGTATAGTCGTCCTTCCACCACGAGAACTCCGAACTGACGGTCACCTCCTTGATGCGGCGGTGGGAAAGCAGCAGCTTCTTCATCTTCTCAGCCCAGCGGCCCAGCTCGTCGTAGTTGTAGCCGTACATCTTTACGCGGAAACTGCCGGCACTCTCCCGCACGTCGTTGCTGAAGCCCTGGTCCTGCAGCCCGTACACGCTCCAACTTCCACCGCCCAGGGTCAGCGACTTGCTCACCACGTCCGACTTCAGCACATAGGGAAAACCCGTATGGCTGTACTCCTTCTTGAAGAACACTTGGATGCTTGCCCGGCGCGCATTGTACACCGATGTCTGGAACTGGCGTATCTCCTTGAACCCGCTCAGGTAGGTCTCCATCTTCTTAATCAGCACGTTCATCTGCTCCAGCGTACTGCCGTTGGGCAGGGTGGCGTTGATATACAGCACCACCTCGCTCTCGTCACGGTTGAAGTAGCTGCCGTCGTACACCTTCTCGGCAAAGAGACGGAGAGAACCGCCCAGCACCTTGTCCACTACAGGCTTGATGTCTTCCCGGTAGGCCGTATTGTCGAAAATCTTGTTGTACCATTCCGCCCATGCCCCCTTCTGCTCCGCGTCCTCTATCTTCTCCGGGAGCATGAACACCGGAAGTCCGAAACCGAGCACCAGCAGAAGGAAGGCGACCGCCCGATAGCGGCTCAGCAGCACGATCATCCCCCGGTAAAAGCGGGTGAAATGCACGGCCCCCCGCTTCACCCACAGCCGCGGATGCGCCGGCTTTCCCCTTTGCAGACCGATTTTCTCTATCATCGGAGGCACGAAGAACAGGGCCACCAGCAGCGAGATGCCCAGGTTGACAATCACCACCGCCGCAAAGTCCTGCAGGTTCAGGCGTATCTTCTCGTCGAGGAAGAAGATGATGACCAGCGCCCCGATGGTGGTCAGCGTGGCCGCCAGCACCGACATGAACGCCTTCAGGTTGCGCCTTCTCAGAATATGGTCGGTCATGACGATGATGTTGTCTATCACCAAGTTCAGCGAGATGGTGATGCCCGCCAGCGAATAAAGCTGAATTTCCAGCCCCAGCGCATAATACAGGATGACGGCCACAGCAATGTTCACCGCCAGCCCGGCCACTATCAGGAAAAGATACCGCAGGTTGCGCGTAATCACCGCCACGAACAGCAGCAGGATCAGCACGGTGATTCCCGTACGGAAATAAATCGTGTCCAATTCCTTCGAGATGTATTCCGTAGCATCATAGCCCGTATGGATTTCGTACCCGGCCGGCATCACGGCCTCCGCTTCGGCTATCACCTTCCTGACCTTCTCCGCCAGGGCCAGCTGGTTGGCCGTTTCCGAGGCGGTGACGGACAGATACACCGAGTTCAGCCCGTTGATGCGGTAGTACGATGTGGGCTCCTCCTCCGTGCGCGTCACCCTGACCAGCCGGTCCAGCGGCACCATGCTCCCGTCGGCCGCCTTCACCGCAATTTCCGAGGGGACAAACCCCTCCGGACTGCCTTCGGTGGTACGCACCAGCCGTATCCATTCCGTCCCGCGGGCCGTCTCCAGCTCACAAATCCCCAGAAACTCACGGCCGTACCTTTCCTCAATGGCGGTCAGGATATCCTGTACCCCCACCCCGATGCGCTCCAGCTGCACATTGTCGTACACGATGCGCCACTCCATGGGCGTGGCACCGCTCAGCTCCACCTTATACACTCCGTCCAATGCCGCAACCAGCGGCTTGATGTGCTCCTCGCCGTACTTCTGTATCACGATGGGCGTGGCGGGAGCGTTCAGCGTGTAGGTCATGAAAGGACGCGAGGCGTTTTCGTCACTCCGCTGCGTGGAGATGAGCGGATAGCTCACCCCTTCGGGAAGCTGCGCCCACAACTGCCGGATAAGGGTGGACACCTCAAAGCGGGTCACCCCGATATCCGCATGGCGGTCCAGCTCCATGTCGATGCGCCCGCCCCCGTTGTCGGAAGTGGAACTGATGCTACGGATGCCGTTCACCCGGGCCAGCATGCCCTCCAGACGGCTGGTGACCTCCGTCTCCACCACCCGGGCCGAATTGCCCGGCATGGAGAATGACACCGACAGCCCCGGCATGTCGCGCGAAGGCGAGAGCTTCACCGGCAGCAGAGGCGCCAGCGCCAGTCCCACCAGTGACAGGCACACGAACGTCACTATCAGGGTGAACGACGACCAGACCAGCGGCCGGCCTTCTGTTTTCTCTTTCCTGCTCATAGCCCCTTCATCTCAAATGGTTCTCAAAATCAAAACGGTCGGAAAGCGACATGCCCGTTTCAAAGTCGTGCAGCGTGAGCTTGCGGATCTTGTAGTAGTTCAGCCAGTAGTTCTGGAGTGCCTGTATGTAGTTCTTCCGCGCCTCCTGCTGGCGGTTCAGGGCCAGCGTCAGGCTGCTGATGTCCGACTTGCCGATGATGAAACGCCTGCGCGTCTGGTCGTAGGCCAGCTCCGCCAGGTCGAGCGCCTCCGAGGCGCTGGCTATCAGGTCCTGCTGCACGTTGAAGTCACTCACCGTCATCATCACGTCCTCCTCCAAGCTAATCTCTTCCTGACGGGCGGCAATCTTCACCACGTTCAGGTTGTTTCTGGCCATGTTGTACTTGCCCTTTCTCACGCCCCAGTCTATCAGCGGAATGGAAACCGTGAACGACACCAGGTCCTGCTGAAGCAGGTTCCGGTACGCCGCACTGAAGTTGTCGGCCACCTGGTTGAAGCCCACGCTGGCATTGAAGCTGGCATTGAAGCGCGACTCCTTCCGCGTGCGGTCCACCTCACGCTCCGCCTCCAGCACGTTCTGGTGCTGTTCCAGGTACGTCGGGTTGTTCTCCCGCGCCAGCACCATGGCCCGGTCGGCCGGCACGTCAATATACCGCGGACGCGACGGAAGTTCCAGCTCGATGTACGCGTTGCGGTCCAGGTTCAGGAAGGTAGCCAGGGCCGACATCGCACGCTTGCGCGCAATCTCCGCATTCTCCAGCGTGTTGCGCGCGTTCACCTTGTCCAGCTTCAGCGTCAGCAGGTCAGCCTGTGAGATGGCCGCAATCTTCTGGCGCTGCTCCCCGACGGCATACAGCGTATCGGTGGTGGCCACATTGTCCCGCGCCAGCTCATAATCGGCCTGCGCCATGGCAAGGGTAAAGAAATAGCTTACCGCTTCCTCCGACACGCTCTCTGCATTGTAGAGATACTGCTTCTTCACCTTCTCAAACTTCAAAGGCTCTATCTTCCGGTCCCAGCGGAAGGCATTGAAGCCCAGCAGTTCCTGCTGGTAGCCTATACGGAAAGGGATGCTGGAAAACTGCGTCGACTTCGTATCACCGAAGTTCCGCATGTAGTCCAGCTGCGTGTCCACATAGAACGTACCGCCCAGCAGGTCGAAGTTCTGCGCCACGCTCAGCCCCGCGCTGGCGCTCAGCATCTGCTGCTCACGGTACACGTCGACATTCTCCTGCGAGTCGTAACGCTGCGTGATGTAGCGGTAATACTGCGCCGGGGTCATGTTCAGCGTGAGGCTCGGCAGACGCGCCGCCTTGTAGCTGCGGTACTCCCAGTAGCCCGACAGGTACATGTTCTGATAACGGAAAGCCGACAGCGAGCTGTCGTTGGCCATCGTGATGGTCTCCTTCAAATCCAGCCGCAGCACACGCTGGGCCTTCATTCCCGCCGCGCAGAGCAGCAGCAGGAACAGTATGCTAAATCTTCTTGACTTCATGTTTTCTATAGATAAACCAGTAAATAAGAGGGATTACAAAAAGGCTGATGACGAGGCCCACCATCATGGTGCCGATCATCGCCACCGAAAGCGGACGCTGCATCTCCGAACCCAGGTCGGACGTGAAGAGCAGGGGCACCATGGCGAACACCGTGGTCAGCGTCGTCATGATGATGGCCCTCAGCCTCCGGTGTCCGGCCGTATGGATGGCCTCCAGCAGCGGCATGCCTTCCCTGCGCAGCTCGTTGATGGAGTCCAGCTTCAGGATGGAGTCGTTCACCACGATACCGCAGGAAACGATGATGCCGATGGCCGACATCAGGTTCATGGTATGCCCCGTGGCCCACAGCAGCACCAGTCCGAAGGCGATGTCCATCGGAATCTCCGCCAGCACGATCAGCGGCTGGAGGAAGCTCTCAAACTGGGCGCAGAGGATGAAATACATCAGCAGCACCGAGATGAACAGAATCACCGTCAGCTCTCCCATCATCTTCCTGTTCGAGAAGAAGCTTCCGCCGAACGACACCTCCCAGCGGCTGTCACCGTCGACCGCCCTGCGTATGCCGTCCATCACCTGCGGCACATCCTTCACCTCATAGAAATTCACCGGGATGTACTCCCCGTTGCGTCCGGCAGTGATCTCCTTCAGGTCCTCTCCGGGAACGATGCGCACCAGCTCGCGCAGCGGGATGTAGTTCCTTTCTCCCGAAGCCGCGTCCGTCCGGGTCTCCACCAGCGTCTCCGCCAAGATGCGGTTCACGCTCATCTCCCTTCCGGCGATGCCGATGGGCAGATACTGCTGGTACGAACGCAGGGTAGAAACCTGGTTGTCCTTCAGGGCCGTACGGAGCACCCTCACCACCTCGTCATAGTCCACATTGTACAGGAGCAGGCGGCTGCGGTCCACCTCCAGGTCCAGCTGGCTGCGGAAAGGCGTGCCCTCGGGCGCACAGCCGGTCTCCCGGGCCATGGCATCCTCTATGGCCCGCACTTCCCCCGCCTCCGGAACCGATGCGCGGTCGGCCCTGCGGAGCTGCGCCACCAGGTCGGGTTCCCCCGTGACGAAAAGCTTCTCGAAGATGGTCACCGGCGGCGAGAAAGTCACCACAGCCGAAGGATAATCCTTCCGGACGGCCTTTTCCAGAAGTCCGGTCAGTACCGGAATCTGCTCCGGCTCCGCTGTCCGGAAATACAGTTCCGCCTCGGAAGTGGAAAGTTCGTTCTCCGTGCCCAGCAGATAGTCCTGCATGCCCACGTAGGCCGTATGCTCCACCACCAGCGAATCGGCCAGGGCCAGTATGGCGTTCACCCTGCGGTTGTTCTCGTCCACATGGATGTTCTCGTTCCATTCAATGCCCACCACCACCTCGTTCTGGTCAATCTCCGGCATACGCTCCTTGTCAATCACCATGAACATCAGCACACACAGCGGCAGCGACACGATGGCAAGAAACATGGTAACAGTCTTATGTGCAAACACCCACTCAATACCCGCGTCATAGAACCGCGTCAGCCATTCGTTCTTCAGCAGGTTCTTAAAGTTGGCGGTAAACCAGTTGTGCTTCCTGATGCCCGTACGGTAGAACAGCACATACAGCACGGGCAGCAGCATGATGCCCGTGAAATACGACACCATCAGTCCCGACGTGATGGAAAACGCCTCGTCCATGAAGATGGCCCCGGCTATCCCGCTCATGAACACCAGCGGCACGAACACCGCGATGGTGGTGAGCGACGAGCTCAGCATCGGCGTGATCATCTCCGAGGTTCCCGCCACGGCCGCACGCTTCAGCGAATACCCCTTTTCACGGTACTGCGACACGTTCTCCGTCACGATGATGGCATTGTCAATCATCATGCCCACCGCCAGGATCAGTCCCGAAAGCGAGATTACGTTGAGCGAGACCCGGCAGAGGTAGAAAAAGAAGAACGTGATCACCACCGAGGCAATCATGGTGATGCCGATGACCAGCGGCGAACGCACGTCACCGATGAAGAACACCGCCACGATGAAGATGAACAGGAAGCCCAGCGTGAAGTTCTGCTGCAGGTTCGATATGGTATAGTCCAGCAGCTCCGTCTGGTTCCGGCTGATGCTGAACTCTATGTCTGGATATATCCTTGTGAAATAATCCGTGGTCTCCTTCAGCTCACGGCGCAGGTTGTCCATGTTCTCCTCGCCCTGCTTAATGATGGCCAGCGTCACCGCCCGCTTTCCTCCTGCCAGCGAGCGCCCCGTCTCGTTGCGGGTAACCGTCTGCACGTCGCAGATGTCCCCCAGCTGCCTCACCTGTCCGTTGCGGTTGAACCAGATCTGCCGCACGTCCTCCGGCGTACGGAGGATGGAGGCGATGCGGATGTTGTATTCATAATACCCGTCGCGCACCAGCATGCTCCCCGGCTCCACGTTGTTCGACGAGAGGATGTCCTCCAGGTCGGCAATGCCCATGCCCAGGCTCTCCATCCTGCCCATATCCGGCACGATGCGCAGCATCTTCTGCGGCACCCCCGTCATGTCGGCCATGGCCACCTGCGGCAGCTGTTCGATGCGCCGCTTCACCACGTTCTCCGCCAGCGTGCACATCTCCAGAAAGGCGTCCCCGTCCGTTTCCCGGTAAGGCACATCCTTCTTCAGCGTCATGTTCAGGTAGAACACCGGGATGTCCGTCGCGCTCGCCTTGACGGCCTTCGGCCTTGCCGCATCCCTGGGCAGGCTGTTCATGGCCGCGTCAATCTTCTCGTTCACCTCGATGAAGGCCAGGTCGGTATCCGTGCCGAAATCGAACGACAGGCGGATGATGCCTGAACCGTCGCGCGTATCGCTCCGCATCTCGCTGAGCCCCGACACCTGCATGAGCTGCCTTCTCAGTGGAGCCACCATGGTATTCTCCAGCTCGCGGGCCGACGAGTTCTCCCCGCTCACCTGCACGGTAATCTGCGGAATGTCTATGTCCGGAAGCAGCGATACGGGCAGCGAGAAGTAAGTCACCAGCCCCACGATGAAGCAGGCGGTGAAAGCCATGAGTACCGCTATCGGTCTTTTTATCAGAAATCTTACCATAGTACGGACATGTTTTAAGGTATCACTTTTACAGGAGCCTCATGCGCAAGGTTCACGTTTCCGGTCACGATGACCTGTGCCCCTTCCTCCATGCCCTCGCCTGTCACGGTATATTCGGTCATGTTCTCCAGTCCGGTGGTCACATAGTTCCACACCGCCCTGCCGTCCTTCAGGGTAAACACCACCTGCTTGCCCGTGCGCAGCACCACGGCAGTCTTGGGCACCACAAGCTGGCCGGGAACAGAGCGTTTCACGCTTACACGCACGTTCATGCCGTCGAACAGTCTTGCACCGCCGTTCACCCTGGCCCTTACGCTCACCAGCCCGTTTTCGTCCACCAGCGGGTTGATTTCCGACACCGTACCGCTGCATGCTCCGGCTGTCCCGACAAACGGAGCCACCTCCACCCGGTCTCCCCGCCTGACAAGCGGCAGCTCGCTTTCCAGCACCTTGAAGGCCACCTCCATGCCCCCGCTTCCTATCACGCGGCAGAAGGGCTTCGAGCCGTCCGGACGGTTGAAACCCCGCGTCTCCAGATTGGCCACCACCCCGTCGAACGGTGCGGTGATCACCGCCTGCTCCAGCTCAAACTTTGCCAGCTCGTATGCCGCACGGCTCTGGCCGTAGCCGCTCTTCACCTCGGCAAGCCGTACTATGTCTTTGGGGATTGCCTGCATGCGGTCGGGCGCATACCCCTGCCCTATCAGCACGTCCTTCATCTCCAATTCCGACTGGCGCAGGGCTATCTCCGTCTTCTCCAGGCTGTTCTTCAGGGTGAACAGGTCGAGTTCGGCTATCTTCTGACCCTTCTTCACCGCATCGCCGTTCTTCACATAGATATGTGCCACAGGCTCCGATGTGAGGCGGAACGAGAGGTCGGCATACTGTGAGGCCGTCACCTTACCGTTGCTCACCAGCTCATGGTTGAACGTGGTCCTCTTCAGCGTCATGACCGTCACCTCGTTCGCCTGTGAAGGCAGAACCGTTTCCACTCCTTCCTTTTCCTTTCCGGAAGTGTCGTCTTTTTTCTCGCCGCAGCCTGTCAACATTCCGGCGGCAAGCAGCAGCACATATACGTAGTGTGTTCTCATACATATCTCATTTAATCCAAATCCAACTTATATTTTCTGATTACAAAATCGTCATCCTTCATTGTCGAAGCAAACATATATTTATCATTCCTGTCAATACAGAATGAACAGACAGGCATATCCAATGTATATTTGTGCAGCAATTTACCATCCCAATTAAATACATATAAAATATCACTGAAATAATTGGGTAAGCCTTTATACAAATTTTCCTTCAAAGCTTCTCCATGCGTATAGGGAGTCATAAGACAATAAATATAGTTTTCAGTCACTTTAGTTACAGCCCCCCTCAAACAACGGTCATCAATAACCCTTCTGTCATTAGACGCCTTATAAACCGGATAATCTGCACATAGAGGTATTCGTTTAGATAAATGAGTTCCATCCATCTCCAAAATCTCTATAAATCTGCCAAGTCTGCAAGTATAAACGAACTTGCTTAACGATGGATGTTTAGCTAGTTCAGCATCGCAATATACCAAGAAATCAGCCGGTTTCACATAAGTAGCTACATTTATACCAGGAAATGTATAATTGATGGCTTCAACTTTATTCTTCTTAAAATTTATGGCTGATAAAATCTTATTATCGGTAAGTTCCCCTCCTGTTGCTATACAGATGCTGTCATTAAACATCACAAAATTGGGAAAGAATAAACAATTATGATTTAGTGGCATATCGACCACTTCCCATTTATCCTTATCAAAAGGATACTCTTTTCTTATTTTATATACCTTACTGATTGTACCAGAATAATTAGCGATAAACAATGAACTGTCCGTAACCTGATAAGAAGGATTGACAACCTCCCATGCTCCATTGCCTTTGGTTAAAAAAGAACCTTTTTTCCTCAAACTATTACCATCTAACTCATATATAGCATACAACTTATTTTGGGATAACTCTTCAATAAGAAACTGATTCTCGTCTATGAAATCTATTTTCATTCCCCAAATATCTGAATCACACTTCAGATATTCACCCTGAAGCTGAATTGTAGGCAATTCCTGAATTGTGTTATCTTTATCCTTGCTTTTTTTCGAAGAACATGAAAACAACAAAAGACACGTACAGATTATATAAAATAAATGCTTGACCATAATACTTTTCTTTTAATGTCTAATAACGAACATATTTAAAAAATAAATCTATAAACCGGGGGCATCAGCACCGCTTCGCTCTTTTACATTATCATTTTTAATTTTATTTTCGCTGTAATTATTGCTTGCTGGTTATCTGATAAACGTCTTTAACATTCTTATTCTTCCTTTTTAAGCGTAACTACTATAACTTTCAGGCCTTTCAGCTTCTTATAACGCTCAATCATCTTATAGTTGTTAGTTATTTTGACAGATTCTATCTTCTCCGGTGGAATCAAAGATAAAGGACTCTTGTCTGGATCATGTACATAAATTTTATTATCAATGACAGTGACTATCGTTGAATGTGTTATCGAATCACACTGATACTCTATTTCAACTTTAGCAGAATTTCTTTCCACTTGTTGCGCGTTAAGTTTTCCCCCAAAGCACAAAAACAAGCTCAAAAACAACCCCAAAAACAAACTCAAATTCATATTATTATAAATCATAAATATTAATGATATTAATTACATAATCGGAAGTCTCGGGACTGGTTCCCAATAAAATAATCTGGTCTTCACTGGCCGTAATCATACTGTATTCCTGTGGCAAAACAATCATTTTTACCGGGTTTCCCTTCCAGTCAAATGAAGCAACTTATCTCCTCCGGTTATGTAAGAATCCCTATCTTGAGACTGTTTCCCGCTGAAAAGCCCGACACAATACTTATCTGTTACGGCCATACCGAAAAAACCGCTCACATTCTCTCTCAGAAACGATACCGATGAAGAAGTGCTCGTGGAACTATTCACAAATTGAGGATATGAAGCCACATTCTGTTTCAAAAGCTTGGGGTGGCTTATATCGCTCATGTCATAAAACATTGCTATTTGTCCATCCCTTTCCCCTACAGCGAACACTTTTTCTTTCGCATTATACACCATCCCCGCAGGTTGGTAGGCAAAAGCATTATCCTGATAACTGCAACCGGGCTTAGAATCATCCTTAGGATAATCTCCAAAAACACTTACTTTCTGTCCCTCCTTGTTGTATATAACGAAATGCTTGTTTTCTTCAATAAGACCAGTCGCAACAAAATATTCATTGGACAAAGCTATAACCTTAAAGGGAAACATTTTGTCTGAATGTGCAAGCTCAATGCTCGAACAGCACACCGTATCCTTCTCATAAGAAAACCAAGCAAATTCTTTCTTATTCTCATCATACAGCCCCAACTTCCCATCAAATGAACTGGCTGCCGAAAACCATAAATACTCATGAGGTCCTTGCCCCCTGTTGGCAAACCGACCAATATACTTCCCAGTTGTCCAGTCAAAAGCCGTAACCAGCGGCGATGAATACATATCTACCATAAAAAGTTTCCCACCAACATAATACATGTCAATAGGCTTCCGTATACTGTCTACATCAAAAGAAGGTTTATGCACTTCCACTTTTAGGGATTCAGGAAACAAATCACACATAGAGACAAAAGACTTGGTACAGGAAGATAGTACAAGTCCCCAGAACAAACTGTAAATGAATACTTTCATTGGAATGAAAATGATTAGTTCGTAATACTAATAAGAATAAAAAATAATCTCAAATAGAGGATATGAAACTATCTTGCTCATAAGCAAGCTGCAACGTAAAACCCTCATTTTTTTGCTTTAATTTCTCTTTATCATATGACTAATAATATGACAAATTTTTATTTTAGTTTTAATCTACTATAAGGCTCTCAGCTTTATATTTCACCGTCAGAACTGCACTTTTCTCATGGGTTAATCACATTTAAATTTATTTCATGTTCGGTAATAAAAATTCCGTTTCATGCTTCTACCACTGAATTTAGCTTAAAGCATACCGTAAAATCAAGAAAGCTTCTTCATTTTGTAACTCCCCTTTTTTTATACAATACAGATATCTATCTTGATCTATACAAAAGCCAGAAGTCATTCCCTGCCCCACTTCCCAAACATGGGTCACCATCCCATTCCAATCAACTTGTGCAATTTGATTATTCATAGCATCACCTGTTTCACCATCTTTCAGACTACGACGAAAATAAGCATAATCAGAAGTTGCATAGCATTGAATATAACCCACATAATTTTTTCGATCTAATAGTTTACGAAACTGCTTCTCATTATTATCACCGTCTTTCCCTAAACAAATAACATTTTGTAATTTACCTTGCAAATCATACACTTGAATCATGTCAAAATAATACATTGAAACAAATATTTTATGCAAATTCAAATTACATAAGACATTTGCACTATACATTAACCATAAATTATCTTGCACTTTGTCTGTTAAAGCTGATGAAGGTTCTGGATACACAGGCACATTGGTTATTCGCCTTGTGCGTAAATCATAGATTTGAAACAAAGAATTTTTCTCTCCAATATGTTTTCCCACCAAGTACTTCTG
>ERZ772861.2467-NODE-2467-length-12521-cov-3.628670_pt1 | contig 12521 bp, 11 predicted proteins | sample MGYA00512135_ERZ772861 | MGnify/ENA primary metagenome ERZ772861 (study PRJEB29015, sample SAMEA2737700) | human gut metagenome | biome: human gut; feature: human-associated habitat; material: faeces | place: China | collected 2012 ...
CGTGAAAAGGATACGAGTCACATCAGCCTCTTCTTCAGCCTCTTCGGGTTTCTTCTGGCACATGGACAGAAAACCGCCTAATCCTAAAGGAAGAAGAGAGAAGGAACAGAAAAGAACAAACACTGCCACAAAGAATTCAGCGTACTGGACAGTGAGGAAAGGGGTGGAATAGGTAAACAGGTAGCGAATACCGCATTCCTCAAATGCCGAGTTAGGAATATACGACCCCAAGTATGCAAACGCCGCTATCAACAGTACGAACAGGAAGTAGAGGGCTACAAAGAAAGCACTAGGGATTACACAACAAAACAGAAAATGCCTCTTGCTGTTCTTCCTCGACAGTGATATAACGCACACCAGAGAGAAAACAAAGTCGATATAAGCCGATCCAAGTCGGATCTACACTTCACACTAAAACGAGGAGATACGCAAAACCACACCGCTGCTATATTCCACTGAACATATGACAACTGCATGAACAATAACACTGACAGAACACCGGGAGCAACGATGTTCAGCAGTATATCGATCAATATTGTGAAGATGTAGAAGCTATATGTCATAAAAGGCAAAAGCAGAAACCCATTCATTCGCGAGAATGACACAGTGCAGAAAATGTGCCCGATTTTTGGATGCGATTCAGTTGAAAACACAAAACACAGGATTGGAACACTATGATCACAGAAGAGCATAAGGAGAACGAAAGGATGATCGGAATGAATGGAAAAGGAGACAGGGGACTTCATTTGACAGAATGAGCATAGGAATAGCAATTTGCCTTGCATAGCAGAATATACTCGCTTCAACTAAACGACATAGCACACTTCTGCGATCCATCCCCTTTGGGATCAAATACAGAAATGGAAGAATGACACTGGACTCTACTCTCCAATTCTCTCCAAATGGAACCCTCAGGAGAAGCCCATTCATTTCCTCACACTCTCTCTTACCCATGAACGACGATTGGTCGGGAGGCTGGTTCGATGAGCAGCCAACCAAGAAGGGTAGGGCTTGTTTTGAGAGGGCGTTGTCTCATTCGTTGTAGTGGACAGCTGGTCAGATGATGATGACTTTGCCGCGCCGAAGCAAGTCGTGAAGAAGCGATCGACGACGAGAAGTGGCTTGCATTTCCCCGTTTGCTCATTTCGTAGAGGACGACTGGGACGATGATTGGGATGATACGCCAAGCACAGTTGCCAGCAGATCCACGAATGCGAATTCCAAAGCCTCTTCCAACCGTCTCAATTCCAACCCTCTCCTCATTCTCTAGATGCGGATGATGATTCGGACTGGGATGCTGCTCCACAACAAGCCCGCTCAACGCGGTCCCCACCGGCGTCGAGTTCGAATCCGTTCTTTCTTTGACACCTAGCTGTGGATGACTGGGATATGGACGAGCCTGCAAATCCGACCCGTAACGTCTTTCATTCCTTTTCCAACGTAGCAGCGAACTCCCTCCAACCCAAGGCTTCTACAACCATTCAACCTCGTATGCATTGTTCATAGCATTCACCCTAGATAAGACCGGTCGCAAGAGAAAGGTGGAGCCCCTCCCCGTCGATCCGATTCCCTCGCCTCACAACTAGGACGCCTTCGCCATTCGCTCCACCAAGGGCCGCGCGCGCTCCAACCGCCGCCGCCAGCAGGCCGAGGCGCAGGCGGAGGACGTGGAGGAAGAGACGAAGGAAGAGGAAGAGGACGATTTCTTCGGCACGCCCGCCGCGCCAAAGCACCACGAGCGCCGGCATGTCGACGCGGCGCTGGACGACTTCGACCGCGTGTCGGACAACGCGACGCAGCAGAAGGACGAGGGCGGTTCGTTCTGGGACGAAAAGGAGGACGATTTCTGGAACTCGAGTGCTCCAGCTTCGGCGAAGAAGGTGGACTCGACAGTTGACCGAATTCTGGACGATTTCGGGAACCTGTTCCAGATCAAGGTGTCGGACAACGTGCACGAGAATGTGAAGAGCATGGGTACGTGTGCGGAGTGAGGGTTAGAGAGCGCGGACAATCTGATGAAGATGGGTTCCTCGCTGTGGGGCAGCTTCACGTCGCTACTGGGCGAGGAGTACAAGCTGAACCTGACCTTCGTGTTCGACGGCAAGGAATACCGTGCCAAGGTGTGCATATGACAACACAATGAGGCGTAGAAGAAGCTGGCGGAGGGCGGCTTCTCGGTGGTGTACCTGGCGTGCGACGCGAGCGAGCGTGAGTTCGCAGTGAAGGTGATGAACGGGTCGTCGCCGTCGGTGGTGAAGGAGATCGAGCGCGAGATCAAGCTGCTGAAGATGCTGAAGCACCCGAACATCATGCCGCTGCTGGGCGTGAGCAAGCGGACGGAGTTTGGAATTGTGGGGGTGGTGAGGGGTAGCGAGGGAGCGCCGCAGTACAGTCTGCTGACGCCGTTTTACAAGGACGGGTCGGTGTGGGACGAGATCGAGAAGCTGAACGCCGACCCGATTCGCGTGTGGACGTTCACGGAGGAGCGGTGCCTGCGCATCTTCTTGCAGGTGTGTCGCGCGGTGAAGGTGCTGCACGACAAGGGTCTGGTGCACCGCGACATCAAGCCGCACAACGTGATGCTGCAGAGAGAGGGCGGCAAGGAGAAGGCGATCCTGATTGACTTCGGTTCCGTGGGCGTGTTAGACGTGCCGGTGCGCGACCGTCGCGACGCGAGCACCATCAAGGTTGGTGTGAAATGCGAAGGTGAGGCGTAGGAGGACGCGGAGAAGCACTGCAGTGCCGCCTACCGCGCGCCCGAGCTGTACGACCCGCGTCCGGGCATGAACAGTGAAGGTGTGAGTGGAGTGTGAGGCGTAGTCGACGGCGGCGTGGACATTTGGGCGCTGGGCTGCACGCTGTACGCGATGGCGTTCGGCACGTGCCCGTTCGAGAGTCCGGTGGAGGGCATCATGAAGCTGGCGATTCTGGACGCGAACGTCAGCTTCCCGAAGAACAACACATACCACTGCTGCTCCTTCTCGAACCCGTTCTGCAAGTTCATTCGGATGATGCTGCGACTGGACATCGAGGCGCGAATCACCATCGACGACTGCATCGAGAAGACGCAGCTTTTGATTGAGCATTGTCCCAAGCAGGAAGTGTATTGCTGTGTTTGTTGCTCCCTCTCTCTCCGTTGGAAAGGGCGTTCTGGACGCTGTGCAGCAAGGACATGAAAGCCCTTGGATAGTCAAACCCGCAATACACTGGGCAGAAAAGAAGGAGCCATTTACACACGTTTTTGTTGCTATCCTACAGTGTTATGATGGATGAGGGAAGCAAGTGCATTTGAATCAGTGAAGGCATTTCTGGGATTATTCCGAGAAGAAGTGGCGGTCTTACAAGCCGTTTCTCTCAATAAAGATTAAAACAGTCTGAGGAGACGCAAATGTGCCCTTCCAATCTATTGTGCTTATTCCTACTCTTGTGCCTTCCATTACTTGCGATTGATGTGAAGGCGAACGGACAGTCCTGGACGTGTGATCGCTCGAGTCTTGCCGGTTATGTCGATAAGCCTATTGAACCGATGAAGTGCAGGCTGTACATTACGGCTATCCCGTACGTCTATCCGCCACTTCCCTCTGGTCTTGTTGCACGCTTCGTCGTAGACCCGATTGCGAAAGGGTACTATGAGATTTCGGGTACTCCCGTGCATCCTCATCAAAGAACGGTGTATTCCGTTCGCTCTAAGGACCATGTGTCTTTCTTCTCTCTGGGAGTGATCGGAAAGCCCACCACTCTGAGCTACGGGTTCAACTACATGGTGATGTATGCCGGCCTCCCTATGGAGCCTCTGCTGCCTCATTCCGACGCCGAATTGACCCACTTCTATGCCACTCCAGAGTTCCCGAGTGGAGTGCATCTGAATTCCACGACGGGTGCCATTTCTGGTTTCTTCCCTAACACAGCCTCCAGCGGAACGCAATACACGATTACTGGAGCGAACAGCGTCGGTAGTGTCACGACTGTCATTCGTTTGATCGTCAAGGACAGCAGTGACATGGTGGAGAGTGGCTTCACGTCGTGCCATTGGCTGCACGACACCTACTGCGATCTGCCGCCCATGGAGTTTTTCTACGATCATCCCGCGGTCGTGTGCAAGCATGAGACGGAGCTGAACTATGTGAACACCAACGAGGGCCACATCTACCCGATGCCCGGTCTGGACTACCGCTTCCAGCACAATTACCTCTCTCTCTTCTACGGCTTTATCAACATCATCATCCCCGCCTCCTACAGATTCTCCGTGAACGCGGACAGCAGCGGCCTCCTGTACGTTGACAACGTGGGCATGCCGCTGGTGGACCTGGACCACTGCAAGGAGGGTCACACGGGCAGTGCATCCATCCAGCTCACGCAGGGTCGTCACATCTTCATGATCAAGTACACTCAGCTCGAGAAGCAGTCCAACCTGACGGTGAAGCTGTCGTCTGAGGAGGCGGGCATCGACGAAATGAACTTCAACTCTGCCATCACCAAGGTGGGTGGTCGTGGTCCTTCCTTCATCACCTACCCGTTGATCGTGGGCTACGCTGGCGTCTCCATGCAGCTGTACGCGCCGCAGAGAGTGTCTGGCACCGTCGACACGTGGTCGGTGACGCCCGAGCTGCCTTCCGGACTGTTGTTCGACGCGCAGACGGGCGAGATCAGCGGCAGGACAATGACGCCCTACTCTGGCGACCACACGGTTACGGCAGTGGGAGTAAACGGCGAGGCATCCACCGCGATCCACGTGGAGATCGGCAACTCGCCGATCCAGGGCATCCGCGCGCACTACTACACGATCAAGGACGGGAGCGTCTGCACCCTGCCTTCTTTCTCCCAGTCCCAACTCGAACTGCGCGTCACGCGGACTGAGAGCCGCCTGGACTTCCAGGGGCTTCCAGGGATGGCCGACGGACTGCCGACGGATTCCATCGTGAACTACGCGGAGTGGGAGTCGTACCTCTTCTTCGGGGAGGTGGGCAACTGGAAGCTGCGTCTGAGCTGCGCGGGCGCCTGCCGTCTGTGGTCAAAGAACACGCTGGAGATCGACTTGTGGACGCCGAAGGAGAAGTCCTACTGCCACGACTACGCCTCCGAAGAGATGGTGGTTCCCGTGGCGGCGTCGGGCTACTACTACATCAAGGTCAACCACTCCCCGCTGGAGAGAGACGACGCGATCATGCTGGAGTGGTGCTCGCCCACAGGGGACTGGGAAGTGGTGCCCGAGGCGCGCTTCTTCTTCGTGCCAACCACGCAGCTGGTCTACGACTACGAGAAGATGGATCTCTTCAAGGGCCAGCAGATCACTGTCAACAAGCCGCATAGCATAATCGCCGACGCGTGCAGCGGTTACTTCGCGGCGCCTGCCCTGCCGGACGGTTTGCACGTGGACCGCAACAGCGGGTACATCACGGGCGTGCCGACGACCGACCAGAACGAGAAGGAGTACGTCATCACGTGCTCGACGGGGAAGGCGACGCTGAGCACCACGATTCACATCGCCGTGCACACGCTCAGCCCTCCGTCCAACGTGGGCATCGTCTTCCGTGGGAAGGTGGTTGGGGACGAGGTGATTCTCCTGACTCCCTTCGTTGTGAACAACGCGTTCACATCCGTGAACGTCACCCACGAGTCCTACACCTTCGAGGTGTCTCCCGCCCTTCCCAGGGGCCTGAGCGTCGACCGTTTCACCGGAGGAATCGGAGGTTCTCCTGCGCAGCCGATTCCCAATTCCCTGTTCACCCTGATCACGCGCAACCCCGCGGGCGCGACCTTCACCCCGTTCCGCCTGGAGGTGGCGGGCTGCTTCGGCGTGACGGAGTCGGGCGAGCAGTGGACGAACCCGTACCTGATCCTGCAGCCCAAGAGCAGCGGCGTGAGCATCACCGTCAATCAGGGAGGCAAGGAGGCGCAGTGTTCCTTCGGCAAGTACAACGACGACGGCTCGATGAAGTTCGAGCGGTGCAGAAAGTCGCTGTCCACGAAGGGCGTAACGCCCCTCTGCGTCAAGCCGGAGGCCAACACGACGCTCACGATGAAGTGCGGCCAGAAGGAGGGCTGCTACCTGAGTATGGTCCAACCCGACGGCATGCGCTGGCCCCTTCTGTTCATGAACGCCACCGAGACGCCTCAGCTCACCATGCCAATCCCTACCACGTCCACGCCGCTGACCAGCGTCGCTGTGGTTCCGTCCGAGATCACCACCTACCGAGAGATCACCATCCCCACCATCAGTGTCCTTCCCAACGGCTCCTACCGAAGCGTCTCCATCACCTCCTCCGCGGGCTCTTTCCGCGAGCTGGACGCGGCGCTGCCCGAGATCTCGGGCGTGCTGTACGGCGTGGGAACGGTGGTGTACACGATCACTGCCGTGGGCGAGATCAGTGTGTCGTCGACGCTCACCGTGCACTTCAAGGACTGCAACGAGGATGGCAAGACGCTGTTGCGCATGGAGCTGTTCTGCGCGCTGTTCCCGACGGAGATCTCCTACGAGGTGTACAAGGACTCCGTGGAGAGCGGGAAGCTGGTTGTGAGTCGTCAGGGCGAGAATCAGTTCTACACGCACGTCAACGTGGCATGTGTTGACGCCGGGTTCTACGCGGTGGTGCTGAAGGGCTCCTTCGGAACGGGGTGGTCCGACCGATCCTACTTGAAGGTGGTGAACGACGACAACCAGCGCGTCGACGAGTTCACCTTCCCGTTCGACAAGGAGCACCCGGTGAAGGAGAAGTACGTGAACTTCACGCTCTCCACCGGCCACGGCTACCGCAACTGGAGAATGAGCACGACGCCCGTGGACCAGGGCTGGCCTGTGATCGACTTCGACGACTCCACGTGGGGCGAGACGCAGTTCAACAAGGAACACGGCGAGTGGGCGCAGAACACACTGTACCTGCGGTACGCATTCGACGTGGAGGACGTGATGAACTGCCAGCTGGTTCAGTTCGGACTGTGGTACAAGGACGGAGTGATCGCCTATCTGAACGGCGTGGAGGTGTACCGTCGCAACCTCCCCGCGAGGAAACTGAGCGCTCTGGACTATGCCTCGAACACCTATGAGGCATATTGTTTGTATTCCAGCACCGCTCCGGGTTACTACCTCACCACCGGGAAGAACGTTCTCGCCGTGGAGATCCACCGCCACAAGAGCACTGTCGGCACCCTCTTCTTCCACGGCTACGTCAACCCGGTGTTCGGCGCCTCCGTCGGCCGCGTGTTCGACGGCGTGGTGATCGAGCCGCCGTACTTCAACCACCTGAACGACTCCTCCATCGCCGCGTGGGAGAGTCTGACGAACACGTACTGGATGGGCAACACCGTGCCGATTTGGACGGTGTACCAGTTCAACTACGGGCGTGAGGAGTGGGTGAACACATTGGCGCTGGACGTGTTGAAGCAATCCAGCGCGCGTCCCACGTCGATCCGCCTGTCTGGATCGAAGGACGGTGTGGAGTGGAAGGAGTTGCTGTTCCACAGCGATCGCAACCTGTTCAAGAAGACGACGCACGAGGAGTTCCGAATGATGGACCATATGGACACCTTCTCGAGCTACAAGTTTGAGGTGTTGGAGTGCAGCTCCGAGTTGAAGAGAGTGACGCTGTCGACGATCGATTTGCGAGTGTCGCGTCTCGACTACTGTGTGATGAGAGACGGCTTCCACGGCGTGATGCCCGGCGAAACATCGATCACTCCTTGTCCTTCCGGCTACATTGGCGATATGTACAGAGAGTGCCAGCTGGTGGAGGACAGGCCGACGTGGGGTGCCATTGACAGAGGCGAGTGTCGCACGATTCATCCGCGCTGGAAGCACGTGTTCGTGGACATTGTGTACGCTATAACGAAGGAGAACGAGAACCATTTGCGCAGTGTGAGAACTATTCTGGAAGCGGCGTACGCACACACGCTCGACGTGAAGAAGAAGGACATTGAGATTTGGAAAACGAAGGATGTGTCGGCGGAGTACCCCGACTATCCCATCGTGACGGCGTTCTGGATTCGCGTGAGTGGCGCGGAGAAGGAGAAGGCGACTCTGTATCTGAAGGTGACGAACGCGCTGATCAACTATCAGAATGTACTGAGTACCTTCTACAAGGAACAATTCCCTGACGGTTTTGCGTTGATGGTGTACAAGGATGCGGTGTTGCGCGAGGCGAAGGACATCACGTACATCATTGTGATCACCGTTGTTCTGGTGGTATTCATCAGCATTGTGGCATTTGTCCTCTGGATCCGTCTGAAGCCGAACCGCAGAAGTATCAAGCACATCAAGAAGAACTACGGCTACATGGAGGACCACACTAATATCTAAGCCTGTATGCTGTTGCTTGAAACAAACACAAAACCCTCAGTGTCTCCCATCATCAGGAACACGCTCGCGAGGGGCACACTGAACCACCTCGTCCACACGCACGATCATCTCTGCCGCCTCGCTCGCCGACAACAACACCTGACGCTTCAGCTGCAGACTCTCGTAAATGCCCAACGCCTCCATGTCGCCCACACCGTTCTTCTCACTACCACTCACACACCACTCACACCACACACATGTCCAAACCCGCACTCTTCTTCCCCGCGTGATGCGCCGCACGCAATTCAGCCACCAGCTCCACGCCATCCAATCCAGCGTTGTTCGCGATGATCGTCGGCATCTGACGCAACGCGCGCGCGAACGCACTCACCGCCAGCGCACGCTTCCCACGCACCTCGGGCACCAACGCCTCCACCGCCTCTGCCATCACCATCTCCGCACAACCACCGCCCAGCGTGCGCTCGGGATGACGTAGCGTCTGTTGCAGCACCGCCAACGCGTCGTGCAGCGAGCGCTCCGCCTCCTCCAGCAGGTGTGAACTCGCGCCACGCAGCACCAGCGTGCACGCCGCGCCGCCCTTGCACCCGCTGAATCGAATCATCTTGTCCTCGCCAATCATCACCTCGTCGATGCGCTCGCACTCGCCCAGGCGCACGCCCTCCGGACTGTCGAACGTCGACACGATGTCGCCGCCCAGCACCGCCGCCAACCGCTCGATGCCCTCGAAGTCGGCGTGCTCGATGCTGCCCACGCCCGCGTCCGTCAGCAACTGCTCGGGGTAGTTGTAGATCAGCTGCCGACTCACGAACACGTCGGGCTTGTACGTCAGGATCTTCGCCACCTTCGCGCGCATCTTCGCCTTCTCCGCCTCCTCGATCTCCGCCACCTTCGCGATGCTGTCCACACGCACGCGCGTGCTGTGAATCTTTATCTTGTCACTGTCCATCGCCGTGTTCGCCAGCAGCACGCGTGGATGCTCCCACACACGCTTCTGACCCACGCCGAAACTCTTCTCCAGAATGAAACCCTCCTCCAGATACGAGTCGCGCAGCGAACCGCCCGGCTTGCGCAGAATCTGGATATAGTCCAGATTGCCCGAGTCGCGGATGCGTAGCACGGCGTCCACCGCCAGACGCGCTACGCTTTACTCTCGTTTTATGTTACATACCGAAGTACTCCTTGTCGGCGTTCACCAGCTTCGACGACAGCGTCGTGCGAGCGATCTTCAGCAGGTCGTCGTAGAACAGCGCCTCGTCGTTGATGTGGTTGACGGCGGACGCCTCCAGCGCCTTCTGCGCCACGGACTGCGCCAAACGCCAACCTTCGATCAACACCATGGGGTGCAGTTTCTCGTCGATCAGCTTCTCTGCTTCACGCAACAGTTCTCCCGCCAACACCACCACACTAAGAGTGATGTGTGTAGGGTTGTGTCACCTAGTGGTTCCATCACCCACCTCCTGGTCTTGAATTTTGGCGAGGTCGCACATGATCTTGGCGGCGGCATTGTTGACGGTCATGGACTTGAGAATGGTGGCTCCATCGTTGGTGATGAGGAGCGAACCAGATGTGGAAGTGACCTACTCTTCACATTGAGACGAGGGGAATACATTTTGAATGATTTTGTCCATTCCCTTGGGACCGAGAGTGGACTTGACGAGATCGGCAACGGCAGTGGCTCCAACGAAGGAGTCCATGCGTGCGTTTGCTCCCTAAATCATAAAAGGGAATGGAAGAGTGGGAACCTTGTTGACGACGGCCTTGTCCTTTAAGACAGCTGCCTAGGGAATGAAGCGTAGGAGGTGCGTGGTACTTCAGCCATATTTGTAAATGTGAAAGGGATGTGAAGGGAAGGAATAGAGTGTGAGTTGGTTGTGTTGGGATATCCCAAGAAGTGTGTGGGAACAAAGGAGCTACAGAAAGGAGATTGATAGATTTTACTCTATGAATCCATCAAGTTGCCTCCGTAGAGAATTCTGGAAGCGGTTTTCATCCGATTGAAATCTGAATGGCTTCCATGAATGGTATTCACACTGAACGCATAGCACAGTTCCCTTCGGATGCTCTCTGCAGTGGCGGCGCATCCGGGCTGTCTCTTCACAGACTGAATCACGGCTTCGTAGTACATGGAAGCATTTTCTGCGATTTGACGGGCAATAAGAGGCAACGCCCTGTACATCACCTACCCGTCAGCCGCGCCCCTCGCCCCCACTTCTTTCGAGTTGGACAGGAAGCACTCACGACACTGGAACCACAACAGTCCGTAGTTGGGATCGAAGAACGCCATGTGCCTCAGCAGCAACGGGAGCTGCCGGTTGGACTGCAGCAGGCAGCTCAAGGCGAAAACGTCCTCCAGCGAATGGCAGGTCAAAAATTCGTCGGAGGCAAGCATGGTGAGGCGGATGGCCTACGAGTCACGCGCGCGGCGAGCGGCCACTTCGAAAAAGGTGTCTCCGTATTGCGGAGTGAAGAACACCGCGTAGTTCAGGCACTTGGCGGCGTTGGGCAGGCTGAAGTACCGCGACGACGGGTTCAGGAAGATGCGCGCGCCCTCGCACCAGACTTCGCCGCTCTTCGCCACGTGGCGCAGCGCGCAGCGGAAGATGCGGAGCGCCTGCACAGGGCCGAACACGCTAGGAGTGAGAGGCGGCAGTGGCCCGCACAGGTGCACGAGATGGATGTAGGAGGACCAGAGCCGCCCGGCGCCCACGTGGCGTCTTAGCGCGGCGTCGTTCACGAGGATGGCGTCGGCGAAGCGCGAGGACAGCATCTGCGAGTGAGGAGGAGGTCGTGCACCCACCAGCTGCTGCACCAGCTCCAGCTCCAGCTTCCACTCCCCGCTGAAGGCGTTCACGGCGAACTTGAGCACGCCGCGGCCCAGGTTGACACGCCCGAGGAAGAAGAGCGTCTTGGCGTACTCGGCGAGGACGAGGTGCGAGGACTTCTCCGCGACGAGGTGGTACGCGCGAACGATCATCTGCATGTGAGGAGTCGGAGCGACGCGCACCTTGAGGCTGGTGGCGTAGCAGCCCACGGAGTTGCTGAGACGCGCCAGCACCAGGTACGCCTTCCAGCGCAGGTTGCCGGGGCAGGTCTGGAAGCAGGAGACGGCGTCGCGCGCGAGCAGGCGCCAGCAGCGGACCATGCCGAGGTGGACGCTGTCGCGCAGCGCGGCCTACGGATGAGGCGACGGAGCGGCGCGCACGTGATCGGCCGGCAGGGACATGATGTCGAGGAGCGCGCGGCAAGAGAAGGAGATGCGCTCGACGAAGACCTTCCACTTGATGTCGTTGGTGAGGTTGGCGATGGCGCGCACCATCCACTGCTCGTAGACGCGGTCCTCCACGCGCGCCAGCACGTCGCGGCCGTCCCAGACCAGCCGGTGGTAGTGCTCCAGCAGCGCGAAGCAGGCGAACCACAGCGGGTTGAAGTTCACGTTCCTCTCCAGCAGAACGGGAATCTTCGTCATGAGCGCGTCGCAGCTGCCGCAGTGCTCCTCGAACCACAGATAGTCCACGAAGAGATGGCTCGAGGAGTTGACGCGCTTCTCCAGAATGGCGCGGAAGTGCTCGCGCACCTGGCCCTCGTAGCCGAAGCGCGCCAGGATGAGCAGGCCCTCCACCACCACCTTCAGCGCCTTCAGCGAGCGCACGCGGGACAGCGTCTCCACGTCCCTCTGGATCATATCCGGGAGCCTCATGCGCTCCTCGATGTGCATTTTCTTCTGGAACAGCACCTCGTTGTTGGCGTGGCCCCTCAGCGCCGCCGTCACCACCTCCAGCGCGTTCGCGTAGATCTTGCTGTCCGCGTGCTCCACCTTGCTGCTGTACACGCGCACGCGCACGAACGGGAAGCCGAAATAGCTCGTGTTTTCGCGCGTCGGAACCACCACGCGGAACTGCTGCCAGTACTGCGTGTAGTTAATTGGGACATTATGGAGCTCCCGGACCGGGTACAGCTGACTTGTGTTGAAGGTGTCATAGTCAAGCAGGAACCGCACGGGCACGCCGTTGTACGACAAATCCGCCCGCAAACACCGACTCTGCGCGTGGTTTGTCAAGTAGCAGAAATCGTCCCGAATTCTGTCAATCGCATAGCCCTGGTCCAACTCCACCTCCTCGAGTCTCTCCCTCAAATCCGCCAGCAATCGCTCCTTCGTCGTCACCTCCACTTTTCCCTCCACGGTCCCGTTCGCGTTCCCGCCAAAGTCGAACACCTCTCGCACATATGC
>ERZ772861.2471-NODE-2471-length-12492-cov-3.844255_pt1 | contig 12492 bp, 13 predicted proteins | sample MGYA00512135_ERZ772861 | MGnify/ENA primary metagenome ERZ772861 (study PRJEB29015, sample SAMEA2737700) | human gut metagenome | biome: human gut; feature: human-associated habitat; material: faeces | place: China | collected 2012 ...
GCACCTGGATCTTTGTGAAGCGCAGGGCACCGAACACGGCCTTCATCAGGGTGCCCGCACCTTTCAGCATGGTGCAGACGATCTCCAGCGTGATCTTTGCCTTTTTGCGCGGCTCCTTGGGCTTGTTTGCCCTGGCGGCATCGGCGGCGGCCTTTTTGCGGGCCTTTTCCTCCGCTTTTTTCCGCTTGCGCTCGGCCCGCCAGGCGGCGAACTTTGCTTTGATCTTGCCGAAGCCTTTCGGCGGCTCCGGGTTTTCCGGCGCGGGGGGCGGCTCCGGCTTCGGGTACTGGAACACCGGGAAGGTGATGCCCAATGCACCGGCCTTCACCGTCAGCGTACCGTGCTCACAGCACACATCGGCGCAGAAGGGGCAGAGCAGCAGCAGTGCGGCCAGCACCAATATGACCAACAGCAGGATGCCGACGGCCTTTAACAGAAAGAGCAGCACTGCGCCCAGCGCAGCGAAGAATGCTCCCATGCGTCACCCCTCCCCTTCCTGCGGTGCTGCGCCGCTTTGTTCCGGCGCCTGCGGGCCGTGCACCGGCGGCAGGTCGGCCAGGCTGGAAAGGCCGAACACCCGCAAAAAGGTGTCGGTGGTGCGGAAGCTCACCGGGCGGCCCGGCAGATCAAGACGGCCCGCTTCTTCGATGAGGCCCTTTTCCAGCAGGCCCGACACGCTGGACGAGGAGTCCACACCGCGCACCTGCTCGATGAAGGCACGAGACACCGGCTGATTGTAGGCAATGACGGTCAGCGTCTCCATGGCGGCGGGACCCAGCGGCACAGCGCGGCGGCTGTCCAGCACGCGGCGCACGCAGTCGGCCCACTCGGTCTTGGTGGCCAGCTGCCAGCGGGTGTTCAGGTGCAGCAGGCACAGGCCGCTGTCCTCCCGGGTATAGCGCTCCCTCAGAGCTTCCAGCGCGGCTTCCACGCTGAGCTGCGGCAGCTGCACCGCCTGCGCCAGCTTGTCCGCACTGATGGGTTCCCCACAGGCAAACAGCATGGCCTCCACGGCGGCACGGATCTGTTTCTGGTTCATTTCGTCTCCTTATCGCGTTGGATGCGGCCCCGCTGCATGGTCAGGCCGCCTGCGTCGTCCAGCGTCACGCGGCCGCCGCGCACCAGCTCCAGCAGGGCCAGAAAGGTGGCCACATTGGTGCTGCGGGTCTGCTGGCGGCTGAACAGCTGGCTCATTTTTGCCGCTGTACCGCTGATCAGGTGCCGCAGGATGTACACCACCCGGCTGGTGACCGACACCACCGGCGCGGTGACCAGCGGCTCGAACTGCTGCTGGGTGGGTTCGCGGCGCAGCCGGGTGCGGCCCGCAAGGGCTTCCCAGTAGTCGGCCAGCACCTGCGGCGCATGGTGCAGGTCGTAGGTGGTGTCGAACTCCATCTCCATGGGCGGGCGCACGAACACCGGGGCGGCCTCAGCTTTTTCGCGCAGCAGCGCGGCCATGCGGCGGCACTGGTCGTACTCGATCAATTGGCCGGTGAACTCCTGCTTCATGCGCTCGCCTTCTTCGCTGCGGGGCAGCAGCAGGTAGCTTTTCATCTCCACCAGCCGCGCGGCCATCTCGATGAAGGCGCTGGCGGCTTCCGGGTCCGGGTCGGCCTGCTCCACGGTGCGGGTGTACTGGTCGATCAGTTCCAGAATGGGGATGTTGTGCAGGTCCATCTTATGTTTGGCCACAAGCGCCAGCAATAATTCCAGCGGGCCGTCAAAATCTTCCAGATGGAAGGTCATTTCCTCTGCCAAAGCTCACATCACCGTCCCGATGCCGGCATAGTAGATGGAATACGCGATCTTATCAATGTAGCCGGTGCCCTTGCCCAGCAGCTCCCACACGATGTTGTTCAGGTAGTACAGGGGGGTATCCAGTGCGCCGAACCACACTGCCGCCAGCAGGGCGATCATGATATAGCGCTCGTACTTCATCAGGCCGAAGTACGCCCGCTGGGGCAGCGCCACCAGCAGGATGCGGCTGCCGTCCAGCGGCGGCACCGGGATGAAGTTGAACACCGCAAGGCTCACGTTCATGAGCACAAGGTACTGCAGGAACATGGCAATGTAAATGGTGGCGGTGTTCACCGGGGCCCAGTAGTACATGACCTTCCACACCACCATGCCCACATAGGCCAGCAGGATGTTCGCCGCCGGGCCCGCCAGCGCAGTGAGGGCCATGCCCCACTTGGGATTTTTGAAGTTGCGGGGATTGGTGGACACCGGCTTTGCCCAGCCCACGCCTGCGAACACCATGCACAGGGTGCCCAGCAGGTCAAAGTGGGCGAAGGGGTTCAGCGAAAGACGGCCTTCCCGCTTTGCGGTGGGGTCGCCCAACAGCCAGGCGGCCAGCGCGTGGCCTGCCTCGTGGAACGGGATGGCCACCAGCGCCACCAGCGCACGGATGAGATAATAGATGCCCTGAGAGGTCATTCGATATTCCTGCCTTTTTTCAGTATACCATATATAATACTATCTTTTTGCCCTGCACACAAGCCCTCGGCAAAAAACACGGATATTTTTTGAAAAAAGGCTTGCATTTTGCCCGGCAATCTGTTACAATAGTCAAGCTGATTATTTTGATTCCTTACTTCACTGCAGGAGGTGCAAGTACCATGGCTAAATGTGAATGCTGCGGCAAGGGTGTGACCTTTGGTATCAAGGTCTCTCACTCTCATCGTCGTTCCAACCGTACCTGGAAGCCGAATGTCCGTCGTGTCAAGGCGGTCGTTGAGGGTTCTCCCAAGTACGTCTACGCATGCTCCCGTTGCCTGCGCGCTGGCAAAGTTACCCGCGCTGTCTAATTTGGTGTATGTGGCCGGTCACTTTGTCGAGTGGCCGGCTTTTTTATTTGCCGCAAGGAGAGGAATAAAATGTCTTTGCCTGTTGATCCCATCATGCTGCTGAGCGTGGTGAACCTGAAACTGCGGGATCAGTATAAGGATCTCGATGCGCTGTGCGAAGATCTGGAGGCCGACAAGGCCGGTCTGTGCGCAAAACTGCACACTGTGGGCTACGATTACGACCCGCAGCGCAACCAGTTTGTCTGATTATAGCTTCCAAATCCGGCACCGGTGCGCAGCGACTGTGCCCGGGCCGGTGAATGATAAAATAAGGAGTGCTTGATTTATGATCCAGGGTACCTATTACAAAGAGTGGAGCACGGTTCTTGGCCGTGAGATGGAGTTTAAGGTGTACGGCCATGCCGGTGTGCCGGTGCTGGCACTGCCCGCCCGCGGCGGCCGTTTTTATGACTGGGAGAACAACGGAATGCCCGATGCCATTGCCCAGCTGCTGAACGAGGGCAAGGTGCAGCTGTTCTGCGCAGATGCCGTGGACGGCGAGGGCCTGTTGAACGGTGATCTGCCCCAGCGCCGCCGCGCCGAGCTGCAGGAAAAGTATTTCGTCTACCTGACCGCTGAGCTGGCTCCCCGCATTCTGACCCTGAACAACGCCAAAAAGGGCACCCGGATCTGGACTGCCGGTGTAGACTTGGGCGCTTACCACGCCGTCCACTGCCGTCTGCGCCGTCCCACCCTGTTTGCAGGTGCTGTGGGCATGGGCGGCATCTACGACCTGACCCGCTTCTGGGGCACCGACAGCGACGACATGGTGCTGCGCTGCTCTCCCCTTGCTTACCTGCAAGAGAACGGCATTGCCAACAAGCCTGCGCTGGCCAAGGCTGAGGAGAACAGCCTGATCCTCTGTGCCGGTCAGGGTGCCTACGAGGGCGATGCACTGGATGACACGCAAGCATTGGCTGATCTACTGAAGGATCAGGGTATGCCCGCGCATCTGGAGATCTGGGGCGGTGACGTCTCCCACGACTGGTACTGGTGGGGCAAGATGTGGAGTCTGTTTGCACCGCGCATTCTGGAAGTAAAGTAAGAGCTTACAACGAGGGAAAGCCTGCGGGCTTCCCTCGTTTTTTTATATGCAGCAGTTTTGAATGGCCTCCGCGTGCGCTCTGGCCATGTTCAGCGGAATTTCATCTTTTAATTTATGGTTCAGAAACGCCTGCGGCGTTTCCGAACCATTTTTTGTCAGCTGTACTATTTATATTTCATTTCCTACTTGAATTGTCGGATATTATGTGCTATACTGCTGTTGCAAGAAAATATACCCCATGGGGGTTTATGAAAGGAGCGATTCCGATATGGAAGAAAGCAAAAAGCACTGTTGTTGCTGCGATGATGCGCCGGAAGCGGACGCTGCGTCAGATACCGCTGTCCCCTGCTGCCGTCACAAAGAGCGCAGCCCGGAGGAATACAAAGCTCTGCTCAACCGACTGAACCGCATTGAAGGGCAGGTGCGCGGCATCCGTGGGATGCTGGAAAAGGACGCCTACTGTGTGGACATTCTGGTGCAGGTGGCCGCAGCCAATGCGGCGCTGAACAGCTTTTCCCGGGAATTACTGGCGCAGCACATCGGCAGCTGCGTGGCGGACGACCTGCGTGCCGGCAGCGATGAAAAGTTGGAAGAACTGCTCCGGCTGCTGCCCAAGTTGATGAAATGACCGCCCTCCGGGCAGACTGACCACAAGGAGAAATAGCAATGGAACAATTCAATGTTACCGGCATGAGCTGCGCGGCCTGCTCTGCCCGGGTGGAAAAGGCCGTAAAGAGCGTGCCGGGCGTCACCGGCTGTTCGGTAAGCCTGCTGACCAACTCCATGGGCGTGGAAGGCACAGCAGAAGATTCCGCCATTATCCGTGCCGTGGAGCAGGCCGGTTACGGTGCAAGCCCCAAAAAGGCCGCTGCTGCCGCTGCCAGTACCAGCGCAGAGCTGGACGCATTGGCTGACCACGAAACGCCCAAGCTGAAACGGCGGCTCATCGCCTCGCTGGGCTTTTTGCTGGTGCTGATGTACTTTTCCATGGGGCACATGATGTGGGGCTGGCCGCTACCCCGCTGGTTTGACGGCAACCACATTGCCATGGGACTGGTACAGCTGTTGCTGGCAGGCATCGTGATGGTGATCAACCAGAAGTTTTTCATCAATGGCTTCAAAGGGCTGGTACACCGCTCCCCCAACATGGATACGCTGGTGGCTATGGGCTCGATGGCAAGCTTTGTGTGGAGCACCTACGCCCTGTTTGCCATGACCGATGCGCAGCTGCACGGCAACGAAGAACTTGTCATGCACTATATGATGGAGTTCTATTTTGAGTCTGCCGCCATGATTTTGACCCTTATCACCGTGGGCAAGATGCTGGAGGCGCGCTCCAAGGGCAAGACCACCGATGCGCTCAAAAGCCTGATGAAGCTTGCCCCCAAGACCGCTACCCTGCTGCGGGACGGCACCGAGGTGACCGTACCCATTGAGCAGGTACAGAAGGAGGACATCTTTGTGGTGCGCCCGGGCGAGAACATCCCGGTGGACGGCATTGTGCTGGAGGGCAGCAGTGCCGTGAACGAGAGCGCGCTGACCGGCGAGAGCATCCCGGTAGACAAGGCCGTGGGCGATAAGGTAAGCGCCGCCACCACCAATCAGTCCGGCTATCTGCAGTGCCGCGCCACCCGCGTGGGCGAGGACACCACGCTGGCGCAGATCATCCGCATGGTCAGCGATGCCGCTGCTACCAAGGCACCCATTGCAAAGATTGCAGATACCGTATCCGGCTTTTTCGTGCCTGCGGTCATCAGCATTGCAGTGATCACCACCCTTGTCTGGCTGCTGCTGGGGCGGGATGTAGGCTACGCGCTGGCGCGGGGCATCTCGGTGCTGGTCATCAGCTGCCCCTGTGCGCTGGGTCTGGCAACGCCGGTGGCTATTATGGTGGGCAACGGCCTTGGTGCGAAGAACGGCATCCTATTCAAGACCGCTGCGGCGTTAGAAGAAGCCGGGCGCACCCGCATCGTGGCACTGGACAAGACCGGCACCATCACCTGCGGCAAGCCTACCGTCACAGACCTTCTGCCCGCTGAAGGCGTGACCGAGACCGAACTGCTCACGCTGGCAGCCGCGCTGGAGGGTCGCAGCGAGCACCCGCTGGCGCGGGCAGTGCTGGCCTATGCGGAGGAAAAGCAGCTGACACTGCCCTCTGTTACCGATTTTACCGCCCTGCCGGGCAACGGCCTTACCGCCAAGCTGGAGGGCAAGGAGATCTTTGGCGGCAACGCTGCTTTTATTGGCACAAAGGTCTCTATCCCCGCTGCGCTGCAAACGCAGGCTGCTGCACTGGCCGCTCAGGGTAAAACGCCCCTGTTCTTTGGCGGCGCAGGTCGTCTGCTGGGCGTTATCGCGGTAGCTGATACCATCAAGGAGGATAGCCCGCAGGCCATCCGGGAGCTGCGGAATATGGGCATCCGCGTGGTGATGCTGACCGGCGACAACCAGCGCACCGCCGAGGCCATTGGCCGACAGGCCGGGGTGGACGAGGTGATCGCCGGGGTGCTGCCGGAGGGCAAGGAGGCTGTTATCCGGCAGCTGCAGAAGTACGGCAAGGTAGCCATGGTGGGCGACGGCATCAACGATGCCCCCGCCCTGACCCGCGCTGACACCGGCATTGCCATCGGCGCAGGCACGGATGTGGCCATTGACGCTGCGGACGTAGTGCTGATGAACTCCAAGCTCTCGGACGTGCCCGCCGCCATCCGGCTGAGCCGCGCTTCCCTGCGCAACATCCACGAAAACCTGTTCTGGGCATTTATCTATAACATCATCGGCATTCCGCTGGCAGCCGGTGTGTTCATTCCCTTGGGGCTGACGCTGAACCCCATGTTCGGCGCAGCTGCCATGAGCCTTTCCAGCTTCTGCGTGGTGAGCAACGCCTTGCGGCTGAACCTGTTTGACCTGCACAGCGCAAAGCGTGACCACCCGCCCAAACACGTCCCTGCCCTGCCCGCTGCCCTTGTGCAGCCCGCAGCGGAGGAAGATACAACTCAAAAGGAGGAGACCGCTATGAAAAAGACCCTGACCGTAGAAGGCATGATGTGCCCCCACTGTGAAGCCCGCGTCAAGAAGGCGCTGGAGGCTCTGCCGCAGGTGGACGAGGCTGTTGTCAGTCACGAAGCCGGTACTGCCATCGTCACCCTGAACGCTGAAGTAGACGATGAGGTACTGAAGAAGGCCGTAGAGGCGCAGGACTACCCTGTTACCGGCATCCAGTAAGGCGAAAAAGCAAAAGGCAGCTGCGCGGATTTCTGCGCAGCTGCCTTTTTGTAACGTGACGGTTTTGAATGCGCGCCGCATTCGCTTTGCGCATCTTCAGAGGAAAGAACATTTTATATTTGCAAGCGGGGAAAATCTGCGGATCTTCCCCGTTTGCTTTTTCACGGGAAGAGCGTTACCGGAAATGGTATTTTTACAGATAGCAGCCAAATAGTCTACCCACATCGAGAATTATATTTATAGTCGATTTTTCTAGGCCACAAGCCAACTTTCGGGCTTTTTGTGGGCAAAAGCAAAAAAAGAGGTCAAAATTGAACAAATCAGCGAGTTTTGCCCACAGTTTGCCCACCAAACAAAAAATCTGTATAAAACGCTTACCGGAGGTTCTGCGCCGCTTTTAAAGCCTGAAACGCAAAAAGCCCGCTGCAAGGCGGAATGTCCTTGCAGCGGGCAACATAGATAACCGGGGAACCCTTATCAGACTTCGGTGTTGAAGTAGCGCTTCAGCAGGCCCTCGAAGCCACGGCCGTGACGGGCTTCATCCTTTGCCATCTCATGGACGGTATCGTGGATAGCGTCCAGATTCAGCGCCTTAGCCTTCTTGGCCAGGTCCATCTTACCGGCGCAGGCACCGCACTCGGCCTCGGCACGCATCATCAGGTTCTTCTTGGTGCTGTCGGTCACGACCTCGCCCAGCAGCTCTGCAAAGCGGGATGCGTGGTCAGCCTCTTCGTAAGCATAGCGCTTGTAGGCCTCGGCGATCTCGGGGTAGCCCTCACGCTCTGCCACGCGAGCCATAGCCAGATACATACCGACCTCACTGCACTCGCCCTCGAAGTTTGCGCGCAGACCATCAACGATCTCCTGCGGCACGCCCTCTGCCTTGCCGATGCCAACAACATGCTCGGTGACGTAGGTGTTGCCGGTCTTTTCCACAAAAGCGGAAGCGGGAGCCTTGCAAACGGGGCACTGAGCGGGGATCTCACCCTCAGCGATATAACCACAAACGGTGCAAACGTATTTCTTCATAAGAATTTACCTCCATTCGATCTGTTAAAAATGATACAGGACGGAAACCACCCGCCTGTTGCTTCTATGCTAAGCAGCCGCGCTGCCGGGTATAGAAAGAGCCATGGAAGGGGGCTTTGTGTACTTCCCTTTCCATGGCTCTATTATAGCGAATAGTTCCTAGTTAGTCAAGTATATTTTTAAGAATTATTCCTATTTATTAAAATCTGGCAGGATGCCCAAATTTCCTTACAGAAAACTGGACGCATTCCCGAGGATCAGACCTGCAGGTTGCCGCTGGTAGCAGCATCGGAACCGGCAGTGGCGTCAAACTCGTAGTCGTTGCCGGGCAGGATGGCATTGAGCAGAATACCTGCAATCGCAGCCACAGCCAGACCGGACAGGTTGATGGTGACGCTGCCAACGGTAAAGCCAACGCCGCCCACAGAGTTGAAGCCCAGTGCGCACACCAGAATGACGGCGGCAACGATCAGGTTGCGGCTGTTGGTGAAATCCACGCGGGAAATTGGATATGTCGTAGCGAAGCTGGATGTAGTCGGAGGCCGTCACGTTGGTCAGGTTGTCGCCCGCCAGCAGCACCTTCATGTACTTCTCCATCGTCACCAGCGTGTCCGTGCTGTCCAGAATGCCCTTCTTGCCGGCCACGGAGCCCACCACCGCGAAATCGTTCTCCACCGTCCACTCCTCCAGGTCCTTCGTGAGCTCCAGACCCCTACACGTGAGCGCCATGCGTATGACCCACTTTCCGTTGGGAGCGTCTTCTCCATCCAGAATGCAGTGGATGTAGGCCTCCCGCACGCCTGCGGCCTTGGCACACTCGAGGAGTTTGTACAGATGCTTGATGTCCCTACGTGTGATAAGCAACAGGAGCGAGGACGCTTCTTCTTGGGAATCGGTGATGCAACCGACGAAATGGATGCGGTTATTGCTGCCCGTCACCTCGGAGAAGATCTTGGAGAGGACCTCGTTCTTCTCGAAGAAGCCATTGTCGATTTGCTGGCTGATACGCACCACATTGCGGTATTGTCTCTTTCCCGTGCCGATCACCAGCGTGCCGATTCCAGCGTTTCCGGGCTTTCCCTCGGGCAGTCCGACCTACGCTTCATGCCAGCAGAACAGCGCTGCCTTCATTCCGTCCCTGCTTCTTCCCCACTTCGATCTCCTCGCCGCGCGTCACCGGGACTGCGAGCTCGCTGCCTGGTGTACCTTCTATCGCTCCGACTACTCGAGCTGTCTCCGCTGTTTGCGCCGCTGCGAGCAGGCCCACAGCGACCCGCCCACGCCCATTCCGCGCTACTTCAACGACCTCCACAGCACCTGTTCCTGCTATCTCACACCCGCCACGACCTCCGACGCCCTCTCCCAGTGCTGGGCCCTTCTCGCCGGCGCGCAGCGGCTGGCACTTATCAGCGCCGTCAGTCGGCCGCCCTTCCTGGAGCGGGTGGAGGTGGACGCCTCCTTCCTTCTCCGCCACACCCTCCAGACCCTGCTCGTCCACGCCTTCGTCGACGCCGCGCTCGCCCTCCTCCTCTCGCTGCCCTCTCCTTCTCTCTGCGGCAGTGAGCTGCCTGCACGCGTGGCGGAGCGATGGCTCGCCGACCTGTGGGTCCGAGGGGAGAGTGATGGTTCTGGTGCATCGCGCGAGGGAGAGTGGATGGAGGCGACACGTCTGCTGCTCCAGCGGCAGCTCATCGACGCCGCCACGCTGCGAGCGTTCTGTCTGCGCTCCATTCCGTGCGTGTTCACCCTCGAGCCTGTTCTGTCCACGCTTCGTCTGTGTGATGCCTGGCTCGCACAGGGTTCTTCAACGGATTCTCTCTCGCTGAACCCTTCAACAGTTTCTCTTGCGCAAAACCCTTCAATGGACACTATCACGCAGAACACACTGTCGCGGATCACGCAGGAGAACACACTCACTCTCACCCAGCTCGCTCTTTCTCCCTATCACCACCACTCCCACTACTTCGAGGGCCTCTCTCTCCCCTTCTCTCTCCTCCCTCTTCTCCATCCAACCACTGCACTGTTCCGCCAGTGCGCGCTCGCCTGCTTCCTCCAGGCCTGGTTGGACCGCAATGACGCCCTTCTGATCACCGCATTGCGTCTGCTGCACAACGACCCCAACACCACGCTGCCCTCCGTTGAGCAGATCGTCGCAGCGGAGCCCGTTCGGGTGGTGACGGTCCGTGCGTCGTCTCCCACGGAAGAGGCGCTGTTCACGCACCTCTTCCACCGCCTGGCTCTCCGCACGCTCTGTCTCTTCACGCAGGCCTTCACAGCTGCGACGGACGCTTCGGCGTGCCCCCAGCAGCAGTGCGCGTTGTTGCAGCGCTGGCAGGAGGAGCTGCAGGATGCTGTGGACCGAAGCGCGGAGGCGTTGCGTTCGCTGGATGCTGGCGTTTTGCGACTGCTGCTGGGAGCGGTGAAGGAGGGCGGAATCGACCCGTTCGTTGCGCCAGTGATGGAGCTGTGGCGATACGTGAGTGGCGAAGCGATTGTGGAGGCGTGTGTGGCGAGCATTGAAGTCACGAAGGAGGTGGAGGAGTGTGAGCTGAGAGAAAATGGCGTGGTGTGGAGGAAGAGCGGCGTGCTGCTCAGAATCGAGAAGAACCGCGACAATGGGTTGACTGTGCAGTGGAAGGGTGATGTTTGATGTGTGCGTTTCATCCTAGATGCCCCCACGCACCCCTCGTTTTTGGACTCCTCGTCAGGACAGCAGGAGAAGGTGGATTGTCTCTGTGCGAATCCCTCTGTGTTTGGCGCCTTCGTCTGCCGCTCCTCACGAGAAGGCGTGCGTCTGTTGCATCTTCACCTAGTGAAGGACGCACTGCAGGAAAGGGTGGCCAAAGCGAAGGAGAATGAGGCCTAGACAGTAGCGCAGGTGAGGGGCTGTCCGCCCTTCACGCACGTCGCCTGCAATGCGCTGCACACGCTGGGGGTTGCCGGTACGCAGAAGGGCCGCCTTCTTCTCTTCGACGCAGCGCACCAGCGTGTGGTGGCTGATTGGGTGGTGGGCAACTGCACGTTCAGTGATTCGCAGATACGGCCGAACTGCTGCCTGCAAAGCGTGGGCTTCGCCACATCTACGCTGTGCTACGCGATCGTGCAATCCGCCGGCTGGCGCAGGAAGAGCGAGTGCTTCATCCACTTGATAGACTGCCGTGTGGCGAGCTGTGTCAGCGTGCTTAGACTGGGTGGAGAAGGAGCGTGTGAGTGACGGCTAGAGCAGGAGCTGCAGAAGCCGTGTCTGTCCTACTGTGCTGGAGGGATGCTGTGGGTCACGGGGAGTGAGGGCATTCTGGAAATCGACCTGAGGGAGGTGGTGGAAAGGGTATGGAATGATGGGTAGAAGCGATTGCTGGGCGTGGTTCCCAAACCGCAGTCGGCAGTTTGTGGATTCATTGTGAGGGAGGGGAGCGATGCGGTGCTGGCAGTGACGGAGACGGAGACGATTCCGTTAGGGACAACGGATTAGCGTGTTTGTTCGAGAAAACAGAAGTGCGGGTGAATTACAAAACGGCTGTGAGAGGCCGGAAGGCAGCTATAAGCTTGGGATACTCCCGATGAATGACCGTCAGTTCAGAACGGTATAAATGGACGGTGGACAGGAAGGTCGCCACCTCTGCGGACTGCTTCGATCGCTTCGAGTCTAGTGGTGATAAATGAGCGGCAAACGCACTCTTGACAAGGAAATCCATAAATCCTTGGTCCTGTATCACGGCGAATGTGCACTTCGGAGCCACATCCGCCTGCTCAGTTACGACACGGTTATCCGGTTGAGAGGTTTCGAGAAGAGCCACGGACTTGACTGTTCGCTTTTCGTTTATATCTACAGCGTCAGCGCTCCGGACAGACACCCACACTGTGTGTAGTAGTTCTTTATCAAAGATGACAAGCAGCACTGTTCGATGAACTGCTTATACTTGGCGAGCTTCTCCACGCTCCTTGAGATGCGTTTCTTGCTTCGTTCGACAGTAGCGCTGATCGTCTTCACTTCCTCCAAAGAGAGACTCGAATGAGCGGCTAGGGTACAGACATGGGTCGAGCGTGTGGCGCTCTCGCTTCTGGGGTGATTCAGCTTCATAGAACAGAAAGAATGAGCTTTTTCCCGAGGCGGGAGTTTCAGTGAACGTAGTGTCAGTCTTAGGCATTGAATTGAAGGCGGAAGGAATGAGCACTGTCGACCCTGCCATCGCGTCCCTCCTGGAGATGCACAACCGCCTTTCTTCGGCATGCGAAGTATGGATTCCTTCCACGGACGCTAACGGTCTAGAAGGAAACAGATCCCTACCGCAAGGTGAAATCATTGGAAGAGGAAATAAACTCCATCGATGTGAGCGTATTCGTCTG
>ERZ772861.2477-NODE-2477-length-12460-cov-2.909311_pt1 | contig 12460 bp, 17 predicted proteins | sample MGYA00512135_ERZ772861 | MGnify/ENA primary metagenome ERZ772861 (study PRJEB29015, sample SAMEA2737700) | human gut metagenome | biome: human gut; feature: human-associated habitat; material: faeces | place: China | collected 2012 ...
GTGGATATATATCCAATGATCAAAAAATATGGTTGTGCCCTGATTGCGTCAAAAGCTTCAAACAATTATTTCACTGGAGGATAACTAATGAATAATAAAGATCTATAGAGATAATTCTGGAAGCATTCACGGATATCCAATTTATCCAAAGTCATAAGGAGAAATTATGAATAGAATCTTGATGGATTTTTGGAAATGGGCAAATATAACACCGGAAGAATATGCAATAAAAGGAATTCCTTTAACTGATGAAAAAGCACCTTTTAACTATCCGCTCTATGACAAATTGATCACATACGTCGAGCGGCTGCTCCAAAATAAAAACCTCACGGAAGAGGAATTGTCAGATTTTCTCACCATAATGGCTTTGGACAACGAAAACGAGGATGTTTTGGATTATGCAGCTGCTCACGCTACAGAATCGCAACTGGAACAAATTCTTCCGTATGGTATGATTTTTTTACAATTTGAAGCAAGATGGCAACTTGCAGAGTTAGCATATCGAAGAAAGCCGAAAGGATATTTGAAATATTTACAGATGCTATGTGACGATAACCATAGCTACGTCAGAAAACGCGCAAGGAACTGTCTTGAATGTTTAGAAAGTGAAAAGCCATAAAGTTTTTGCTACAATAAAGGTAATTTGAGGGTACGGACTTCCCGCCGCTGTTGATTGCGGCGGGAACAACTCAAGAAGTTTTAAATATGCCTCAACTGCATTGACCATTTTTGGGGGATATATCCAAAGCAAAATCGCTTGATCCAGAAATTTTAATATGTATTAAGCGCATAAACAAGACCGGGGGGTCAACCACGCCCCCGGTCTTATTCTTTACTCTTCCACAACCCCAATCACCCTGCCACAACAGTAAATACTGTCTGACGAAAGGAGTTGGAGCGGCTTATATGCTGTGTTGTGCGAGATTAGGCACTTGTTGCCCAACTCCTTGATATATGCGTCACCATTAACAATAAAGATACCGATGTCACCCTCTTCAAGTTCGTCGCCTTTCACTACAAAGACTCGATCACCGCTGTGAAATGTCGGTTCCATACTGTCGCCGGAGATTGGAATCACAAAGTCAGCTTGTTCTGCCTCGGGCGATTCGTTAACCCAAATCTTTTCCGGTAACTCGGATTCGAGAAAGTTACCGGTACCGGCTGAGGCGGGAAAGTCATAATAATCTATCCCTAATTTACGCGGTCTTGGCTTTCTTGGCTGGCTGACAAGTACGCGCTCATATTCCGTAGTCAAAACAGAGTTAACTGCTTTTTTTCCAAACTCATCTATGTATCTGTACTTTTTGATAAGCGCCCATTCATTCAACGATGGGGCTTCCGTTGCCAATTTATACCCAAGCAACTGATCCGGAGAAATTTCAAGCACTTCGCAAATACGCAAAAGTGTGATACAATCAGGTTTTGCTTTTCCAACTTCCCACGAGGATACCGCCGCAGCAGACTTTGCCCCGATATGCTCAGCGAGTTCATCCTGTTTCATATTTTTAGCAAGCCTTGCTTCTTTTATCCGCAAGCCAACAGACTTCATGATACACCCCTCCAATCTATCATGATGCTATTATACTACACTTTGAATCGAATGTCAATAGAAAAATCAAATTTAATTTGATAAACTCTATTGACATTCAAATATAATTGGTGTATAATAGAAGCACTCAAGAGAAATTTGATCCATTCATTTATTTTGGAAAGGAAGGAAACCATGTCAGACCGAACAATACAATATATCAATATGAATAACTTTTACGCTTCAGCCGAGTGCATGATAATCCCGATATTATCACGCCGACAGGAATACCTATGTAGGGCATCGAGGTAGATACATGATCATAGGTACAAAAGCCGAGTTCGAACGGCTCGCCGACTTCATCCTCCGGGACTATCTCGGAAACGCTTACGACGGCTACGATCCGCTTGACATTCAAGCCTTCGCCAAAGATTACTTAAAACTCGACATTTCTTATTTTGCCTTTGACCCTGACACAGGAATCGAAGGAATGCGGACAGGAAATCAGATCATTCTCGACGACAGACTGATCGATGACAAGAAAGCCGGCGAGCGCAACTTCACGATTGCTCACGAGTGCGGACACGATCTGATCAATTGGCAGGATCCGTCCTATTCTCCGCAAACGGTTGTGAATTACCGCATCAAAAGTTCACGCAAAAGCCTTGTGACGGAAGATGATTTCAAGGAATGGCAAGCAAATGTGGTAGCCTCCTGTCTTCTGCTCCGTCCGAATCTTGTCGGCTGGTCTATGTTCACCTTTATGCGCAAAGATAAAGTGACTGTGTTTGACGAACATTATCTATACCCGGAAGACCGCTATCGACTACGGATGATGGCATGTTATCTCGGAGTATCTCAAACCTGCCTTTTATATCGCCTTGATCGGTTGAACATGGTTGATCACAAACCATTTAAAGAATATGACCTGCTGACGGCATCGTTCTTTACATGGAGGTAATAACAGTGCCAAAAAGAATTGTTCTCGACCGGGAATACATTGCCCGTGTCAAAAAAGATAATGCGCCTTTAATGGCTGCCGTTGCAACAATGGAGCAGAAGAAAATCCCGTGTAAGTTCTGCAAGCTCAGGACGATAGATAAATACGAAGATCTGCAAGAACATTTTTCTGCTTTCTGCAATCGTTGCGGACAAGTCGCGGTTTATAACGCCGCCGACTACAGGCACTATTCGTATCTGCCGCATACGCGACCTGCCGCAACTATGGTCGCAAGGACTCGCGTATAAGGTATTACCCTAACAATTAAATATTACTCGTGTATGAGCCGAGGAGTCGATGAAAGTCGTAACGTCCCAAGTGCCGCATGAAGATTTGAATCACAAATAGGATTCATCTTTTGTGGTGCGTTGTTACGACCTTCATGCGGCTCCTTTTTTGTCCTTTCCGCCTCCCGGCAGAAAGGACTTTTTTCCTGCCCTGGGAACCTTATATCGCTGAATATCCGTAATCTCCGAATTTTTGATTCCAACCGTAAATTCAAAAATCAAAAGGAGATTACAAATATGAGCTGGAATAACGCTTATGAAAGAAAGAAGTTTAACGCAAGGATCAAGAGAGAAATCGCAGAATATCAGGCAGCTGGAATGACGGAAGAACAAATTGCTGAAATCGTGCTGTTCGATGAAGAACAATTCCGAAACGACAGGAGATACCGGATGCACACACAGGAATTTTGCGAAAGCGATTTTGACGACGATGAGGGCGGAGATAACGGTAAGTCGCCATTGTACCAAAAGTACATGGAGCAGCTGACTGTATCCATTGATGACGAAAAAGTCAGAACAGACAGATACGGTTGGATTGAAGATATAAAGAACATAGAACTGTACACAGCTTTGAGCAATATGAGTGAGGAACGCATGGATTTACTGACATCCATTGCTTTTGAGGGGAAAAGCATGACCGAAATAGCAAAGGAAAAAGGATTGTCGGCATCAGCCATCACACAGAGAATGGGGACTATCAAAAAATATTTGAAAAAATTTTCGGGACAACCTTAAAAATCGGGCATTCTCGCTGGCTACCACTTGAAGGGGCAAATAGCCCCCTTGAGAACTTTGACAACTGAATACCCATTCATCAGGCACATTACCTGCGTTGTATGCGATGAGCGGACAAGCCAAGCTCAAGAGGTGCGCGGTGATCTCCCAAAGGAGGGAGCGATCAACACGATACCTTGAGTGAAGCGGGGTTACTACCCGCGGAGGGCGATGACAAACGCAAGGGACAATGATACTTCCGTAGCAGAAATGCGCGGCTGGCGGAGTACCCGGCAGAGGTGAGATTCCTATGGATTCGGTTCGTAGCCGAACACCTGATGACTTCCCATATAAAGAACACCGGGGGTGTCGAGGACAAATGCGGTGTGTTTGAGCATACGGAAATGAAGTGTTCAGGACCTGTATGCTCTGTACATACCCATTTGCCCACGGGAAGTCAGGGTATTCAGTTACACCGGGAGGGCGTATGAAAAACAGATTACAAAAGATTCTGGAAAGAGAACATCAGGGAAAAGACAATGCGATTGTGAGTCGTGCATTAGAAGAACGGCTTAGCTGTAAGGGAACGATGATCCGCGAAATGGTCAACGAGCTTCGCAGTGCGGGAGTCCCGATTTGCAGTGACAGAAACGGCTATTACATAGCCAAAAGCCGTGAAGAACTTGACCGCACGATTGTGCAGTTGAAAAGCAGAGTAAAAAAGATTCAGTCCGCCATTGACGGGCTGGAAGCAGTCAGAATGTGAAAGGAAGGTAATTACGATGATGACAAGCAGGGAGTTCGGAAGATTGGTTGTAGCGGTGTCGAGCGGATACGCTGCCGCGGACAAGAGAGTGGATGCCAGAAACCGAGAGGAATTTCTGCGGCACGGTAAATGGGCGCTCAGTGTTCTGAAAAGATATTTTCACGATACCGACCGCAATATTGAGCGTTGGCTTCAGGGAGAGAAGTGTGTGTTTCTCGGCGCTGCAACAAAAGCTCCCACGGAAATTCAGATCGGAAACGACCTTGATGCTTTCTTCTATTTTATGCAGTTCTACAAAATGCAGAAAGAGGACAGGGAACCGGATGAAGATTTTATCGACTACATGGCACTGCTGATTACTCGCAGTCAAAGCAAGGAGTGGGAAGATTGTTAAATCGGCAGGCAAAACCGGGTGAGGGCGGACAAGCGCCTCACACGGAACGGATGAAGATATACCTTGCCGAACTCGGAGAGAAAGCGGATTCATCGGTGCAGGGTGGAACAAGGCCGGTGATTGTTTTACAAAACAATGCAGGCAACCGAAGTTCCCCGACAGTCATCGTAGCCCCGATTACGAGCAAGTTGGAGAAGCCACATCTGCCGACTCATGTGGTTCTCGGACAGTCAAACCTGCCGAAGCAGTCCATGGTGCTGTTGGAGCAGGTGATGACGATTGACCAAAAGTTACTTATCAAAGAGTACGGAGAGATTGGAGAGCAGGACAGAAAGAGTGTGGAACGGGCGTTGAAGGTCAGTTTCGGTCTGCTCCATGGTAAGAAGAAAAGACGGAGGATATGATATGGAGAAGCAACTGACGACCAACGACAGACCGTTGCATCTGGCAAAGGAAAATGACAAGACCGTTCTTGCTTCCTCTATTGGAGGTGTGGAGATTACGATTTTCTTTGCCGAAGAAGAACCTGCCCGAAACGCAAAAGAAGCCTGCCTGAGTATCATTGGCAGGCAGTATGAGAGCAGGGCGGTAGAAGCGGTCGGTTCACGCGCATAGTACAAAAAGGCACTGATATAAATTATACCTTTGACGCGCAGAGAAAAATGCGGTATAATAAAGCCGCAGAAATAACTGCGTGGTCTTTGAAAAGGGAATAGTGGTCAGTGCCTTTCTACATTACATAAACAAGGAAGGCATACATCATGAAAAGGGTAGCAAATTTATATCGAGTGTCAACAAAAAAGCAGGTCGATCTTGTAAAAGACGATATTCCGATGCAACGGATTGCCTGCCGCGAGTTTGCCGAAAGGCAAGGGTGGACGGTCGTCATCGAAAAAGAGGAAAAGGTTTCAAGGTTTCTGCATCCAAGCGTGACGCGATACAGGAACTCAAGGATTCCGCACTCAAAGGGGAATATGATGTGCTTCTCGTTTTTATGTTCGACCGTCTCGGTCGTATTGAAAACGAAACGCCGTTTATTCTGGAATGGTTTACAGAGCACGGGATTGAAGTATGGAGTGTCAACGAGGGGCAGCAAAAGATCGAAACCCATTCGGATAAGCTCATGAACTATATTCGCTTCTGGCAGGCATCGGGAGAATCCGAAAAGACGGCAATTCGTGTCCGGACAAGGTTGCAACAGATGACAGCTGAAGGCGTATACACCGGCGGTCCGGTTCCGTTCGGGTATCAGCTTGTAGACAACGGGAGAAAGAACAAAAAAGGAAAGAGTGCGCTTGATCTTGCGATAGATCCGGTGACAGCCCCGATTGTTTTGAAACTGTTTACGATGGTTGCGGACGAAGGATATGGGTCTCACCAGCTTGCCGAATGGCTAAACCGACAGGGATTCAAGACATCGACCGGTTCAAGATTCCATTCCAGCAATGTCCTCAGAATCCTGAGAAATGAGATTTACCGTGGGTTTATGGTAAGAGGCACCGCGCGTTCGGAAAGAATTGAAGAACTTCAGATCGTGCCGGATCAGCTGTTCTTACGCGTACAGCAGATTCTTGAAGAAAGAACCTGTAAAGAGGAACATAAACGCACTGTGTGTCGTAGCAACAAAAGCCAATCTTTGCTTGGAGGAAATCTCTTCTGCGGACATTGCGGATGCCGTTTGGTGGCAAGCCGCAGAATAGAAAAAACAGTACATAAGGACGGTAGTGTCAAAGAACGAAACTACGGGATTTATGTATGTTACCATCGGAGCAGGGGACTTAACGATTGCGACGGTGCCACCACTTATATTGCCGATAGGGTAGATAAGTGCGTATTGCAGACTGTGCATGAGATTTTTGCCAACATCGCAGGATGCCCCGAAGAGGAGAAAATTCAGCTTGCTTTCAAACGGTCGGTCGAAGCCAGCCGATTGGAACAGTTGAAACTAACAGAGCAGATTGCAAAGGACGAAAAACAGCTTGGTACGCTTCGCGCCGAAATTGCCAATGCTTTGACCGGAAACAGCGTCTATACCTCGGAGGACTTGTCCACTGCTATTACGGCGGTGCGCGAGAGAATTGACGAGAGCAGGGAACGGTTGAAGACTTTGCAGGATGAGGAAGAACAGAAAAAGGTCATGTCAGACGGAATTATCCCGGCGTATCGGAGATTCCGCACATGGGCTTTGGAATTTGATGAAACCTCACTTGAAGGCAAGAAGATGATTATCAACGAGCTGTTCAGCCGGATCGAGTTGAGTAAGGACTATAAGGTGCGCTGTTATGTGAACTTCACCTACAAGCAATTCTGCACCGAATGGGCGACACTTGAACAAAAGATAAATGCCACCGCTTGATTGTCGGCGGCATTTTCATTGCAAAGGCTTTCCTTCTACGACTGACCGCTATTGAGGAATTATGTATGCTTTAAGGGAGCTTTGTGCCTGTATTTCACTTAACAGACCCCCGCCTGCACACCCCGTGCGAGATGCCCTATCAGCGAGAGCACCTGACTGTTAATCAGGGTGTCACTGGTTCAAGTCCAGTAGGGGGAGCCATCAAGATGCTACAAAAAAGCAACTTAGCGAAAAACCCTTGAATTTCAAGGGTTTTTTGCTATTTTCGGAGCAAAAATGATGTTTGCAAAACAGTGCAACTTTTTTGGAGTCTATATGACTTGAACTCACGACAATTAAACCGAAAATACGGGCAAATAACTGTTAATCACATTCATGACACCGAATGACTGTTAATCAGGCGAAATACCGCCTAAAAGACCATTTGGCACTGACCACTACCTGTTTACAGTCATCCGCCTTTCAGGGTAACTTTCTTTGATTCGGAGGCGATTTCTTTGAGCAAATATGAGCCGCTTTGGAGGTTCCTTTCCGGCGACGGAAGTGGATGTATTCAATTTTCCTTTGAACGGATAGAAGAGATTCTTGGTTTTTCATTGGATCATTCTTTCCTCCGTTACAAACAGGAAGCTGAACAATACGGATACTGTGTCGAGAAAATTTCGCTCAAAGAAAAATGGGTGCGTTTTGTCCGCATAGCCGCACAGTGACATCATACCTTTGCAAATCCTCTTGCTTTCCTATATAATATAGGTGAAGAAAGGCAGGGGACACACATGAAACAGAATTACGAATTCGTTTATCGCATGAAACTTACCGGCTATCAGGTCAGAACCGCCATCGGGATTCTGAATGAACGCCGTCTTGCATTGAAGTCACAGGGATGCACCCTTGAGAACAGCGAAGAATATGTGGGCGTATTTAACCTGCTCAGCCGTTTTCTTGACCTGCTTCCCGCCTGACACAACTGAATATCCGAAACCAAGCCATCTTTATACCGCAATTGTGCGGTCAATGAAGGTGGCTTTTTTTATTACCAAAATTATTATCCAAGGAGGAACTGAATGTACATTGAAATGAACCCAACCGGGCTGACGCTTTCCGACCTGATCTGCGTTGCCCACCGAAAACGAAGTGAGGACACCGGCTTTCCGTATGCCGTGCAGTCCTGCCGATGCTCCAACTGCCGTTATGTCAGTGAGGGAAAATGTTCCCTCAAAGAGTGCTGCAGCATGGCGGAGCGAGTACGGGCGCACACCTGTACCTTTGCCGAGATTCTGAACACCTGCTTTGCCAATGTAAAGGACAATGTGTTCCATTACCGACTCCGCCTCGCTGCGGAACGCGTAACCATGGCAAAAACCTGTTTTCTTGATAGGGAACACAGAGCAAGATTTCTGAAAGCGCTCCACCGAGTGCGCGGGAACGATAAAAGTCTCATCGCGCAGCTTTTTGTCCTTACCGCAACCGAAAGCCTGTGGAGTGCATCGGACGATGCCGTAGGAAAAAGCAGTATCTCCTATCTTGACATCGATTTTCGCGCATTTTCAGAGAACGACTATCTTTTCTACTGCATTGCTTATGACCTCGGAAACGGAACCTCACATACAGATATTGAGGATTTGTCCAACGATGAAGTCGTGGATTTCGACCTATTCCGCGTGGTGTGTTCCGCGATTGCTATCTCTGTTTACGGCTATGATGCCATCCGTGTGTCCGAGCGATTCAGAAAACACAAGCGCAGAAAGAGCAGAAAGGGCGGGCGGAAGCATGGCGAATGAACCGAACTATTCCTCCAATCCCTCAAAGGACGAGCCGAAGAAGGAAAAAGTCCGTGTGATTCCTCTGGAATACATTGACGAGTTTCCGGGGCATCCGTTCAAGGTGTTGGATGATGAAAGCATGCAGAAGCTGATGAACAGCATCGAGGAGATCGGGGTGCAGTCGCCCATTGTTGCACGAATCAAGGAAGATCAGAGATACGAGATCATTTCGGGTCACAGGCGCGTTCATGCCTGCCGCAGGCTGGGACTGAAGCTCATTCCGGCGATAGTGCGTGACCTTTCCCGTGATGAAGCCATCATTGCTATGGTGGATGCGAATTTGCAAAGGGAGCATATTCTGCCGAGCGAGAAAGCGGCAGCATATAAAATGAAGATGGATGCGATGAAAAGAAGAGCAGGCAGACCAAGTAAAAATAATTCCACGCCAATGGCGGGGAATTTTAAGGGAACAGAAACAGCCGATATTGTTGGTGCTGAAAGTGGCGACAGTGGTGATCAAGTCCGCAGATATATCCGTCTTAACGAACTTGTTCCCGAACTGCTTGAAATGGTTGACCGAGAGAGCATTGCTTTCCGTCCTGCCGTGGAACTTTCGTATCTGTCGGAGGACGAACAACGCAACCTCGTTGAAACCATCGACAGCGAAGAAGCAACGCCGTCACTATCGCAGGCGATCCGCATGAAAAAGCTCAGTCAGGAGGGGAAGCTGGATATGGACAAGATATTCTCCATTATGACCGAAGAAAAGCCGAATCAAGCGGAGACAGTGAAATTCAAGTCGGACGAACTCTCGCGTTTCTTCCCGGAGCGCACCCCGCCCGAACTGATCCGGCAGACCATCCTCAAGCTGCTCGACGCATGGCAGAAATCTAAAGCGACGGAAAGAACGATCATACGCCGTAGCCGTGACGATGCCCGCTAAGACCTTACCCGAAAGCAAACGGTAAGGTCTTTTTCTTTTCCCCTTCCTCACACTCTAACCCCTTATACGATCAGTTTACTGACAGGAGAGAGTATAAGAGATTAAGTTATATATATATATTCAAAAAAGGAGTTGGTGACAGATATGACTGTGTAAAGGACGCTCAAAATTCATTTCAAGGAGGAACCATGTTCAAAAAAATCAAGGCGTGGATACGCCGAAAACAGACCGAGATAAAAGCGGTCACAACAAACAAACGCGGCGAATTTTACTTGGATAGGGTGATCGGCATGATTATTGCCGTAGTGATCGGCGGCTTGCTGCTTGCCGGACTGTACGCCTTGTTCAACAATACGGTTCTGCCGGGACTGACGGATAAGATTCAGTCCATGTTCAGCTAAAACGGATTCGATTGGCGGAGGCGAGTCCGTTTTTCTTTTTCCGCACAACAAAAAACAAAATCAAATTTCAAAAACGAAAGGGTAAAAATCATGTTCAACAAAATCAAGAATTTCTTCAACCGCGTGGGGAAAGCCATTGACAACAAGTGCAACGAGATCTACTGCAAGGCGCAGACTGCCGTTGCCAATGCCAAAGCCGAGTTTTATATCGACAAGACCGTCGGTATCATCATCTGCGTCGTAGTCGGCGTTCTTCTCATGGGCATCGTGTATGCCTTCATCAAGAACAACATTCAGACCCGTCTCGACACCGAGATCGGCAATCTCTGGGATTACACCGCATAAGAAAAATGGCTGAGGGAGAGTGAGTGTTTCACTCTCCCCGCTTAACGGAAGGAGGATATGATGCCGGAAATGATTCGGATACTGTGCGAGGGGCTTGCAACCGTCCTGTTTGCACTCATCTGTACGCGCTTTCTTTGCAAAAACATGAAGAAGCGGGACTTTCGCTTTGTCCCGTGGCTTCCGTATGTGCTGACCGTATGCGGCTCAGCAATGCTGTTCCTGCTTGGCGGACTGTCCCCGTGGACTTTCTGCGGGATCGCATTTCTGTTTGTGCTGCTGTATGCGTCCGTACAGGACCACTCTACTCATGAAGCGGACGATATACTGTCCGTTATGATGCTGATGCTGGCGGTGACAAACATCTCGGAAGCGACCGTTCTTTCACAGCTTTTCGGTGCCGCCATTGTAGGCGGTGCGCAGATGCTCATCGCCCTGTGCGGAAAGAAACGCATGGGAATCGGCGGTGCGGACATCAAGCTGTCTACGGCTGCCGCGCTCCTGCTCGGATTTTATAAGGGGGTTATCGGCTTTGTGCTCGGACTCCTGATTGCCGTGGTCGCACAACTCATCATTACCCGCAGGAAGAAAGAGCAGAGAACACAGCCCTTTGCACTCCTTCCGTATTTGTCGGTCGGTTTCATAATCGGCTATCTAATTTAAAAATTGGAGGTACTCATGAAAAACAAAATGAGAATCACCGGCAACCGAACGGTGATAGGAATTATCTGTATTGTCCTCGCTCTCGGTATCACATTCGGGATTGCACCTCTTGTCAACCGCTTCACGGACAGAAAAGTGGAAGTGGTACAGGTAAAACAGAATGTGGAGCGAGGACACCTGATTACCGAGGACGATGTGGAGCTTGTCAAGGTGGGAGCTTTGAACCTGTCGGACAGAACGGTGAAAAACATGAAGTATGTCGTCGGCAAGTATGCCGCGACCAACCTTTACGCCGGGCAGATCATGATTGCCGACCTTGTTGCGGAGAAAAGCAACAGTGCGGATGATGTGCTGTCCGCTCTCGACGGAACCAAGGTTGCCATCTCGGTCAATATCGCGTCCTTTGCGCAGGGGCTGTCCAATAAGCTCCAGAACGGAGATATAGTCAGCGTCATTGTCTATGACAAGGAGACGAATCAGTCCCATGTGCCGCCCGAACTCCGGTATGTAAAGGTCATTACGACCACAACCGGCGATTCGGTGGACAGCGACCGGAAAACCGACGCAACACAGGCGATCACGGTCACAATGCTTGCCTCTCCCGATCAGGCAAAGCTGCTTGCCTACCTGAATACCACAACGACCTTGCATTTCTCTCTGGTATGCCGAGGGGATAAGACAGTCGCGGAGCAGTACCTGAAGGTGCAGGAAGATTATCTTGCGTCCCACTCGTCGGAAACCACTTCGCAGGAGGACACCAATGGGTAAGATCATCGCAGTATGGGGGACACCGAATAGCGGAAAGACGGCTTTCACCATGAAGCTCGCCGGGCATTTGTATGAGACGGGGAGACGGAGACAGACCAAGGTCGTTGCCGTCCTCACCGATGTCATTGCCCCCTCCATGCCTGTTGTCTTTCCCTTATATCGCAGTGAGGACATTTACTCGCTCGGTGAACTGCTTGCCAAGACCACAATCACGGCGGACGATATTTTTTCCTATACCACGCTTCTGCGCGGCAGGGAAAACTTCGGGGTTCTCGGTTATCGTGACAAAGAGAATGCCCACAGCCACCCGGCATATACCGGGGAAAAAGCGCTGTCCTTTCTCAATATCCTTGCCGCCAATACGGATTATGTGTTGGTCGATTGTATGAGTGAGCCGGAGGACAGTATTCTGACGCAGACCGCACTTGCAACCGCCGACAGCAGCGTCAGATTGGTAACGCCCGACCTCAAATGCCTTTCCTATGTGCTGTCGCAGTCGGGACATTTCATGACACGCGGATATATGCCGCCGACA
>ERZ772861.2485-NODE-2485-length-12431-cov-6.613769_pt1 | contig 12431 bp, 9 predicted proteins | sample MGYA00512135_ERZ772861 | MGnify/ENA primary metagenome ERZ772861 (study PRJEB29015, sample SAMEA2737700) | human gut metagenome | biome: human gut; feature: human-associated habitat; material: faeces | place: China | collected 2012 ...
GCTCTGCTCTGCTCTGCTCTGCTCTGCTCTGCTCTGCTCTGCTCTGCTCTGCTCTCAAGATTGTGTCATCTCCCAACTCTTTGTCAATATGAAAGTTTATCTTCTAATTCCAACTTTAGACAAAATAATCTTGATTTCATTTTTCAAATATTCTTTCGGTAGTATTTTCTTCATAGCAAAATCAAAACCCTTTTCTAAGTTTTCAAAGAAAAACATTCTTGATGATGGAATTCTCGATGGATATTCCAATTGATGATTTAATTGGATCGCTCTTGTAATATCCGCATCAAATAGTTCCACATTTGACTTTTTTAGTAATTCTTCTCCCTTTTTCGTTTGACAGAGAACTAAAGATATTCCCTTTTTCTTTTCCTCTTCAGACAATTCACTTCCCCATGAATCGCCTAATGAAATATCTGAAACACGAGATTGTGACGCATAACGACAGGAATAACAATTCTCAGTATAATCAATACTTTTCAGGAAAGCATATGTATACATATCAACAATCCGCGGAAAACCATTATTTTTCCCTACTGATCTTAAGCCAAATGATGTTTTCTCACGGAAATTCAACCCTTCTAATTCTTCGATATCCACTGATTTTTCTTTTAAATACATCTTCAACAATTCGGGTGAAGGGGACCCGTGGCATATTAAATCCACTGTATACAAATTATCTTGATTGCGTGAGAAATTTTTCAATGCCGCGACTTGACATGGCAATCCAACAAAAAGGACTTTTTTCCCTTCTTGTAGTTTCCTTTCAATATCTATATATATTGTTTTTGGATTACTTTTAACATATTTAGATCCTACAAATTGCTCAGCCCTTTGGGTCGAATTTGTCAATTCAAAAACGAATTCTCCCTTATTAAGCATACACGAAGCAACATATCCACCATTTTTAATAAATGAATATATAATTGATGAAGCAATTCCTCCTGAAGATGCATTACTTCTGATTTCAGGATTCAATGCCCATCCTTCTTTCCAAAAGATAGGGTTAACCTGCTCCACGCATTTTACATTAGGACAAATTTTTTCACACAACCCACAATTCACGCACTTTACTTCATCAATTACGGCATTATATGTCTTGTAATCATCTACAATAGTAATAGCACTCTTTTTGCACATATTTATGCAGGCCATACAACCAGCACACATATCCTTAGCGCACACGGTTTTCATGCAAAAGCACCTCCCGTGATAGGCACAAGAATATACGCTGTTTTCTTTATTATAACATTATTTCTTATACCCCCCCCAGTTTTCGCAGCCTTCTTAAATCCTATAGCTTTTCTAATAGCCATGAGCCTTGGTGAAATAAAATAGCAACACCACATAATTTTTTTCTTAATACTTTTTTCCATTTTTAATGGCAAAAATATGTTTTTCCTAAGGTTAGAAACACACTCCTTATACGTTTCTTTATATTCTAAAATCATATTAGATCGAACAAGGCCATCAATTATACTTCTATTGAAACAATACCTGTGATATTCCCATGCTTTCTCAATATCAATATTCTTTTTTATCCATGCTTCCTTTTGCAATTCCAAAGATTTGATTCCACACAAGTTACTCTTTAAATTGAATTTTCTCATCGCACTATCAGGATTAAAAGTTTGATGGTAAACTGCACTTTCACCAACTGCCACACTGTTTACATGTTGTAGAAACTCAACATTAAAAAGCATTCCTTCACCATACCAAATTCTTTCATTAAATTTTATATAATTCTCTTCGAGCACACTCCTTCGATACATCTTATTCCAAACTGCTACAAAAAGATCTCCCAAATAAATCCACTCAATAGCTTTTTCCGCACTAATCACAGAAAAATTATTATTTGATATATCATTGCAACCTGAATAATTATTCTTATTCATCACAACATCGCAGCTTGATTTCTCTAGTAAATCAACAAAATATGTCACATAGTTAGCATCAACCCAATCATCTCCATCGACAAAGGTGATATACTCACCTGAAGCGACAGCCATTCCTGCATTTCTAGCACTAGAAACGCCATGATTTTCCTGATGTATTACAACTATTCGATTGTCTTCCTCTTTCAGTCTATCAATGATATAACCACTTTTATCAGGAGAACCATCGTCAACAAGAATTACTTCTATATTTCCATAATCTTGTTTTAATAATGATCTAACACACTTATCAATATACTTTTCAACATTATATACTGGAACAATAATGCTAACCAACTTCTGCATTAGCTCACCCGCTTCCTTTGAATTTTATTTAGAAAAAACTGTAACATCGGAATCCAAGTTTTGGAAAACACCGTAAATCCAATCAAAAGAATCACAAGTTGAAGAAGGAATCCTTTCATTCCATCTACAAACATTAAAATTGCAGACACAAGCATTAATAACGAACCTAAAATGAATTCCTTATACATAATATCATACTTAATATATTTTCTAGTGTGGAACACACGGAACATAAAAACAGCAATATAACTTATACATGTTGCTAATGCAGCACCATAGACTCCTATCACTGGAATCAAGATAAAATTCAATAGTATATTAAACGCTGCGCCAAACGATCCAGAAAACAAATAGCCAAAACTATCCTTATGTACAGTATAACTTGTTGCCATGAATGTGCCCAATGTTAAATAAACACATCCAATAATCAAAAACGGAGTATACTTCCAAGCGTCATAATAACTATCAGCCACATAAACTCCCAAGAATGGTTTTGTTAATAGCAAAAGGCCAATTCCCATCATAAACGCAATTGCAGAAAGTGTTTTGAACATTTTATTGTTGTATTCAGTTTCATCACTCGTGCCCTCTTCACGAATCGCAGAATAACTCCATGCTTGATTAAATATTCCTGTCAGTGTTGATACAAGGGTGGGTAGTTTATAAGAAACAGCATAGATTCCGTTAGCCGCTGCACCAATCATGTAGGTCACCATAACTCTATCTGAAGAATTCATGATCCACCACATAAATGTGTTCGGGATAAGAACAATCGAATACCGAATCATCTCTTTGAGTTTGCAACGATCTATGTTGTGAAAAGAGAACGCTTTATATCCTTTTCCTGCAATAATGGCATAAATCGCAACTATAAAGTTTGCAATGATATATGCCAATAAATATCCACCTGTTTCCATCTTAAAGACAAGTAAAAATGTTATATTTAAAATCGCTATCATCAATGTCTGAAGGATATTTCCAAGTGAATACTTAAGTAACAATTCCTTTCCGCGTAAATCGCATAGAAACAGTTGACTAGCAGATAAAGAAATGACATAAAAATAAACATACATCGCATAGTCAGATACTTCTGTGATGCATCTGCATATTGGAATTAAAACCAGTCCAATTATCATCGCAATAAGTAGAACTATGCTTCCACACTGTGTGTTTTTTTCCTTATCTGCATCTTTGTCTAACCCGAACCGCATAACCGACTCAGCAATATTCAATGTAAGCATTGGCCCTGCAACTGTACTAATAGTAGTTATAAGATCCACCGTACCATACTGACTCGTTGTTAAAACATTAGTATACAATGGAATCAAGAAAAAAGAAATCATCCTAGAGCCAATATTGCCAAGTGTAAAAATCAATGTGTTTTTTAATAAGTATCTATTTCTTGACTCACTACCCATTTTAAATATTTTCCTTTAAATACAACGTTGTTTTTTTACGCTCTTGTTCAATTATTTGATTGGTTTTATAAAAATCAACTTCGGTATTATATAATCGCTCAATATCCTCTAGTTTTTCCACTTTTCTTTCCAATTTATCAAGTTTATTAAGTAATGCTTCTAATTTATTGCGATTTGAATCTCTTACCAGTGTACAAAATTTTGTATTCATTTTAATAGAGAAGACTGTACCATGAAATGTATCCGTAATGACATAATCTGCATTTTTGAAATAGGAAAATACATACAACGGATTGCAAATTATATTTTTATCCGCAATATTTGAATAATGTCCAACACATATAATCCTCTTATTGTGCCTTTTTGCAAATTTTTTTATATAGTTTTCTTCTTCTCTGCTTAATCTGCCCGTGTATGCATATAAAATGATATAATCTCTTTCATAAGTCGTATACTCTGCAATTTCTTGTGTAAAATCATACATCAGAACTGGATCCATATGAATTTCCGGAGAGTGACCGAGCAATTGCCTAACAATATGAGCACTATTTTCATCACGCACAGAAATAGCTGCAAATCTTGACAGCATTGTTTTAATTTCGTGCGCAATCCCTGTATCTACCAAATCTTCATAACGTGTGCTTCCAAAAGAAGCCGCATATGAAACAATCTTGGAGTGTGCATATCCATCTCCAAATAATTGCTTAGAATATCCTACTGGATATGGTTGAAGGCAATTAAATACTTCATCACTTCCAATCACTAACGTGTCAACCTCACAGTCATAATTCAGTTTATCAACCCCAATATCCTTTAAATCCAGGATTAAATTTCTTTCTATTTCTTTGAAAAAGTTCTTTTTTTTCAGATAATTCCATGGGGTTCTGTTTTTCAGAATCTTATCCACTATGCTTTCAGCTTTAGACTGCGGTTTTTTTAATCTATTTGTAATATCAACACCAAATCTGTAATCTATAAATTCAACTTCTGATTTTGAAACCGACTCAATCATTTTTTTCAAACCATACGCTTGCAAAAAAGATCCATAATTAATAATCCTTTGCATAGACATAATACCGATTTTTTTATCCATCTACTCGTTTCTCCTCTATCTCATAAATATATACGGTACTGTTTGATGCGCACCAACAAATACAAAATAGTACCACCAATAAAACATATAATATCCTATGATTAACGGTCGAATAATTATTCCGCTTTTTCTTGGTTTTAATGCACTCATTGCCTGTGATATGACAAGCACCTCAAAAATCGCAAAGTATAAAGCAATTCTTCCACCATACCCGCTCACACTGGTAAACTGTGAAAACAAGACTGCATATACCTCCATAACCAAGAAAAATGAAATGTCTTCTCCATCTTTTCTCAAATATCTATAACTCCAGATGATCAATATTATTTGAGGAATACGGATTAAAAGCTGGTTTGGCATAAAAACCAATTTTCCTGTAACGTAGCTGACATATTCCCCAAATCCAACAGCCGACAAAGCAGACACAATCGCGGACATCATAATCATCACTACGAAACCAATCCCCATAGATATCAGCATTCTAGGAGTTTCATTTCTCTTACTAACATTGTTTCCTGTTATGCTTAAAGTTGTTCCTTTGACAATATAATCATACAGAAGATAAATCAGTAATATCAGCAATGAGCTTGTGTGGAATAAGAAAGCAATAATCACACAGATAAACGCATTTTTCTTTTCTGCATTTTTCCAATATTCAAATCCCAGGACTCCTAAAGACATAGCGATTGACTGACGCATCATATTCATCGAGGGATTATAAAATGCCATGCAAAAGACAAACATCGCCATCCCAAGGCTTGTGTTCTTATCTTTTCTAACGGCAACATATAGTGGCAGAATCACACATAATTCCAGTATAGTTTGAACGCAATATAATGAACCTGTAATTTTTGTTACAATCAAAACTAATAACGGAAACAATGGTTCCATATCCTTCACATAATCTGTTGTCCATGTGAAAGCATGGAAAGATGAGTTCAAATACTCACCAATGCTATGGCTTCTTTTCGCTGCCTCATAAACAGGCATTAAATAAACTCGTGTATCTGTTCCAACACCCACCGCTCTCATTCCTGCTAACAAACACAATGCCATAACTGATATGAATACAATCGGTTTCCTTTGTGTATATTTCACCCGATCAGAAAGCGCAAAAAGACCTATCGAAATCATAAATACAACAATATATGGTGTCATCTCTTTTTGCCTCCCCTCTTTACGCCTTCCACTTCCTATTTCTCGCAACGACAACCTTAAGTGCTATTCTATTTCCAAATAATGATATCGCAGCAAAAGCCCGTAATCTCTTTGGGGCATTACCATCTTTTAGCACATTCATCCGATGCGATTTCAATACACTCTGAATGCGTTTATTCTGAAACTCTGAAAGCTGTGGATTTCTCGCAGCAATATCATATACAACATTTATATATTGAGTCGACAGTGCGTTATCAAATTGTGTTTTTCCTTTTACCGCTCTTACAATATCATCGATAGCATCCAAAGCTTCTAAATGCTTTTCCTTATATCCAGAAACGACGATGCTTCCCTCATCGCGATAATAGTAAAAATAACCATCAAATCCCACATAGGTTACATTTTCACTCTTCAAAATTGTTTTATAGATTGTAAAGAGATCTTCAGAGAATTTTCCATAGGGGAATTCAACACCTGTAAACAGACTTCTTTTAAAAAGTTTTCCACATGCAGACGTGCCAAATGGTGTACCATATAGCATCCGAATCAAAGCATCTTCATTTTTGTAACTGGACACTTTCCAATCTATTACAGTATTTTTATCATCGCGTCTGCTCGTCCTCTTCATATTGGCAATAGCTATATCAGAATTGTTCTCTGACATAGCTTCAAAAAGAATTTTCACAAAATCCTTTGAAATATAGTCGTCACTGTCAACAAAAGTAATTAAATCTCCTGTTGCAACTTTCATTCCAGCATTTCTGGCATCAGACAAACCACCATTTTTCTTATGAACAACCTTGATTCTGCCGTCCATTGCTACATAGTCATCGCATATTTTTCCACATAAATCTGGAGACTCGTCATCAACTAAAATCACTTCAATATTCTTATATGTTTGGGAAAGAATTGAATCAACGCACTCTTTCAGGTAAAGTTCCACATTATATATCGGCACAACTACACTTACTAGTGGCATCTTATCTCTAACTATCTTATTTTCCGTCATGGCATAATACTTCCTGGTATATATTCTTCATAGCTGCAATAGACTTGGATACATCAAATTCTTTTGCTTTTTCTTTACAAGCAATTACCATCTTGGCTCTTTCTTCTGATGGCAAATTCACTATTTTTTCAATGGCGTCCGCAAATTGATGTGCATCGTATGGGTCGCAAAGATATCCTGTTTTTCCGGGAATTACATATTCTCTTATCCCCTGTACATCAGATCCCACAACAGGTACACCTGATGCAAGTGCCTCCACTCCCGTCATTCCAAATCCTTCTCTTACGGATGGGATGACAGCAACATCCGCACATGCATTTATCTCTGGAATATCAAGTCTGTGCCCTGCCAAGAAGATCCTGACTCCTAATTTAGAGGCTGTTTCTTTGAGTTCTTCCTCGATTGTTGAATTAACAACTGCAGTTCCGCAAATTACAAATATGTACTGTTCTTTTCTATCAAGCGTTCCTAATGCTTCTATAATAATTTTCTGGTTTTTTCTCGATGATAATTCACCCACAGCTAAAATCATATGATCTTTTGAGTTTACACCAAATGATGCTCTATATTCATCTCTGTTTATTCTTAAATTTGCAAACCTATGATTATCTAAACCAACGCTCGGAATAATATAAGTTTTAGGACAGTGCATTTTTTTTGCGTTGTTATAATCTTCATGATTTATTGTAATAATAGCATCACAGAATCTTGACATTAGCTTTTCGGCAGTAAAATAAACAATCCAGTTTTTTTTCGATGACTTGTCTGTGAATGTAAATCCATGTGTTGTATATATAACTATTGTCCCAGTTTTTCTATATTTCCTTGCAGCCATTCTGGTCAAAATACCAACAATAGGTGTGTGACAATGAATCAAATCATACTTATTCGTTTTCAAAATAAGTTTTAATTGTTTATAAGCCTGAATATTTTGAGTTGATACCGGGCTTTTGGTATCAAATTCCACCTGATAATGTGCAATCCCCATTTCTTCCAGTTTAGGAATTTCAATCAGGTTAGGACCTGCCGCAGAATTTTCATTCATTGCCACTGACACTTCATATCCCATTTCTTGAAGTGTCGCGATATCATTCCACAGAAAATGTAGAAAACCAGCAAGATTCACAACTATCAATGCTTTCTTTTTCATCCGTTCTCCTTATGCTGTTTCCCATTTATTAGTTCTTCGTAAATTTTGCAGAGTTTCTCTATATAGTTTTCCGCATCGCATCGCTTTTTTGCATACGCTACTATGCGCGCGCTCATATTTCTATACTCGGTTTCTGTCAAGTTTAAAGCCTTCTGAATAGCTATTGCAAAGCTATCAGGATTTCCCGGTTCTGCCAGATATCCAGTTTCACCATCTTGTACAATTTCAGAAAGACCTGCAATATCACTTGCAACAACAATCTTCCCTTTAGCCAAGGCCTGTAATGCAACAAATGCCCCATTTTCATACCATTCTGACGGTACAAGAACAACTTTGGCACGTTCAATTATACGATCCATTTCTTCGCCGAAAATTGCACCGTTTACTTGAACGCGACCCTCAAGATTGTGTTCCTTAACAAAATTTTTTATTCTTTCTTCTTCCGATCCCTTACCAACCAGAACCAATTTTTCATCACAATGCATCTTGGCATATGCCTTTAAAATTGTCAAAACGCCTTTTTCTCTTGCATATCTTCCAAAATACAGAATATAATTGTCATGCTCATAATAGGCTTTGTACTCCTGATTTATCGGCAAGAAATTATTCATCTTGATTATTGGTGAATGTGTAAAATGAGCTTTTTCTACTAAATTTTTATAAAAATTGCATTCCGCAATATATAAGTCAATTTTGTCATAATAATGCCCATATCTAAGAAATTGAGCTTCTGTATATGCCAATACACTCTTTGCAAGAGAGCCTTTCATGCACTTATTTTTCACACAATTCCAATATCCTTTTGTCGCACAATCACTGCATATAGTTCCATCTTGTCGCAGCATCGTATAACAAGGACACACTGCTGTCAATTCATGCAAGTGCATCACAACCGGAATGTTATATTTCTTCAAAACATCAACTACCGAAAATGTAATTTGGCGATGCAACAATCCAATATGGGCAATGTCTGGCTTTTCATCCCGAATTAGTTTTTCGATGTTATGTTTAGATTCAAAAGAATATATTAATTTAATTCCCATTTTGATTTTCTTAAATGTACTCAAATTGGGATCATTATAATCTACATTTGAAACAAAATATTTATCTTGCGCACACGGTATATTTCTTTTATCATACATTGAAAAGAAAATGACTTCATGCCCTGCTGCAGTTAACGCCTCTGCCAAATTATAATGAAATGTTTCTGTTCCACCCAACATATAATGAAACTTATGTATTAATAGTATTTTCATGTTGCTATTCCTCTCTTTGGACCAATTTTTCTTTTAACAGAGAAAAAGAATCATAATGTAGGTCTTTATCTGCAATAATTGGCATCTCATTTTCTTTTATAGGCCAATTTATCTTCAGCTCTGGATCATTCCACGGTATTCCAATCTCATCATTCGGATGCCAATAGTCAGAAACCTTAAAACACACCTCTGCAATATCAGAAATCACATAAAATCCATGTGCAAAACCTTCTGGTATATAAAATTGTTTTTTATTATCTGCTGAGAGTTCAACACCATACCAATCTCCGTAGGTTGAAGAAGTAGTCCTTGTGTCTACAGCGACATCGTATATTTTTCCTCTTACAACTCTCACCAATTTCCCTTGCGGGAAGTTCTTTTGAACATGTAATCCTCGCAGAACGCCCTTAACACTCATCGACTGGTTTTCCTGAACAAAAGTCATATTTAAGCTATTTTTAAGTAGTTCTTGACTGTTATATGTTTCCACAATTAAATCTTCATCACTTTTATATGACGCTGGATTTACAACGTACAGCCCTTGTATTCCTGTTTTTTCAATCGACAAATGTTGATCCATATTCTCAATTCTCACCTTAATTCATCTAATTTTTTTATTGCTTTTCTATAAATTGTTAATCCCATTACCAATAACATCACCAACAGTAAATAAGTTGTCATATATCTGATAACTGGACTTTCAATTCTCTCCATAATACCTATTTTCTCTACAATTCTAAAGACAACCATGTGAGATAAATACATCTCCATGCTTAAATTGCTAATATAATTTGTAAATTTATTATTCATCAACCTGTTGTCATATCCCAAAGCTAAACCCAGCCATCCAGTATAAAGTATCAAGGTTTTAATAACCACTATATTGATAGAATTTATTACGTCAGGGGTAATGTAATAGCCTACCGTCAAAGCTAACACAACACAAAAACTAATTACTTTAAATTGATTTACAAAACGTTCAATTTCATCTTTATACAAATATACAATCCCACCTATGAGAAAATATGGCAAGCAATACAAAAATGAATGACGCATCACAAAATTTTCCGTAACAAATCTTTCTGTCATAAAATAGCACTGGCACATATATGTAATTACCAAGGATATCACAAAGGACACTATTCCCCTTTTTGGACTATAGAGAAGGAAAACAATAAACGGAAATATAATGTAAAATGCAAATATAGCACCAAGTGTCCATGCAACTCCGATTGTACTTAATGTATTGTTTGGCAAAAAACCAAACAGCATTGTTATCTCCATTAAGCCTTCGCATACTGTCTTTGGAGTGAATTCGGTAACACAATTTAAAAGTATCAGCAGTGCAAAAAAAGGAACTGTTCTCTTGTACCTTTTTGAATAAAACGCGTCTATACTATAAGTTCCTGTTTTTAACTTTTGATAATAACCGTTGCACATCCCAAAACCGCTGATTATCATGAATAGATAAACTAGATAGTCAAAGGATGGTATAACCTTGTCTAGTACCCCCCCCCGTACTAAATCCGGTATTTGCTTTAACATGCCAAGCTATAATTGCCAGACATCCAAATGTTCTAAGAGCATCAATGTTTCTATATTTTCTTGTATCACCCATTGTTTGTTTTCCCCACAAATACATTTTCATACTGTCTGCAAATCTTATCCCACGTGTACTCTTCTGCCACACGCTGTTTAGCTTTCTGACCCATCTCTGCAATTTCATCTGCACTCATTTGATCAGCCTTATCAATCAACTTTGCAAGGCTCCCCGGCTTGCGGCTCCAATACAAGGCACAATCTTCTGCCACTTCCTTGTTAAACCCAACATCAACCAGTAAGTTCAAATCGGTACTTCCAAGGGCTTCAATCAACGATGGGTTTGTACCGCCGACCGTGTGACCGTGGAAATACGCATAAGCATTCTCTCTAATCTTCTTCAATAGTTCCTGATCGTAAACAGTGCCCACAAATTTAATTCTCTTATCGCTCTTGAAATGAAGTTTTTCCTCAAGCTCATTCAGGAATTTCTCATTCACATTTGTAATAATGGCAAAATCCTTTTTGCTCTTGCTTTTCATGAACTCTCGAATCATAACTTCAAAAGAGTTTTCTGGCACAAAGCGACCTACAACAAGATAATAGCCCTTTTTAGTCAATCCTTTTTCCTTATACCAGCTCACCAGTTTTTCATCATCGTCAGCCAGCTTACTAAGGGTAAGATCCGCACCGTACGCAATGAAGGTTGTTTTCGGACTACTTCCTTTGATGCCCTTACCGTCATAGCATTCATGGATGTACTTTTCGATATTCACAGAATCACAGATTGTAAGGTCGCAATACTTGACCATCATCTGCTCAGAAATCTTCCAATACTTCCGAATTGGTGCAGACCATTTAGCTCGCATCCACTCATGTCCATCTGGATTCAAGAACACAGTACCACCCAGTTTATGGATTTCTCTGTAAAAATGACCAGCAAAAGGCCCAATACGGCAAGCCATGATGTAAACGATAGGGTGCGGGATATGGTTTTCCTTGATATGTTCGCAACAAGCTTTTAGTGCAGCAACATCATAATAAATTGCCTGTGCAGGGCCAATCTGAGGAACATCAATTTTGAAACAGTGGGCATTGTGGAATTCAAATTCGTGGTCGTTGATTTTTGTTACGCCATCAAATTTAGTTTCATCCATGCAACCGTCACCGTTGGCTTTGCAGGCAACATGATATTTAATGTTTTCTTTATTCTGGTGATACTCCGTGAGCTTGTAGACAAAGGTCTCATACCCTCCGTAAGCCCCCAATGACTTCGCGCCCACAAGATATACATGCTGTATTTCTTTCTTTGAATCCATTACTCTATTCCATCCTCACATTTTTATCGCTAATGTTGCATCTATTCCCTTATGGATAAAAACAAACCTACGGCGGGTCGCACAAAGGCAATCCACCGTAGGCTTGAACTCTCCTTCAATCTTTATTTGCTGCTCCTTTTTGTGGGTCAAAACAGAGCTTCCAAAAGCCTCCTACATATAACCCCCAGGATTTTCCGCTTCTTGCAGTTTTTCAACAAATAAAACATTTGAAGGACAACTCAAGCCGTC
>ERZ772861.2509-NODE-2509-length-12308-cov-4.754264_pt1 | contig 12308 bp, 8 predicted proteins | sample MGYA00512135_ERZ772861 | MGnify/ENA primary metagenome ERZ772861 (study PRJEB29015, sample SAMEA2737700) | human gut metagenome | biome: human gut; feature: human-associated habitat; material: faeces | place: China | collected 2012 ...
TGATGCTCGAGGATCGTCTGTCTTCCGAGGAATACGGAATCGGATTTAAAAAGGGAAATACAGAGCTCCGTGATAAAGTGCAGGCAACGCTGCTTGACATGCTTGCCGATGGTACATTTGACGAGATTGCAGAGAAATGGGGACTTGAGGAATCCATCTGTCTGACTGCAGACGATGAGGTGCAGGAAGAGACAGCCGCAGCTGACAATACATTTGTTGTCGGGTTCGATGCGGAATTCCCGCCATATGGATACAAGAACGATGACGGCGAATATGTTGGTTTTGACTTGGATCTGGCACAGGAAGTCTGTGACCGGAACGGCTGGATCTTAAAGAAGCAGCCGATTGAGTGGAACTCGAAGGATATGGAATTGAACTCTGGTTCGATCAGTTGTATCTGGAACGGATTTACAATGAATGGAAGAGAAGATGCCTACACATGGACGACGCCGTATGTCGATAATTCGCAGGTAGTCGTTGTGCGTAAGGATTCCGGTATCACACAGCTTACCGATCTGTCAGGCAAGGTCGTTGCCGTGCAGGCGGACAGCTCCGCACTCGCAGCACTGACCGGAGAGGATGCAAGCGAGGAGAATAAAGCGCTTGCAGAGACATTCAAGGAACTGCAGCAGGTAGGCGATTACAACAGTGCATTTATGAATCTGGAGTCGGGCGCGGTCAATGCGATCTGCATGGATATCGGTGTTGCAAACTACGAGATCGAATCCCGCGGGGATAAATTCATGATGCTCGAGGATCGTCTGTCTTCCGAGGAATACGGAATCGGATTTAAAAAGGGGAATACAGAGCTTCGTGATAAAGTACAGGCGACATTGCTTGACATGCTTGCTGATGGTACATTTGAGGAGATCGCAGAGAAATGGGGGCTGGAGGAGTCCATCTGCCTGTCGCCGGACGATCAGGTACAGGATGGAAATGCCGCTGCGGCAACTGCGACAGATACCACATCCACAGGTAAGAAGAACACAAGCTTCTGGGATAAGTTCTGCTCGATCACAAAGCAGCTTGCAGAAGGTCTGCTCGCATCCCTGGTAATCTTCTTCCTGACACTTTTGTTCTCCCTGCCGCTCGGACTTCTGGTTGCAGCAGGCAGAATGTGTAAGATCGCGCCGATCCGCTGGCTGGTGAAGTTCTATATCTCCATCGCACGCGGTACGCCTCTGATGTTACAGCTTTTGGTTGTATTTTACGGACCATATTATCTGTTTGGCGCGACGCTTACGACAAGCTATCGTTTTCAGGCGGTTATCATTGGATTTGCCTTAAACTATGCAGCATATTTCGCAGAGATCTACCGCTCCGGTATTCAGGCTGTGCCACAGGGACAGCATGAGGCGGCGAAGATCTTAGGATACAGCAAGAGCCAGACGTTCTTCAAGATCGTGTTCCCACAGATGGCGAAGAACATCCTGCCTTCGGTCACAAACGAGGTTATCACATTGGTTAAGGATACGTCGCTTGCATTTGCAATTTCTTATACGGAGATGTTCACACTTGCCAAGCAGGTCGCTGCCGCACAGACGACAATCATGCCGCTGTTTATCGCAGGCGTGTTCTACTACATCTTTAACTTTGTCGTTGCGTTTGTGATGGAGAAGATTGAAAAGCGCATGAATTATTATCATTAGGAGGTCGCGTATGAACTTACTGGAAGTAAAAAATATTAAGAAAAGCTTCGACGATCTCGAAGTACTAAAAGATATCAGCATGTCGGTGGCAGAGAGCGAGGTTATCTCGATTCTCGGACCATCCGGCTCCGGAAAATCAACCTTCCTGCGCTGTATGACGATGCTGGAGAAGATTGACGGCGGAAGCATGGAGTACTGCGGAAAGGAAGCGGTTAATTCCGACAGCAGTGTTCCGGTTTATGCAGACAGGGCAACGCTGAAAGAGATCCGGAGCTACTACGGACTGGTGTTCCAGAATTTTAATCTGTTTCCGCATTATTCGGTACTGAAGAATATCGCAGATGCACCAATCCATGTGCAGAAGCGTGACAAGGACGAGGTATATGCCGAGGCGAAGGAGCTGCTTCGCAAGATGAATTTAGAAGATAAGGGTGACTATTATCCATATCAGTTATCCGGCGGACAGCAGCAGCGTGTGGCGATTGCCCGTGCGCTTGCGTTAAAACCGAAGATGCTCTTCTTCGATGAGCCGACATCGGCACTCGATCCGGAGTTGACCGCCGAGATCTTAAAGGTATTAAAGGAACTCGCCGCCGAGAAGATGACAATGGTGATCGTAACCCATGAGATCGGTTTCGCCCGGAGCGTATCTGACCGCGTGATCTTCATGGATGGTGGAGTGATCGTCGAGGAAGGAAAGCCGGAGGATGTCATTGACAATCCAAAGACCGACCGCACCAAGGTATTCCTCAAGAAAATGCAAGAGATGTAGAGAAAAATCCCCCGCAGAGCGTGTCTGCAGGGGATTTCTATTTTGTACGCTGTGCGTCCGTTTAAGAAGATTACATCTTCTCCGGCTCGTCATACTCGACGCCCTTCGTGTCGACGGTAACGGTCTTGATACGCTGGTCTTCAAGCGGGCGGTCCATGTAGTCGGTTGGAACATCTGCAATCTTATTCACGATATCCAGACCATCCACGATCTTGCCGAAAGCAGCATAGCTTCCGTCGAGATGCGGACTATTCTTGTGCATGATGAAAAACTGCGAACCGGCGGAGTTCGGCATCATGGTACGTGCCATAGAAAGAACACCCGGTTCGTGCTTCAGATCATTTGCAAATCCGTTCTGCGCGAACTCGCCGCGGATTGAATATCCAGGACCTCCGGTACCATTTCCGTCAGGGCAGCCACCCTGGATCATAAAACCATTGATGACACGATGGAAGATCAATCCATCGTAAAACCCTTTCTTAATCAGAGAGATAAAATTCTTTACTGTGTTTGGTGCGATATCCGGATACAGTTCGAACGTCATAACATCGCCGGATTCCATTGTCATTGTAACAATTGGATTACTCAAATTTATCATCCTTTCTTGTATTTTTATCTAAAAGATGATAGTATAATACCATTATTGTAAAATTACATCAAGTGTGTAATTTTTTAAAAAGTTATGTAAACTAAAATGCAAAGAAGAGGTACGAAAAGTGAGAAAAACGGTGATTCGAGTCGTGAAGGGAATCATATTGTTGGTGGCGATTGTCACACTTGCCAATATGACCTATAAACATATACGAACCTATTACGATGATTATATGGACGAATACAAGGGAACGGAGTCGACACAGGGCGAAGATGTAACTGTTACGATTCCGGAAGGCGCATCTGTCAAGGAAATCGCGCAGATCCTGAAGGACAATGGATTGATCAATTATCCGCGTGCATTTACAAAGCGTCTGCAGGACTCTGAGTACCGTGGCAAGCTGCATGGTGGTACATACACCTTGAATACTGGTATGACAACCTTGCAGATGATGGCAGCCATGAGCCCGACATTCGAGGAAGATCAGCCAGTCGATTATCTGGTTGTGCCAGAGGGCTTTACGGTAGAGATGATAGCAGCGCGGTGCGAAGATCAGGGAATCTGTTCTGCAACTGAATTTTTAAATGCATGCAAATCGGTTACGAAATCTGATTTTGCATATCTGGCAGACATACCGGCAGGTGCCAATGTCAATTATAAGGTACAGGGTTTCCTGTTCCCGGCAACTTACGATATTTATGAGTCGACGACAGCGGAATCATTAGTCGATTATATGTTGAGAACGTTCGACAACTACTATACACAGGAACTGCAGGATCGTGCGGCAGAGCTTGGATACAGTGCATTTGAACTTGTGACGAGAGCTTCCATTGTAGAACGTGAGGCAAAGGTGGATTCAGAACGTGCGACGATTGCAGGTGTTATCAACAACCGTCTGAAAGCAGAAATGCCTTTGCAGATGTGTCCGACTGTCTTATATCCATTGACCGATGGAATGTATGACAAGAGTCAGGTTCTGTACGAGGATCTGGAACTGGATTCTCCATACAACACCTATAAGAATGCCGGACTTCCGGTAGGTCCGATCTGTAATCCGGGACTGGCATGTATCCAGGCCGTATTGTATCCGGAAGAGCATAATTACCTGTATTACCATGTTGGCGACGAAGATGCAGGTACACATATCTTTACAGAAAACTATGAAGATCACATAGATACACAGATTATTGGTGGACCAAACGGCGTGACACCGGATGGAGAAGCATCCACCGAGGAATCGACAACCGAAGAATCACAATAGGAATAAATAATGTATTAGGAGGGACGTTATGAGAACTTTTAATTTTAGGGCGCGAAACATTGGCGAAGAAAAATATCTGTCATACACAATGGGCGAGGATTGTGAGTTAGATGAGGATGTTTTGGATTACTGTCAGGATAATGCGCCGGAAGAACTGATAGAGATTATCTATGAAGAAGATGACGATTATGATTATCTGACCTACCAGATTACGGGCAAGACATCTCTGGAGGAGTACATTGCGCAGGAGCATGATTGCGAGAGCGTACTGCTCATCCTGCGGAATGTCGCACAGGAGATGATTTCCTTGAAGGAGCAGGCGATTCCACTTTCGTATGTATTGCTGAATCGTGGATTTATCTACGTGGATGCTGAGAAGAAGACAGTACAGTTCCTGTGCCTGCCAATCGAAAGCAAGGGCGCACTTTCTGTAGAATTCAAGAGCTTTGTACGCCAGCTGCTTGCGAACATGAAATACGATGTGGAAGAGGATCTGAATTATGTTGGTAAGCTCCTCACGTATATCAATGGAGATAACTTCAATCTGCGTGGCTTGATCGGACTTGCAGAGGCGTTGATGGAAGAGGAAGGAATCAGCTTCGAGGAGGCTGGAGCCATTGATGCAGACGGTGTAGAAGTTGTAAGTGCAGAGGAAGAAGCACCGGCAGAAAATATCAGCGACATCATGAATAGCCTGCAGGAAGAGGATGATACACCACTTCCGGAGATCGGCGACGATGAAGAAGACGAAGAGGAAGAAGCAGAGGAGCCTGCAAAGGAAGAGGAAGAACTGGAAAGTATCCTTCCAGCTGGCATGCAGGTAAAGGAAGAAGAAACACCGGTAGAGGAGAAGGTGGCAGAACCGACAGAGGCTGTCGAGGAGACACCAGCACCTGTCGAGGAAGCACCGGCACCAAAGCCAGTGATGGAAAAGCAGGAAGCACCAAAGCCGGAACCAGTAGCAGAAAAACCAGAGGTTTCCCCAGCTGCAGAGCAGATCCTGTCACAGGTGAAGCCAGAGGGGGCAACAAATGGTGGCGAGAAGCTGCAGTTAAAGACAAACAAGAAGGAATCCGATATCAACCTGATCAAGGATCGGATCAAGGAGCTGGTTGGAGAAGTTCCATCTGCAAAGCCGACAGCACAGCCAACCAAGAATATCCAGACATTGGAAGATCTGGATCATTTCTTAGACAAGCCACCTGTGGTTAAGCGGAATGTGGTAAAGGTAAACCGTGCGGCAATCATCCAGCAGACAGAGGCTGAGATGGAGGCAGCTGAGGCAGAAGCAGCAGCTGAGACAGCAGAGTCTGCTGAACCGGAAACAACCGTACAAAACGAAGAACCGACAAGCGGACAGACAGAAAACATCAAGGTGCCTGTGATCGAGGATATCTACGATGACATGAACATTGAGAAGAAAAAGGACGATGAAAAGGACAAGAAGCCAAAGAGTACATCTATTTTGAATAAATCTGTAACAGAGCTTGTAAAAGATGCCGTTGGTGCTGTGAGTGCAGCGACTGCAGCAACCAATTCGCCGAAAGCATTGCCATATCTGATCCGTGTAAGTACAGAAGAACGTATCATGCTGAACAAGGCGATCTTCAAGATCGGAAAGGCAACCAGAGGTGTGGACTATACCGTTGGCGGAAATGGAGCGATCAGCCGTCAGCATGCATTTATCATTCAAAAAGATGGGGTATGTTATATCAAAGATAACAAGTCTACGAATCATACATATGTGAATGGAAAGCGTGTAGAGGATGGGGTAGAAGAAATTCTGACACATGATTCTCTCGTAAGACTTGCAGATGAAGAGTTTACATTTAAGATTCGCTAATTAGGATGATTATATCATGAGGAGGTAGCAAATGAAGGGGTTAGAGTTGAATGTAACAAAACAAAACGGAATGACATTGGTGGAGTATCAGCTTGGAGTAGCAGATGTCTATGACGACAGAGTGTCAGACAAGGTTGCACAGCTCGGAAATATTATTCCGTTCCAGTACAAGGACGAGGATGGAAAGAGAAGTATTGTCTCTTATGTGCATCATGACACTTCTCTGGAAGTGATGCTGCGTCAGACATTGAAGAAGGCAGATGTACTTGCAATCCTGAAGGGACTGTTGTGTGCATTTGAGATTGGTGCAGCAGGTGTGCAGATCTGTTATCTGGTACGCGATCTGAATTATATCTATGTAGATCCTGAGAGCAAGGCAGTAAAGTGCATTATGGTTCCTGTAAAGCAGGATCCGTTGGGACAGTCTGATATCCCGGATTTCTTCCGAAATATTGTGTCACATATGCGCTTTGATGAAGCAGACAAGGATGATTATGTAGCAAGAATCCTGACCTTGATCAATACGGATCATTATTCCAATATGAAATTAAAAGGACTTGTAGATGCGGAGATGGAGAAACTTGGTCTCTTCTATACAAGAGACGAGGGACTTAAGAAGGAAGCGGATACAACCGCAGCTCCGGAAGTACAGAACCAGAATGTAAAAGTAAATCGTGTCGGCGTGATGAACAACATGCGTCCACAGGGTATGCCAGCGATGGGACAGCCGGTACCACCGATGGGCAGACAGCCAATGGGGCAGCCAGTACCACCGATGGGCAGACAGCCAATGGGACAGCCAGTACCACCGATGGGCGGACAGCCAATGATGGGACAGCCGGTACCACCGATGAACGGACAGCCAATGGGACAGCCAGTACCACCGATGGGGCAGATGCCGAAGCCGGAAATGCCAAAACCACAGGCACCAGCACCGGAGGCACCAAAGCCAGAGATGCCGAAACCGGAAATGCCAAAGCCGCAGGCACCGGTACCGGAGGCACCAAAGCCAGAGATGCCGAAACCGGAAATGCCAAAGCCACAGGCACCAGCACCGGAGGCACCAAAGCCAGAGATGCCGAAACCAGAAATGCCAAAGCCACAGGCACCAGCACCAGAGGCACCAAAGCCAGAAATACCAAAACCGGAAATGCCAAAGCCACAGATGCCACCAATGGGACAGCGTCCAGCGATGGGCGGACAGCCGATGATGGGGCAGCCAGTACCACCGATGGGTGGACAGCGTCCTCCGATGGGACAACCAATGATGGGGCAGCCGATGGTGGGACAGATGCCAAGACCACAGGCGCCACAGATGCAGAACGGCAACCTGATGGGACAGCTTGGCGGTGCACGCCCGATTCCACACTTTGTGCGTAAATCAACTGGTGAGATCATCAATATTACAAAACCAGAATTTATCATCGGTAAGTCAAAGACGAAAGCCGATTATGCAATAGAGAACAACAGCGCAATCAGCCGGGAGCATTGTATTGTAATCCAGCGCGATGGCGTGAACTATATTAAGGATAACAATTCTACAAACCATACCTATGTAAACGGGGTAGAGTTGCAGCCGGGTAAGGAAGTGCTTCTGAAGCATAAGACAGAAGTTCGATTGGGAGATGAGGAATTCACATTCCTTCTGAGAAAAGGAGAGTAATATGGAGTACATTGCAACATATCACACCGATGTAGGTACAAGAAAAGAAACGAATCAGGACTCTCTTGCAATCAAGGTTGTGAACACAAAAGAGGGAAATGTTGCATTTGCAATCGTGTGTGATGGCATGGGAGGACTCGCAAAAGGCGAGGTTGCCAGCAAAGAGGTAATCGAAGCATTTTGTACATGGTTTGATGACACACTGGTGGATGAAATCCAAAATGGAACATTCACAGAGCAGAATCTTGTATCACAGTGGGATGATATTATCCAGATTCAGAATCGCCGGCTGGGCGCATATGGAGAGGAAAATCATTTGCAGCTTGGTACGACGGTATCTGCAATCCTGTTGTACAAGGATCAGTATTATATTGTGCATGTGGGCGACAGCCGCGTGTATGAGCTTACAAAGACAGCGAAGCAACTGACAAACGACCAGACATTTATCGCAAGAGAACTGGCAGCGGGACGTATGACACCGGAACAGGCAAAAATCGATCCGAGACGAAGCGTACTGTTGCAGTGTGTCGGCGCATCGCCGGTTGTTGAGCCGGAATTTACAAAGGGAACTGCAACAAGAAATGCAGTTTATATGCTCTGCTCAGACGGATTCCGTCATGTGATCACACCGGAGGAAATCATCGAGAAGATCGGACCGGGTGAGGCGACGGACGAGGAAAAGATGAAATATGGAGCAATATATCTGACAGAGTTAGTAAAGAACCGTGGGGAACGTGATAATATCACAGTAGCAATGGTTCGCACGATTTGATTTAGAGAGGGTTTGCCATGACGAAGGAAGGAACCGTACTAGACGGAAAATATGAAATTTTGGCAGAAGTTGGTCGAGGTGGTATGTCCATCGTGTACCTTGCCCGTGATAAGCGTTTGAACAAGCAGTGGGCGGTCAAGGAGATCAAGAATGATGGAAAGAAATCCGCAAAGACGTTGCTTAAGGGATTGGAACGAGAAGCGAATATTCTGAAGAACGTAGATCATCCGGTGTTGCCGCGAATCGTAGATATCATCAATCAGGATGGAACGATCTACGTTGTTATGGATTATATCGAGGGTGATACGATTCAGGATCGATTGAAGAAGGAAGGCGCACAGCCACAGGAGTTGGTGGTAGAGTGGGGCTTGCAGCTTGCAAGTGCATTGAATTACCTGCACAACATGAATCCACCGGTTATCTACCGGGATATGAAACCTTCGAATGTCATGATCAAGCCGGAGGGCGGCGTAAAGCTGATCGACTTCGGTACAGCAAAAGAGTACGAGATAGAGAACAATGCAGATACAACCGCACTTGGTACGCGAGGCTATGCGGCACCGGAGCAGTTCGGTGATTCCAAGGGACGTGGTATCTATAATACAGATGCAAGAACAGATATCTATAATCTGGGCGCAACTCTGTACCATATCGTAACAGGAAAGAACCCATGTGAGCCACCGTATGAGATCAAGCCGATCCGCGAGTGGAATCCGATGTTGTCCTCTGGATTGGAGAAGATCATCTTAAAATGTACACAGGCAGATCCGAACGACCGTTATCAGAACTGTACGGAGCTGATGTATGCATTGGAACATTACGATGAGCTTGACGACAGCTACCGGAAGAAGAACAAGAAGAAGCTTGGGCTTTTTGCAGCAACCGTGGCATTGGCAGTTGTATCCGGTATCACAGCTGGAATCGGATATTCCGGGATGCAGCGGATTAAGCTGAACAATTATAACCAGTATATCGAAAATGGTATGAACTACTGCCGGGAAGAGAATTATGAAGCAGGAACGGCGGAATTCAAGAAAGCAATCGAACTGGATGGCTCGGAGGAAAAAGCTTACGAGCAGTACATACAGGCATACATTGATGCTACGAACAAGGCGGAGGAGGCCGGAACGGAATCTACGCTGAATCTGGATGATGCGTTGACGTTGGTTTCCAATCGAATCAGCAGTAAACATGGTGGTGTTGAGAAAAACAGCGCAGTGCTTTACAAGCTGGCACTTACTTATTTTGAGGAAGAGCGTTCTTACAGTCAGGCAGCCAAATATTTCGGCATGATTGACGAGAAGGACGAGGAATATGGAAAGCTTGCAGGCTTTTACAAATCCATTTCCGAGTTGCGATCTGACAGTACGTCGGATGCATCAGAGCTGATGCAGGCGGTAAATGATTTCGCAACCTACAACGAGAACAACTTTACGAATCAGGAAGCAACCAAGTTCGTAAACTATCGTATTATCGGCGAGATTTACAGTACAAACGTCAGCAAGGATGCGGAGACAAGCATCGCAGAACAGGCAAGTACGGTGATGGAACAGGCGGTTGCAGATCTGGACGAGTACACAGGCAATGATCTGGACGAAGAAGCAGTTATGGATATGAATTATCGTTACGACGATAACCTGATTATGATCTATGAGCAGCTTGCCAAGGAAAATGCAGATAATGAAACAGTTGCCAATGGATATTATTCGATGGCAATCAGTTATTGTGAAGACTATATTGGAATCCTGAAGATGAAGGTAGACAGCGATCCGGGCATTTCGCTGGGTGGTTCCTCTGTCAACGCGTATAACCAGTCTTATTACAATAAGATGATGACGGAAGCACGTTGTTATGACGCACAGGGCAAGACAGATGATGCACTCAAGATATACGAAGCCGCAGAAAAGGTATTCGGTACAAAGAACGAGTGGAGCGACAACGTATATGCAGAGCATCTGGATTATCTGTATCGTCTGTGTGAGGCACAGGAGCAGGATCCGAAGCTTTGGACGACGAAGATTCCAGATCTGACAAAGAAGCTGATTCAGGTATTTGATGATGGTGGAAACGTGCTTGGCATCGACAGCAACAAAACATGGTACAAACGAAAAGATACGTTGCAGATGTTGAAGGACGGTAGCTATGATATCAGCGAAGAAGAAGCGACGCAGGCACCGGATGCAAATTCCGATGATTCGCAGTCAGCAGAGATAGGAGAGTGATCAGCATGCAAAACGTATATGAGATATGTTTCTATGGCGGCTTGGTACTGGCGATTCTCCTTCTGATTGCGGCGATCGTGTTATTCATTGTATTGAAGATACCGAAGGTAATTGGAGAATTGACCGGAAGTGCTGCGAAAAAGGCAATGAAAGAAATGCAGGATGGTACAGCGAGTCCGGGCAGCGTAGCGAAGAAAGAACAGGAAAAATACTACAACATGGGAAGTGGAAAGATCACTGCGAAAGAAGCGGTTTCTACGCGGGAGGATCGTAAGGCTAATGGTAACGATTCCACCGAACTGTTGGAGAAATCAAAGAAGAAAGAAAAGAAGTTTGAAGAGACCGACATCCTTCGTCCGGGCATCAATGATTATGATACACCGGATGATGGCGAGACAGAAGTACTCGGTTCAGGTGCGGATGATGAGGCAACAGATGTGCTTCGTGATACATCGGCAGGAGATGACGGAGCAACGGATGTACTTCGAAACGACGAAGGAGATGACGGAGCAACGGATGTACTTCGAAATGACGAAGGCGATGACGGGGCAACGGATGTACTTCGGAATGACGAAGGCGATGACGGAGCAACCGATGTACTTCGGGGAGACGATGCAGACGATGAGGATGCAACCGACGTTCTGCGGATGGACGATGATGACAGTGATGCAACCGAAGTATTGCGTGCCGACGATGACGACAGTGATGCAACCGATGTATTACGTGCAGATGATGACGAGGAAGGTACAAGCGTGCTGACAACCGGAACATTAGCGAAGAAGGTAAAAGTAATTTACAATATAGTAGTTGTTCATTCAGATGAAAGTATAGAGTCGGGTAGGTGAAAAAAAGGATGAAAAGAAAAGAAACAAAATCAAACAATTCAAAACACCCGGTAAAGAAGCTCATAGCATTATGGGTTGTCTTTGCTCTGCTGATTGTACCATTTGCAAACCATGTCGGTGATAAGAATGTCGCGAAAGCAGAAGGGGGAAGTGCAACTGGAGTAAAAACTGGCAATCTACAGATTGTGTCGGAAGAACCGAATGGGTTGAGTATTGAAGTGGATGATACTGGTGTAGTGGTTCCGCATACTGGTGAGACATATGAGAAAAGCGTAACTTTGATCAAGGATGCGCAGAAGGTAGGTAAGTTACAATTACCAGAATGCAAGACAGATGGTGGTGATGCGGTTGCGTTAGGTGCCGGATTTATGACCTTGGATAAGCAAATACAGTCAACACTTTCTGCTGGCGAAAATTTATTTCCTTTAACAGAAAATGTTGAGAATGATTTAGCAGCTAATGCAATTACTGAAGATCGAAAAATTGCAATTTATGCAAGAATAGACAGTGCGGCAGATTGGCAATTACAGTATGTTCTTACTGTTAATTTTGTGGATTCTGCATTTACAACAGGTGCCGGACTGTATGCTGGAAGCATAAGTCTGACATCGGATTCATATGTCAGTGAAGCAACATTAAAGGCTCCAACCACAGTAGCTTCTATTGAGGGCGCGACAGTAAAATATTAT
>ERZ772861.2519-NODE-2519-length-12278-cov-6.197169_pt1 | contig 12278 bp, 13 predicted proteins | sample MGYA00512135_ERZ772861 | MGnify/ENA primary metagenome ERZ772861 (study PRJEB29015, sample SAMEA2737700) | human gut metagenome | biome: human gut; feature: human-associated habitat; material: faeces | place: China | collected 2012 ...
GTATTGATCTTCCCCGCGAAAAGCGGATCGAAGTTGCTCTGACCTATATCTACGGTATCGGACCTGCCCGTGCAGCGGAAGTTCTGAAGACCACCGGTATCAACCCCGATACCCGCGTCCAGGATCTGACCGACGAACAGGAGGCCCAGCTCCGCGAGGCCATTGAGCATGGTTATCTCATCGAGGGCGACCTGCGCCGTGAGACCGCTATGAACATCAAGCGTCTCAGCGAAATCGGCTGCTATCGTGGTCTGCGTCATCGTCGTGGCCTGCCTGTCCATGGCCAGCGCACCAAGACCAACGCCCGTACTCGTAAGGGTCCCAAGAAGACCATTGCGAACAAGAAGAAGTAAGGAGGGATATGTACTATGGCAACGAAGACTGCTAAGAAGGTTGTTAAGCGCCGTCGTGAGCGCAAAGTGGTTGAGAAGGGTGCGGCACATATCCGTTCCTCTTTCAACAACACCATGGTGACCATCACCGACCTGGAGGGCAATGCTCTGTCTTGGGCTTCCTCCGGCGGACTGGGCTTCCGTGGCTCCCGTAAGTCCACCCCCTATGCCGCTCAGACTGCTGCTGAGACTGCTGCTAAGGCTGCGATGGAATACGGTCTGAAGACTGTTGAGGTCTATGTGAAGGGCCCCGGCCAGGGACGTGAAGCCGCTATCCGCGCTTTGCAGACCGCCGGCCTGGAAGTCGTTATGATTAAGGACGTGACTCCCATTGCTCACAATGGCTGCCGTCCCCCCAAGAGACGTCGTGTCTGATTACGCTATAGGAGGAATTTTGCGTTATGGCTAAGAATATGCAGCCCGTGCTGAAGCGTTGCAGAACGCTGGGCGTTTCTCCTGCCGCAATGGGTTACAAGAAGACTTCCAACAAGAACCCCGGCGGCCAGAGAAGAGCTAAGAAGTCTGAGTATGCTACTCAGCTGACCGAGAAGCAGAAGGTCAAGTTTGTTTATGGTATCCAGGAGAAGCAGTTCCGTAATTACTACGAGAAGGCTTCCCGCATGGGCGGCAACACCGGTGAGGAGCTGCTGACCTTTGTGGAGCGCCGCCTGGATAACGTTGTGTACCGTCTGGGCTTTGCCAACTCCCGCCGTCAGGCGCGTCAGCTGGTCAACCACGGTCACTTCACTGTCAATGGCAGCCGTGTCAACATCCCCAGCTATCTGGTGAAGGTTGGCGACGTTGTGGCTGTCAGCGAGAAGAGCGCTTCCAACAACTTCTTCAAGAAGCTGAAGGAGGACGACTCCTTTGTTGCTGCTCCCAAGTGGCTGGATCGTGATAAGAACACCCTCCAGGGCAAGGTTGTTGCGATGCCTACCAAGGCCGATATCGACTTCGATATCGCAGTGCACCTCATCGTCGAGTTGTACTCCAAGTAATAATCTCCCCCCTGATTGTCCGCTATACTGCTATGTGGGGAGTTTTCTCCCCACGCTACTAAGGAGGGTTTGATTCATGGTAGAAATTGAAAAGCCTCGCATCAGCTGCTTTGATTCCGCAGAGAACATCTCTTACGGCAAGTATGTCGTGGAGCCTCTGGAGCGCGGCTACGGCATGACTCTGGGCAACTCTCTGCGCAGAATCCTGCTGTCCAGCCTGCCCGGCTATGCAGCCACCTCTGTGAAAATCCAGGGCGTACAGCACGAGTTCTCCACCATCCCCGGCGTGACCGAGGATGTGACCGAGATTGTGCTGAACGTCAAGAGAATCACACCCAAGCTGCATACCGCTCCCGGAACGGTCAAGACCGTTCACATCGATGCTGTGGGTCCCTGCGAAGTCACCGCCGGTGACATCAAGGCGGATGCCGAGGTTGAGATTCTGAATCCCGAGCTGCACATTTGCACGCTGGGTCAGGATGCCACTTTCAATATGGAGATTACCATGTCCCAGGGCAGAGGCTATGTTTCCGCCGACCGGAACAAAACGCCCCAGACTGTGATTGGCGTAATTCCCATTGACTCCATCTATTCCCCTGTGACCAAGGTGAATTATACGGTGGAGCCCACTCGTGTCGGCGACAAAACCGACTACGATAAGCTGACTCTCGAGATCTGGACCGATTCCACCATCTCCGCCAAGGACGCTGTTTCCTTGGGTGCGAAGATTCTGAGCGACCATCTGACGGTGTTTACCAACCTGTCCGATGCTGTGGCTACCAGCTCCACCGTGGTGGAGAAGGCACCCGATCGCCCGGATGCGAAGCTTTCCATGACCATCGATGAACTGGATTTGTCCGTCCGCAGCTTCAACTGCCTGAAGCGTGCCAACATCAATACCGTTGCCGACCTGATTAACAGAACCGGCGAAGATATGATGCGCGTGCGCAACATGGGCAAGAAATCTCTGGATGAAGTCCAGAAGAAGCTGGAAATGATGGGCTTGTCCCTGGCCAGCGAAGATACCACTGGCAGCAACAACTAACCTTTTAAGAAGGAGGAAACGTTCATGTTCGGCACTCGTAAGCTGGGTAAGACCAGCGCTCAGAGAAAGGCTCTGCTGCGTCAGCAGGTTACCGACCTGCTGGCCAATGGCAAGATGGAGACCACTTTCTATCGCGCCAAGGAAGTGCAGCCCGTTGTTGAGAAGATGATTACCCTTGGCAAGAAGGGCGACCTGGCAGCCTATCGCAAGGCTCTGTCCTTCATCACCAAGGAAGACGTGGCTAACAAGCTGTTCAAGGAGATTGCTCCCAAGTATGCTGACCGTAACGGCGGCTACACCAGAGTGACCCGTACCGGCGAACGCCGCGGTGATGCTGCTGAGATGGCAGTTATCGAGCTGGTGTAATCCGGCTACCCAATACAACGCTTGAACCCCCTGCGGAATATTCCGCAGGGGGTTTTGCTTGGTTCTATGTTGGTAGTTTGGGTGCAGAAAAGGGATGCGCCTCATTTCTGTGTATGAGACTTCCGTGCTTTACAGCGCGAAGGGATGTCTTTTTTAAGATTTCCTTAACCACCTTGACATAAACTGTACTAAGTGTTATACTAACTGCGCTAGTACAGTTAGCCAATTCACTACGATTACAAATCCAAAAAAGGAGGATGATGCCCATGCTGCTGCATTTGGACTATCGGGATTCCAGGCCCATTTATGTACAGATTATGGATGCGCTGCGCCAGCAAATTGCATCCGGCGTGCTTTTGCCGGAGGAAAAGCTGCCCAGCGTCCGGGAGTTGGCGGCAAGCCTGTCCATTAACCCCAACACCATCCAGCGTTCCTATCGCCAGCTGGAAATGGAGGGGTGGATTGCCACCGTGCCGGGCAAGGGCTGCTTTGTGTGCGGCATTCCCGAGGGAGACCCCCAAGAGGAACTGCGGCTGCTGCGGCAATTTGACGACAGCGCCCGGAATCTGCTGCTGCGGGGCTACACCCGCCAGGAGCTAATCAAGAGACTGGAACAGGAGGAGAACCATGCTTAAACTAGACAATGTGACCAAGACCTTCGGCACCTTCAAGGCGCTGGATTGTCTCAGTCTTTCCGTGCCCAAGGGTGCTGTATACGGTCTGGTGGGGCCAAACGGTGCGGGCAAATCCACCGTCATCCGCCACCTTACCGGCATCTACCAGCCGGACAGCGGCACCGTCACCGTAGACGGTCAGCCCGTTGCCGATGACCCCAATCTGAAAGAGCGCATCGGCTATATTTCCGATGACGTGTTCTATTTCCCCGCCGCCACCATGGAGGATATGCACCGGTTCTACCGGGATGTGTATTCCCGGTTTGACGAAGCCCTGTATCAGAAGCTCAAGAAAGTGTTTCCCCTGCCCACCGGCAGCATCCGCCGGTTCTCCAAGGGAATGCAGAAGCAGGCCGCCTTCCATCTGACCCTGAGCGCCCGCCCCGATGTGCTGATTCTCGATGAGCCGGTGGACGGCCTGGATCCGGTGATGCGGCGGCAGGTCATGAGCCTGGTGCTGTCGGACGTTGCCGAGCGGGGCACCACGGTGCTGATTTCCAGCCACAACCTGCGGGAACTGGAGGATGTATGCGACCATGTGGGCATCCTGAACCATGGCAAGATGCTGCTGGAAAAGAGCCTGGCGGATATGCAGGGCGGCACGGTGAAGCTGCAAATCGTGGGAGATGCCCCGGCGGGCTTCCCCGTTCTCCACGAAAGCCGCTCCGGGCGGCTCAACACCTTCATTCTCCGGGGCAGCTATCCCCAGGTGGAGGAGCGGTGCCGGCAGATGAATCCGCCCTATTTTGATGTGCTGCCCCTGTCTCTGGAGGAAATCTTTATTTATGAATTGGGAGGTGTCAACTATGAAATTAAAGAGAACCTGCTATGATCCCGCCATCAGCCGGGTAACCGTGAAACGATATGGACTGGTTGGCGTTCTGTATACCATTGGCATCATTCTGATTACCGTGGGATTTATCAATCCCGCATACTATGGCGAAGCCTTGTCGGATGTGCAGAATCTGTGCACCGCAATGCCCTTTATCAATCTTGTATATGCCGCCCTGCTGACCCAGCTGCTGCTGGGCGACCTCTACAATCCCCGGCTGAGCTATGGGCTGCGCAGTTTCCCCATTACCCAGGGCGGCTGGTTCGGCACCCAGGTGATTCTGGGCATCGTCAGCGTGCTGCCCGGCATCTTGATTTCCGGCATCATTCTGGCTGCAATGCTCACCGCCTACCGCATCTATATTCTGGTTTTCCTTGGCTACGCCTTCCTTTCCTTCCTGTTTTTCTACGGGGCGGCGCTGCTGTGCGCCGTGTGCGCCGGCAACCGGCTGGGAATGATGCTGCTTTACTGCGTGGTGAATTTCATTGGGCTGTTCTATGGCTGGATGGTCATCCGGGTGTTCTGTCCCTTGATTTATGGCATTTACCTGCCCAACTTCTCTGTGACATTCGTGCCGGTTGTACAGATGTATGACCAACGTCCTTTCGATTTTACTTACAAGCAAAATCTGGCGGTCAGCGCAGCAGGCGGAGATGAGGCGTTCCGCGCCAGCTATTTTTCCTCCGCTAATTTGCAATCCGTCCAGCTTACCGGCGGTGTGTGGGTCATTTTGGGGTTTGCAGCGCTGGGCTGCGTTCTGATTGCCATTGCCATGGTGCTGCTGCGCCGCCGCAAGGAGGAGCGAGTGGGAGATTTGCTGGCATTTAAGCAGCTCAACACGGTCATGCTGGTGATTTGCACGGTTTGCACCGGACTGCTGCTGCACTTGATTACTTACGTCTTTGCTTGGCAGTTGCATCTGCCCATGCTGTTCCTCGGATTGGTGCTGGGCTATTATGCGGCGCTGATGCTGATAAAGCGTCAGACCAATGTGTTCAACCGAAAGACGTTTTTGCCTCTGGTGGGAATTTTGGGAATTACGCTGGCGCTTTTGACTGCCACCGGACTGGACCTGTTTGGCATTGCCTCCCGGATGCCTCAGGCAGAGCAGGTGGAATCGGTAAGAATTTCTCAGAGATCCGGCTCCCAGTATCCCCTCACCGTCTCCCAGCAGGAAGACATCGCCATAGCGCTTCAGCTTCAGCAGGAGAGCCTGGATGCCCACCGGCAGGCAGAGGAACGCCGCCCGCTGCTGGAGCGAATTTTCGGCAGCGAGGAGCAAAGCCCCTTGGATGAATCCACGGAAGGTTCTTTCACGATTACGCTGATCTACAACCTGAAAGACGGTCGTCAAATCAGTCGTTTGTACTATGTCGGCCGTTCCTTCTCCAGCATTCAGACGTTGAAGACCATATGGTCCTCGCCGGATTACCTGTTTGATGTCGAGCTGCTGGACGAGAATCATCAATTCGACCGGTCGCTGCTGAAAAAGAAGCTGGAAGCGGCGACGGCACGCTGCGACTGCAACGCAGGAGAGCTATATTATAACCGCACCACGCACCAGCTGGGGGAGCAGGAGATTGATCAGCTGCTGGATGCCATCCTGCAGGACTGCCAGGAGGGAACCATGGCGCAAGGTATGCTGTTCCACCAGGACTATGGCTATGACTCAATCTGCTTCTACTTCCCCTCCTACGATGGTAACGGGGAAAGATACACACTTACCGATACTATTACTGTATACCCCGACAGCAAGCACACCATGCAGTTCCTGACCGACCACGGGTTCCATACCCCCCACCAGGAAAGCACGACCCCGTAATCATTTTTCCCGGGCTGCTTCCCGGATTCCCCTCCATTCGGAAGCACCCTACCACACCCATTCAGCCAGCCGCTCCCAGCGGCTGGTTTTTTAGTGCCGCTGCGAACCGTTTTCACACGCGCTATCCGCCCCCGCGGTTCGAGCGGGGAAGCTGCCCCCATTCAACCAACTGCCCCTTCAGCTTCGCACCAGGAGCCGCGCAGCCATCAGATTATTTTATGATTGCAATTTGCCCCGGAATACGGTATGATAAACGTGAAAAACTATGTATCAGGAGGACGCTATGTCTCTGCAAACTTCCCGGGAAGAATACATCAAGGCGCTGAAAATGGGGCAGCGGGAGGCTGATGAGCTGGTATCTGCCGGCAAAGACCCCAATCCCCAGGTACTTGATGAACTGCTGCCGGATATCGACACCTTAACCGTTGCGGAAGTAGGTGTTATGGATATTCCCTCCGAACGGATTGTGGGCACCAAGTCCGCTGGGCGGATTGCTGCCTTTTCCCCCAGCTTTTTGCCGCTGCTGGATCCAAAAACCGAATTTGCAGGCAAGTGGATTTCCCTGTGCGATGCCCATTTGGGCGAAGGCATCCGTGATCCCATCACCTGCTATGAATATCTGGGCAATTTCTATGTCCAGGAGGGAAACAAGCGGGTCAGTGTCCTGCGCTATTTCGGTGCGCCCCGGATTCCTGCCTCGGTAAAACGGGTCATGCCGCCCATGAGTGACGACCCCCGCATTGTGGCTTACTATGAATTTGTGGACTTTTTCAAGTCCGCCGGTATCTACACCGTCCAGTTCCGCCGCCCAAAGGACTATGCAAAGCTCCTGGCGCTGCTGGGCAAGGAGCCGGGGGTGAAATGGACGGAGGATGAGCGCCGTACCTTTAACGCCCGCTATCAGTACTTCCGGGAAGCGTTCAACGCCGCCAACACCCGGCAGCTGGACATTCTTCCTGAGGAGGCGCTGCTGCTCTGGCTGAAGCTGTATCCCTTTGAGGATCTGTCCAATCTCTCCACTGCCGCCCTGAAAAAGAGCGTGTCCGACCTATGGGCGGACATCGTGGCCTCCAATAACGATTCTGTGAATGTGGCCACCAAGCTGGAAGCCTCCAAGCCCGGCTTCCTGGGCTGGATTACCCTGCCTGACCACCTGAATGTGGCATTCATCCACGCCCTCACCCCCGCCACCAGCGGCTGGGGGCTGGGGCACGACAAGGGCAGAGAATATATGCAAAAAACCCTGAAAGAAAAAGTGACCGTCCGCAACTATCTCCAGGGCAACACCCCGGAGGAGGCCGAAAAGCTGATTGAACAGGCAGTCAAGGACGGCGCGCAGGTGGTGTTTGCCACCGTGCCCCAGATGGCACAGACCGTTTTGAAGGCCGCAGTCAAATATCCCAAGGTTTATTTCTTCTGCTGCACCCTTGACCAGCCCTACAGCAGTTTCCGCACCTACTATGGCCGGGTGTTTGAGGCAAAGTTCATCACCGGTGCCATTGCCGGTGCCATGGCGCAGAACAACCGCATTGGCTATATCGCTTCCTATCCCATCTATGGTGTGCCCGCTTCCATCAATGCCTTTGCCCTGGGCGCACAGCTCACCAACCCCCGGGCGCAGATTGAGCTGCGCTGGTCCTGCGTGGCTGGAACCCATCAGGCAGACCTTTTTGCTGACGGCATCCGGGTGATTTCCAACCGGGATGTGCCGGTGCAGTCCTCCACCTTCCTGAATTTCTGCAACTACGGCACCTACCTCATGGATGACAAGGGAGAATTGATTCCCCTTGGCTCTCCTGTTTGGGTATGGGGTAAGTTCTATGTGGATGTGATTCAGGGTATTCTCTCCGGCAGACTGAAACGGGACAAGGAGGGAGCGGGTCTAAACTACTGGCTGGGCATGGACAGCGACACCATCGGCATCGATTTTTCCGATAAGCTGCCTCAGGGACTGCGCACACTGGCGGAAATCCTCCATGACGGAATGCGCGCCGGTGCCATCTCCCCCTTCCGCCGCCGCATTGTCGCCCAGGACGGCACGGTGAAAAACAACGATTATACCACAACGTTTACAACCGAAGAATTGATTCACATGGATTGGCTGGTTGATAATGTCTGCGGTTCCATTCCTTCCTTTGATGAGCTTCTGCCCATGTCCCGCAATATGGTGCGGGAACTGGGAATCTATAAAGACGAGATTCCGCTACAGAAAGAAGTGAAGGCAGTTGAAAATCCTGTTCATCTCCGATGAAGAATGTCCGGCACTGTGGGACTTCTATGTTCCCGGCAGGCTGGACGGCATTGACCTCATCATCTCCTGCGGTGACCTGAAATCCACCTACCTGCAATTTCTGGTGACCGTTGCCAGGTGCCCCCTGCTGTTTATCCCCGGTAATCACGATGCCAGCTATGAGCACCAGCCCCCCGAGGGCTGCGACTGCATTGACGATGCCATTGTGGAATACAACGGCGTGCGCATTATGGGGCTGGGCGGCTGCCGCCGCTATCATCCGGGGCGTTACCAGTATACAGAGAAACAAATGCGCCGCCGCATCCGCAATCTCCGTTTCCCGCTGTGGCGCTGCAAGGGAGTGGACATTGTGGTGACCCATGCGGCTCCTGCCGGTTTGGGGGATGCAGACGACCCGGCTCACCGGGGCTTTGCCGCCCTGCGGGAGCTGCTGGACAAATATCACCCGCAGTATCTGGTACACGGTCACGTTCATCTGTGCTATGACAACACGCTGGAACGGGTGCGGGATTACAACGGAACCACCCTCATCAACGCCTATGAGCGCTTTGTGCTGGAAATTCCAGAACGGGAGGTTTCCCCCAAACACCGCAATCAGCTTCGGTGGAAAAGCAAGCACACGGTGATGGAGAGCGAGTGGGATAAGATTCTCGGCATGAATGCACTGCATAGATAAAGAAGGGAATATAAAATCATGTTTACCGGCTTTACCCCTGAGACCATCGATTTTCTCTGGGGCATTCGCATGAACAACAACCGGGAGTGGTTTTTGGAGCACAAAGCCCAATATACTGCCACTCTGTATGAGCCAATGAAGGCACTGGGGCAGGAACTGTTCCAGCCCTTTCTCAGCCGCAGCGGCGATGTTTTGAAGGTCAGCCGCATTTACCGGGATGCCCGTCTCCACCACGCAGAGCCATACAAGGAGAGCCTGTGGATTTGCATTCGCAAGGATGTGGAATGGTGGGCGGAAAATCCCTGCCTGTATTTTGAAATCCGACCGGAGGGAGTGAGCTACGGCTTCACCCTGTGGAAGCCCAAGGCCGCCACCATGGAGGCATTCCGCCGCCGCCTTGCCGCCCAGCCCCAGGAATTTCTTTCCATGCTGACCCAGGTGCAGCAGGCAGCGGGCATGGAAGTCACCGCCAACTGCTACAAGCGCCCCAAGGAAGCGCCCCAGAAATCCCTTGCCCCCTATTTTGCCTGGAAGGAAGACATCAGCCTGACCGTCCACAAGCCGGTGGGAGAGGATATTTTCGGGCCGGAGTTGGGGCAGCGCGCCAAAACCTTCCTGGAACAGCTCATCCCGCTGTATGATTACTTTAACCTTATCACCCAGGGTCTGCGGGAATAGCGCCACCCATACAAAAGGGTTTCACAAAAACGTAACCATCCTTCACAGATAAAAAGGAGAAAAATACCATGAAACACAACACCATTTTTCAGGGCGTTGCTACTGCGCTGGCAACCCCGATGACCTCGACCGGCGTGGACTATGAAGCCCTGGGGAGACTGATTGACTTTCAGCTGGAAAGCGGCATCAACGCCCTGGTCGCTGTAGGCACCACTGGCGAGAGTGCAACCCTGACCCCCGCCGAGCGCAACGAAATCATCCGTTTCACCGTGGAGCGGGTGAATGGCCGCGTCCCTGTGATTGCAGGCACCGGCACCAACAACACTCTCCACGCACTGGAATACAGCAAGACCGCCTGCCGGATTGGCGCCGATGCCCTGCTGGTGGTCACTCCCTACTATAACTACAATAAGTCCCTGGACAGCGGCCTGCTGGCTCACTTCCGCACCATTGCAGACAATGTGGATAGGCCCATCATTCTCTATAACGTCCCCTCTCGCACCGGCTGCAACCTGCTGCCCGCCACCATTGAGAAGCTGGCAGAGCATCCCAACATCGCTGCCGTCAAGGAAGCCAGCGGCAACATGAGCCAGGTGGTGGACTTGATTGCCCGCTGCGGCGACAAGCTGGACATCTATTCCGGCGAGGATGCCTTGACGGTTCCCATGCTGTCCATGGGCGGCAAGGGTGTTATCAGCGTTCTCAGCAACGTTGTTCCCCGCCAGACCGTGGACATGACCGATGCGTTCTTCGCCGGTCGAGTGGCCGAGGCGGCCAAGATGCAGTGCCGTTATCTCCCCCTGATTCATGACCTGTTCTGCGAAGCCAACCCCATCCCTGTCAAGGCTGCTATTTCCGCCATGGGCTTCGGCAGCGAAAATCTCCGCCTGCCCCTGGTTCCCATGCAGGAGGAAAACCGCCAGCGGATGATGAACCATCTGCGCCAGCTGGGGGTGAACGTATGAAAGCCGTACTGTGCGGTGCCAACGGTGCCATGGGGCAGCTGATTTCCGGCATTCTGGGGGACGAGGTGGTTGGCCGCGTCAGCCTGGACGGTGCAAACGGTGTGGCACGGACATTCCGGGAGCTGGGCAGGGTGGAGGCCGATGTGGTCATTGACTTCTCTCATCACAGCTCCGTTGCAGATGTGCTGGACTACGCAAAGGAAATCGGTGCGGCAGCGGTGATCGGCACCACCGGCCATACAACCGAAGAAAAACAGATGATTTTTGATGCCGCCCGGGAGATTCCTGTGTTCTATTCCGGCAATATGAGCCTGGGCATCGCCCTGCTGTGCCAGCTGACCCGGCAGACCGTGGCGCTGTTCCCCGAGGCGGATGTGGAAATTGTGGAGGTGCATCACAACCGGAAGGTGGATGCCCCCAGCGGCACCGCCCGGATGCTCTTTGAGGCCGTGAAGGAAGCCCGCCCCGAGGCGGTGGAGCATGACGGACGCAGCGGCGAATGCAAGCGGGAAAAGAACGAGGTGGGCATCTCCTCCCTGCGCATGGGCAATGTGGTGGGGGTTCATGAGGTGTATGTCTGCACCCCCAGCCAGACCATTACCCTGCGCCATGAGGTGCACACCCGTGCCATGCTGGCGGAGGGCGGCGTAGAGGCAGCCCGCTTTATGGTGGGCAAGCCCGCCGGAATGTACAACATGAAGAATTTGCTGAAAGGTTAACGCATATGCAGGTTTATTACATGAACGGTGCCGGCAATGATTTTATGGTTATTGACGGACGGGGGCTGACCGCAGACTATTCCGTCTGGGCAAAGGAGCTTTGCGCCCTGCGGGGAGCGGACGGCTTTATGGCGGTGGACAACAGCGACATTGCCGACTTCCGGCTGCATTTTTACAATTCCGATGGCTCCCGGGGGGAAATGTGCGGCAACGGTGCCCGGTGCATTTGCCGGTTTGCAAACGAGCTGGGCATTGCCGGGGAATCCATGACCGTCCAGACCGATGCAGGGCTTGTGCCCGGCTGGCATTTGGAGGGAAACCGCTTCCGCATCCGGCTGAATACCCCCACCACTCTGGAACTGAACCGGGTAGAGGATGTTGCCTATGTGGAGCTGGGCAATCCCGGCCTGCCCCACGCCGTCCGGGAATACCGGGGGGATTTGTGGGCGGACAGCCAGCAGCTTCGCCCGGAGATGGAGGCGCTGCGCCACCATCCTGCCTTCCCCAAGGGGGCAAACGTCAACTACTATTCTTTCATCTCCGACACCGAGGTAAGGGTGCTTACCTTTGAGCGGGGGGTGGAGGACTTCACCCTGGCCTGCGGCACCGGCTGCGGCAGCGTGGCGGCAGTGCTGTGGAAGCAAAATAGGCTCCCCGGCGGGGCACTGACATTGCAAAATAAGGGCGGCACCCTGAACGTCCGGGTAGAGGGTGAAAACGGCACCGTTACCGCACTGTACCAGGAAGGCCCCACGGAAATCACGGAAATTCTGGATTGGAACGGCTGAATAGCAGAACGCCCGGCGCGAAGCGCCCTCGGCTCCACCTCTGGGGGAGCTGGCAGCCCGAACGGGCTGACT
>ERZ772861.2532-NODE-2532-length-12228-cov-2.725787_pt1 | contig 12228 bp, 8 predicted proteins | sample MGYA00512135_ERZ772861 | MGnify/ENA primary metagenome ERZ772861 (study PRJEB29015, sample SAMEA2737700) | human gut metagenome | biome: human gut; feature: human-associated habitat; material: faeces | place: China | collected 2012 ...
ATGGAGGCATGTATTATGCTATGCAGTAGCAAGAAACCATCCGACCGAATAAAACAAGTACTTTTTATTCGTGCTACAGATTTGGTAGAAAGGAAGAATGGAGAAAGCTATCTCACAGAAGAGCATGTCGAGGAAATAGTTTCATTGTATCGTGGCAATACAAATGTAGATAATCGTTCATGTATAGTTGATACCAAGACAATAAGCCAAAATGAGTATTCTATTTCACCAAAATTGTATGTAAAACAAACTCAAACAGAAAATATTTTGAAATTTTCTGAACAAATAGAACAGTGGCAAGAATATTCTTGTAATATTCATAGTGAATACACTAAACTTATAAATCTACTTTAATGACAAAGGTAAAGTTTGAGGATGTTGCAACGCGAGTTAATACTCGTGAAGACAGATTAAATACTTCTTTATTATACTATGTAGGAGGTGAACATATTGAGTCCAATGAAATGCTGGTACAAGGATGTGGTCTCATAAAGGGTTCAACTATTGGTCCGATGTTTTATTGTGGCTTCAAAAAGGGCGATATATTATTAGTCTCAAGAAATCCACATTTAAGAAAGGCTTCGATGGTTGAATTTGATGGTATTTGTTCTGAGAAAACATTTGTGTTAGGGACAAAAGATTCTAAGGTCTTGCTTCAGGAGTTCCTTGCTCTTGTTATGCAAAGTGATGATTTTTGGAATTATTGTGAAGAAAATAAAAGTGGTGGTGTTAATTACTTTCTAAACTGGAGTACTCTTGCTGATTACGAATTCGAGTTGCCTCCAATTAAGCAGCAATTAGAAATTGCCCAAAAAGTGATGTCAGCTTATCGCCTAAAACAATCATATAAGAAGCTTCTTGATGCTACTCGAGAAATGGTGAAATCGCAATTTATCGAGATGTTTGGAAATCAGAATACTAATGACAAGGGTTGGACAGAATCATTAGTAAAAGATGAATTTAAGCTATCGATGGGTAAGACTCCAGCACGCAATAATCCTGAGTGTTGGGATAATGGAACCCACAAATGGGTTTCTATATCCGACATGTCTTCATACACGCGTTATACAGGAGATACTAGCGAATACATTACAGACTATGCAATAGCTGATTCAGGAATCAAAGCAGTGCCCAAAGGTACGATTATAATGAGTTTTAAGCTCTCTATAGGAAGAACTGCTATTACCTCAGAAGATCTATATACCAACGAGGCAATAATGGCTTTTGCTGGTTTTGATGAGAAGAAATTCAATATCGACTTCCTGCATTTTCTTATTGCAAACAAGAACTGGTTACTAGGTGCAAAGCAAGCAGTAAAAGGCCAGACACTTAACAAGGAGTCTATTGGAAATGCGAAGATCATTATTCCTCCAATTGAGGCTCAAGAAGAGTTTGCCAGCATTTACAATCAGGCTGATAAATCAGAATTTGAATTACGCAAATCGATTGACGCAATAGACCAAGTAATAAAGAGTTTGATAAACAACTAATATATATCACTATGATATCAAAAGAAGAAGTACGTGAGCTGTTGAAGAGCACTGAGACATATAGAATAGAGCGTACCACATCTACCGGAGATATGGATAAGTTTCAAGAAGCAATATGTGCTTTCTCAAACGATTTACCTAATTCCAAGAAGAATGGGTATCTGATTCTTGGTGCGTATGATAATGGAACTTTATCGGGGTTGAAAGTTGATGATGATTTACTAAAAAAGATTTCAGCCATACGTTCAAATGGTAATATATTGCCTCTTCCTATTATGTCGGTGGAAAGATTTGAATATGAGGATGGAGATTTGCTTGTTGCAGAAGTTTCACCTTCGTTGGTTCCACCTGTACGATATCGCGGTAGGACATTTGTTCGTATTGGTCCTCGCAGGGATATTGCCAGTGAAGCGGAAGAACGAATTTTGTTTGAACGTAGAACTTCATATATGGCAACATTTGATGCCACTCCTTGTTTTGGCGCAACCATAAAAGATATTGATACGGAGTTCATCAAAAGAGAATATCTTCCTCAGATAATTGACCACGAAGTATTGGCTAGCGATAGCCGTAATATCAAGGAACAGTTGGCGGCAATTCATTTGTATGATCTTACACATGAATGTCCTACAAATGCTGCAATGATTCTTTTTGGTAAAGACCCTCAGTATTATATGCATGGGTGCTATGTACAATACGTTCATTTTGCAGGTAAAGACCGTGGTAGTGAAATCGTTAATGAACGACAGATTAAAGGAAGTCTTAGTAAAATGCTACCGCAATTGGAAAACTTTGTTAGGGATGCTGTGGTGACTTCTCGCCCTATGCCTATTAGCATGCTGCGTGAGAAGAATGTGTTGAATTATCCTGACTTGGCTCTTAGAGAGTTGTTGATGAATGCATGTATGCATAGGGATTACCAGTCCAATATGCCAATTCGACTTTATCAATATGAGGATCGTATTGAGATTCTTAATGCTGGAGGATTGTATGGTGAGGCTCGTCCTGAGAACTTCCCAACGGTAAATGATTATCGTAATCCAATTGTTGCAGAGGCTATGCGTGGATTGAAGTACGTTAACATGTTCAATCGTGGAATTCAGCGTGTAAAGAACTTATTGCAAGAGAATGGAAATCCCGAACCAGTGTTCAATGTGGATAAGATTACAGCTTTTGAGGTTATAGTGAGGCCTTCTTTATCACTTAACTTGGTCACCGATGAGGAAAATGTGACTAAGTCAGTGACTAAGTTAAGTGACACACTTAATGATATAATTGATTTTTGTTCTACTCCTCGAAGTATGGCTGAAATCATGGAGCATCTTGGTCTTAAACACAGATATAATGTAAAGCATCGCTATATTGACCCACTTATAGAGGGAGGATTCTTGGTAATGACTATTCCCGAGAAACCTAATAGTCGGAGCCAAAAATACAAACGAGCATTGACTTAGTCACTTTACTTGGTCACTCATGAGTGACTAAGTTCATATTATTGTAGTGCATGAATAATTAGTCGCGCGTTAATTGACGAACCTTTATAATATAGTAAGATTATGGTTAAGAACTTGATTAACGAAATAGAACAGGCTATGCTCGGTTCATTGAATAATGAGCAGTTGGCCCAGTTGCGTAAGGTGCTTGATTACACCTTCCGTAACATTGTCGTGACTGAAAAAGATTCTGTCAATGCAGAAAGTAATAATCAGATTTTGGTAGAGAATTTTATCTCAGCCAAGAAAGTTGAAGGATGTTCTCCTAATTCAATCGCCTATTATCGCAGTACTATAAATAATGCATTGATTAAGTTGGGTAAAGAGGTTATCCACATAACTACTGATGATTTACGGCATTATTTAAATACATATCAAAGCGAGAGTGGCGCGAGCAAGGTAACGGTAGATAATATTCGACGCATACTATCCAGTTTCTTTTCTTGGTTAGAAGAAGAAAACTATATAGTAAAGAGTCCTGTACGAAGAATCCATAAAGTAAAAGTGGGTAAAACCGTAAAGGAAACATATACTGATGAATCTCTTGAATTGATGCGGGACCATTGCTCAAATCCGCGTGATTTGGCATTGATAGATCTATTGGCATCAACAGGAATGCGTGTTGGAGAATTGGTTAAGCTCAATCGCTCAGATATAGACTACCACAACAGGGAGTGTATTGTTACCGGCAAAGGTGATAAGCAGCGTAAGGTATATTTCGATGCTCGTACAAAGATTCATTTGCAGAAATACATAAACAGCCGTACTGACAACAATGAAGCGTTGTTTGTCTCACTCCTGGCTCCTTATGATAGATTGCAGATTAGCGGAGTGGAGATTAGACTGCGCCAGATGGGGAAAGATTTGAATATTCCAAAAGTGCATCCACATAAATTCCGTAGAACATTGGCAACAATGGCAATAGATAAGGGCATGCCTATTGAGCAAGTCCAGCACCTACTCGGTCATCAGAGTCTCGATACGACATTGCAATATGCAATGGTGAATCAGAATAATGTGAAATTGTCTCATCATAAATTCATTGGTTAGTATGTCGCAATTTATCGAGATGTTTGGTAATCCTGTTACGAATACAAAAGGTTGGAAGACTGCTAAGATTAAAGATGTCGCCCCGGAAATGCCTTCTAAAGAGCAACTATCTGGCAAAATCTGGCTATTGAATCTTGATATGATAGAATCAAATACTGGTAGGATAATAGAGAAGGTCTATGAAGATGTTGAGAATGCTTTGTCTGTTCAATCCTTTGATGAAGGGAATGTACTATTCTCAAAATTAAGGCCTTATTTAAACAAGGTTGTGATACCAGATGAGCCTGGAATGGCAACGACAGAACTGGTTCCATTACGTCCAGAGCCTAGTAAATTGCATAAAGTATTTTTGAGTCATCTGTTGCGGGGTAATCAGTTCGTTAATTATGCAAATGATATAGCTGGAGGTACTAAAATGCCACGAATGCCGCTCACTGAGTTAAGAAACTTTGATTGTATCTTACCGCCAATGGACAAACAACTTGAATTCGTTTTCATAGCAGAACAGGTCGATAAATCAGAATTTGTTGGTTGCAAATCGCAATTTATCGAGATGTTCAAAGAGAAGGGGTATCCTTTGAGAATGCTAAAATCGTTTGCTGATGTATCCACTGGAGGTACGCCTTCTAAGGCAAATCTTGAATATTGGAATGGAGATAAGCCATGGGTATCTGCAGAGGACATGAAAAATAAGTATGTATATGACACTTGCGAGAAGGTCACAGAAGCCGGATATGCTACATGCAAGATTATCCCAGTAGATACCTTGATGTATGTATGTCGAGGTAGTATCGGAGTAATGGCAATCAATAAGATAGAATGTGCAACCAATCAGTCTATATGTAGAGCAAAGTGCCACGATAACGTATGTAACGTAGAGTTTCTTTATCATGCTTTAATGTATCAAAAAGACAACATTAAGAAAATGGGGACTGGCACATCATTCAAATCATTGAATCAAACTTCATTCTCTGAATTGAAAATAGAATTGCCCCCTTACAATGAACAGATGAAGTTTGTAAGCATTGCTCAACAGGCCGATAAATCAGAATATTACAATTAGAAACAAAAATATAATAACATATGGCATACTTTAACGAAGAAAATACAGTTGAGCAAATGCTCATTAATGCAGCAGGACAATGCGGTTGGATATATGTGGAACCGCAGTTTGTTCCGAGACTTCCTGATGAAGTTCTTGTTGTAGAATGGCTCATGGAGGCACTGCTGGCATTGAATCCTATTACTCCTGAACAAGCAGAACAGGTTATATATAAGCTTCGAGCTTGTATTACAAGTGGCGGAGCTTCTGATGAACTAATCACAGCTAATGATAAGTTCCGCAAGTTACTATTTGAAGAAAACTCATACCCATTTGGTGATAATGGCGATAATATCAACATTCGTTTCTTTGCAGGCAAGGATGATGAATATAAGAATCGTTGCATAGTAACTAATCAGTGGGAGTATCCGAGAAAGAGTAAGGAGGGAGGCAAGCGTTTAGACCTTGTATATGTCATCAATGGTATACCTATGGTTATCGGTGAAGCAAAGACTCCTGTTAAGGCATCTGTAACATGGGCTGATGGTGCTACTGATATTATGCATTACCAGAAGAGTATCCCTGAAATGTTTGTTCCGAATATTCTAACCTTTGCAAGTGAAGGTAGAGAACTTCAATATGCTGGTATTGGATGCCCTATTGACAAATGGGGCCCATGGTTTGCCGATGAGGAACGTAAGCATGGTACATTGGAGGATGTTGAGCATAACTATGTATCATTGATGACTCCTGAAAGACTATTGGATATATATCGTTTCTATTCTGTTTTCACAGGAACCTCAGGAGGCAGAAAAATTAAAATTGTATGTCGTTACCAACAATAGTGGGGTGGCGAAGCTATTGTTCAACGTGTTCTGTCAACATATATAAATGGCTCTGGCCCTCGTAAAGGTTTGATTTGGCATTTCCAAGGTTCTGGTAAGTCGTGGTTGATGGTATTTGCGGCTCAAAAACTTCGTCGTCAGGAAGTGCTAAAAGCGCCAACAGTAGTGATTGTGGACGATAGAATTGATTTGGAAGACCAGATTACTGGTGATTTCACTCGTGCAGAGATACCTAACATTGATAGTATATCATCAAAACAAGAACTGGAGGAAAAGATCCATCAAAGAAAGATCTTGATAACCACCATCTTTAAGTTTGGTGATTTGAATGATGGCGAGGTAATTGATGAACGTGATAATATCATCCTCTTGATGGACGAAGCTCATAGAACACAAGAAGGAGACCTCGGTAAAAAGATGCGCACAGCACTGCCAAATGCATTCTTCTTTGGATTAACTGGTACACCTATTAACCGTAATGACCATAATACATTTGCATGTTTTGGTGCCGAGGAGGATAAATATGGATACATATCAAAATATACATTCCAAAATTCAGTAGCAGATGGGGCAACTCTTGAACTTAATTTCAAGACCGTTCCAGTCGAGATGCACTTGGACGATGCTAAATTGCAAAAGGAGTTTGACGAACTTACCGACCAGATTAGCGAAGAAGACAAGAATGAATTGGTAAGAAGAACAAGTGTTGATGCATTCTTTACTGCAGAAAAAAGAATCAATGACGTTTGTAAGTATATTGTCTCTCATTTCAGAGAGTATGTGGAACCAACAGGCATGAAAGCTCAGGTTGTTGTTTACAATAGAGAATGTTGCGTCAAATATAAAAAGGCTTTGGATGCTCTTCTTGGCACAGATGACCAAACAACAATTATAATGCATACTGCTGGAGATAAAGCAGATGAATATAAGGCATATAAGCGTAGTCGCGATGAGGAAAAGAAGTTGCTTGATCAGTTCAGAGACCCATTGTCTCCGCTAAAATTTGTGATCGTAACAAGCAAACTACTAACAGGTTTTGACGCACCTATACTCCAGTGTATGTATTTGGACAAACCAATGAAGAATCATACTTTGTTGCAGGCTATTTGCAGAACCAATCGTACCTACAATGAGAATAAGAAATGTGGATTGATTGTTGATTTTGTTGGTGTATTTGAGGATGTTGCAAAGAGTCTTGCTTTTGATGAAGAGACAGTTAAGACCATTGTTCAGAATATCGATGAAATCAAAAGTCTTATACCTACATTCATGCAACAATGTATTGAGTTCTTCCCTGGCGTTGATAGAACTATTGGTGGATGGGAGGGGCTTACTGCTGCTCAACAATGCTTGAAAGATGATGGTGTGAAGACAAACTTTGGCCGCCACTTTGCCCGTCTCAATAAAGCGTGGGAGATAGTTTCTCCCGATGCTTGTTTGGCCGAATACCAAAATGATTATACTTGGTTGGCTCAAGTGTATCAAAGTGTGCGTCCTGTAAGTGGTGGTAATCTTATCTGGACTTTGCTTGGAGCTAAGACCATAGAGATTATACATCGCAACATTGAAACTATTGACATTGGTACTCCACTAGAGGATTTGGTAGTTGATGCCGATGTGATAGATGCAGTCCTTGAAGATGAAAAAGCACGTGAGAAGAAGATTGTTGAAGTAGAGAAAATACTTCGATTGAGATTGGGCGAGCACAAAGGTGATCCTAACTTCAAGAAATTTGCAGAGAAATTGGATGAACTCCGAGAACGAATGGAACAAAACCTGATCAGCAGTATTGATTTCTTGAAACAACTTCTTGCATTAGCAAAAGACTTGCTTGAAGAAGAAAAGAAAAAGGATGAACCTCAGGATAAACGTGCTCAAGCTCGTGCCGCCTTAACAGACCTTTTCCAAAGTATAAAGACCGAAGACACACCTATTATCGTTGAACAAGTTGTAAATGATATAGATAATGAAGTGGTTAACATTGTACGTCAATTTAATGATGCTTTCCAAAGTGTAACAGCCCGCAGAGAAATCAAAAAGAAACTACGTGCTATCCTCTGGGTTAAGTATCAGATAAAAGACAATGATGTATTTGAACGTGCATACCAATATATTGAGATGTACTATTAGTGTTTTGTTCAATCTGTTGTACAATGGCACAATATAAGCAATCTGAAATCACAAATGTATTTTGGGCATCGAACGATGGCTTCAAAGGTGGGCGTGACCCATTGGGAATCCAGAATAGTTCAATTGCAACCTATAGCAAATTGTTACCTGGGCTCACCAATCTAACCCGTCACATCCGCTATTACAGCCTTTATTGTTGGCTACTTAGTGAATATGACAAACTTGAAGTTGCTGGTCAAATATCTCTGCATCAATATAATTTTATACGTCGTGCAGAGTTGGCAATGGCACTAATTATGAAGGAACAGAATGTTGGTTCTGTGGTTGGAGCTTTGTTTGTTTCACAAGGTAGATATAAGCAAATAGAGGATGGTATTTATGATATTGCAGATGGTGCTGATTATGAATCTAAAGATAAGTACTGGACATTCAAGAGTGGAGCTTTTGGCCAGTACTATCTTGGTTCTCTTATTTATTATGAACTTGTAAAAATTGAAGAAGGCAGATTTTATCTTCGTAACAAAGGAAAAGAGTTAGCTGATGCTGTCAGAAATAGTATTGATGAAAACATCCGGAAATTATTTCTTAAATGTATTCTGGATGGAAGTCTTAAAGAAGAAGCAATAGAAGACTTACAATCTTTAGCAATACATCGCATAATTGTAGGCTCTGAGGAATGGCTGTTCTTAAATAATTTGCTTACGAAAAGTGACGAGGACTCTTCCTTGCGAAGAGAAACAATCTATTTGCTCCTAAATGATATTTCAAATGGTGTAGAGATTCAGGAGTTCGTAAAGAATCGTTTTTTGCATATAACTGAAGACGGTAATTTACAGGCCGCATTTGGGTGGTATTTCTATTATTTATGTGAAGGTTTGCATTATAGTATTGACTTGCTCTTTTGTTTAATACTCTACAAAACTCATGAATTACACAATCCTCCAATAGCACTACTTTCTCAAGATATTAAACAATCTTTATTGTCGGTTATAGAGAAAGAGATGAATTATAACTCTCTTGACGAATGGAGGAAAAATGTGAGTGATAATATAAATATAATCTATGATGAATTAAGGGATTACGTCAGTAAACAAGATTATATTTCTGCAGCAGCACATGCAATAAGACTCATGTTGAGACTTTATACTGAATTTGAGAATAACACAAAAGATATAGAGGAGTTTGAAGGGGAAAATGACTTGAAACGTCAGCGAGGTATACTCAGTGAAGGGTTAAGATCTTATGTGGAGCGTTATCTGTCATTCTCTATATCCGGTTTTATAGAATCTCTGATAGTGCAAATAATGCAGGAGCATACTGTGGTCGCCATTGCTAAAATGGGAAAGAATAATTCAGACCTAAGAAAGTTTATTCTTGAGGATGGACGGATTGTTTTAATAGAGCAGCGGTATCCAGTTGAAACATCGCCACGTATTGATTCTCTATTTAATTTTTTACAAGACATGGGTTATCTTGATGAAGATAATACACTAACTGAGATAGCATCACAATTCATTGAGAATTATGGAAAAGAATGAGCATGCAATATTATTGGATATTCCTAGCGGCGGCAAAAATGGCAAATATCATTCAGCTGTATTGACTACTTATGCCATAGATTTGATACATTTCGATAATCAATTATTGAACATGCTTCATCGTAAGCAAGTATGTAGCATAAATGTGTTTGCCGATACCAATCAAATGGATAAATCTATGGAATATGTATCTCCTATTTATATGAGACATATTGGTAAGGAGTACTCCATTACATCTATAAGTGCTGTCGGAGCTTTTCATCCTAAGATTAATTTCTTTGTAGGAGATGACGCTGTATTGGTTGTGTTTGGTACTGGTAATCTAACAGTTACAGGACATGGAAAAAATCATGAGGCATTTACAGGTTTTATGATAGATGAGACTGATACGACGCATCGTCCTCTCATTGAAGAATGTTGGCAGTATCTCTGCCGATTTACAAAGCAATGTAACGACTATGATCATAATAGAATTCTTCGTGAGATTCCTGAAAATTGTACATTTTTAGATTCCTCTTTCAATATTGTGCCTCATAGTATGTGCAAGGTACAAGAAGGGTTAAATGCTGCTTTACTGTATAATGATTCTCAGTCTGGGATTTTACAACAAATTTCAAATTTAGTGCCATTAAATGAGGTGCAGACTATAACACTTCTCAGTCCATATTTTGATGAATGTGGAGAATCATTGATTACATTATCCCAACTTTGTCCGAACTCAACGGTGAATGTTTTGATTCACCAAGATTGTGCTTTGCCACCAAGCGGAATGCTTCCAAATAGTAGTATTCATTTTTATGATTTCAGCGAAACAAAAAGGGGTGAAATAGCTTTTAAAACATATGAACGTCAATTGCATGCAAAGGTTTTGCACTTTAAGACTAATGATGCTGAATATTGTATGGTTGGCAGTGCAAATGCAACATTAGCCGGACTTGGAACAATAACTCACAGAGGCATAAATGAAGAGTTTGGAGTCTTGTATCATTCGACAAAGCAAGATTTTCTATCTACACTTGGTCTGAAAACCAAGAAAAGAATAGATGTGCCAACTAATAGATCCAAACATTCTAATGAAGCTCCTTCTGAAACTGGAAGACGATTAAGACTATTATCCGCTTATTACGAATCAGGTAAATTAAATGTCTATAGCAATGAGGAGATTCCTGATGGAGTACTACTGTCTATCGACAATGGAATTGAGACTCTTGTAAGTGAACTTAAACATGATAAAGGCAATAGATATAGTACTGATATAAAGTTAGCAAAAACTCAATATACATGTTATTTAGTGGATAAAGACAAGAAATCTATATCTAATAAGCTGTTCGTCAATTGGACTGAGTTCTTAGCCACAACAAATCCGTCGAAAATGAGTCGTAATCTTAATAGATTCATTTCTCGTATTGAGAATGAAGGATATGATGGTATGGAGGTTGCTGATATGCTATCTGATGTAATGTGGGACTTAGTTAATGATGCTGGTGAAAAAGTTTCTCCAAAGATTAAAGTTTCATCAGAAGATAAAAGGCAATCTGATTTATCTTTGCCCGAAATAAAATACAATTCGGAATATGACAATGACGATGCAAAGAGTAGCAGGATTTTCCAAATAGATCGTACATCAAGACTGATTGAATGTATTGAGGAGAGTATTAGAAAAAAGATTCGTTCGATAGATGATGCGATCATTGATGAAGAGGAAGAAGGCTCGGCAGAAACAAGCAATAATAGAGAAATAGAAGAACAGGAGGATATCTTCCTCAGCAAGCAACTGTTAAAAGGTTATGGTGAATTATCAACATCTTTGTTAATGAAATATCAGAAGATGATAAGTAAGCGATACGAGCAGGTAAAAGCTACAGGTGATGGCGTTATAACTAGAGATGACTTAAACTTCTTTTCTCTGTCTATGTTTGCTGCAATGGAGATATGTTATCTTAATAAATTTCGTTATAAATTTGACCAAATACCCTATTCATCAAGAAACTTTTCTCAGAAACAGTTTTATGATAGTTTGGAAAGGAGCATAAGTAACGTTGGTCTTGACTCATTGGAAAAATTTGTAAAGTTTTGCAATACAATGAAACTTCCAGCACAAAGAGATGAGAATTTCAATAAAGTTTCGTCTCGTTCTATGAAATATGCAATATTATATGGGACCTTATTTAATAGACTTTCTCACATTGAAACTATACGCATATTGGGTAAACGCTTGCAAAAAGCAGTAGATAGCCTGGCTGTGCTATTCGGTAAACCTTCGTTTGAAACTCTGACAAAAGAGCTTGAACCTTTATCAGAAAGGTATGACTATGTATTTCGCATGAATCATGTTGAAAATATGATTAGAAGTCTTAGCTGATAATTTCGTTCGTTGGAACGAACAAACTACTATTAAATAAGGGAAAGAAAAAACATGGGCAATGATTTTTCCTTGTGTATAGCAAAAAGTTGTGCCTGTTTTCATTTGTTTGTCAAAAAACACATATCTTTGCCATTGATAGCCTCAGATGGCGTGGTTTGTTTGGCTAAAAATCATTCTTTGAAATATAATTGATTGATAATCAAATGAGACACAACTCTTTAACGAGGAAGAATATTAATAGCCGTCAGGGCAGATTAAAAGATTAAATCTCAGCG
>ERZ772861.2533-NODE-2533-length-12224-cov-8.006903_pt1 | contig 12224 bp, 14 predicted proteins | sample MGYA00512135_ERZ772861 | MGnify/ENA primary metagenome ERZ772861 (study PRJEB29015, sample SAMEA2737700) | human gut metagenome | biome: human gut; feature: human-associated habitat; material: faeces | place: China | collected 2012 ...
CATTGCGACACAGAAATCCATCCTCACGGATTATGTGAAAAAGCAGGGATGGCACTTAGCAAAAACGTATGTGGACGACGGTTACTCTGGTACAAATTTCCAAAGACCAAGTTTCCAGAACATGATTAAGGACATTGAAAGCGGTCTGATAAACTGCGTTATCACGAAAGATTTATCTCGTCTGGGGAGGAACTATCTTGATTGCGGACTGTATCTGGAAGTGTTTTTCCCAGAGCATAATGTGAGGTATATAGCGGTCAATGACGGCGTGGACACGCTCAATAAATCCGCTATGGACATCACGCCTTTCCGCAACATCCTAAACGAAATGTATTCCGCCGATGTGTCGGTCAAGATAAAATCGGCGTACCGAGCGAGGTTTCAGCAGGGGAAATTCATGGGGACGACAGCACCATACGGTTACGTCAAAGACCCCGCCGACCACAACCATCTGCTGATAGATGACAAAGTTGCCCATGTGGTAAGGGAAATATTTGACCTTGCGTTAGCGGGCAACGGAATCGCCAAAATCCGCAAGCACATCAACAAACAGCATATCTTACGCCCCGCCGCTTATGCGGCGGAGCAGGGGGCAACAGGCTATGAGAGGTATTTTGAGGAGAATGAGGAGAACCGTTATATTTGGAGCGAGAACAGCGTAAGGGGCATTTTAAGAAGCCCGATATATGCGGGAAACCTTGCAGGCTACAAGCGGATTGCCGCCAACATGAAAAGCAAGAAACGCCCCTCTAAGCTGCCCGAAGAATGGGAAGTGATACCAGACACCCATGAGGGGATAGTCACGCAGGAGGAATTTGATACCGTACAGCAGCTTATTACAAGCCGCAGATTACCAGAAAACAAGGGCGGCTTTGAGAACATCTTTGCAGGCGTTATTAAGTGTGCGGACTGCGGCTATGCGATGCGGGCTATGAGTGCCAACAGGAGGAAACGCCCCGACATCATCGACTGCGTACAATATTCCTGCAATAATTATGGCAGATACGGTAATATCATGTGTACCGCACACAGCATTGAAGCGAGGGACTTGTTCAACGCTGTCCTCACCGACATCAACCGATTTGCGGATATGGCAGTCAATGATGAAAAGGCAGTGAGGGCGATTGAAAAGCGGCTCACGGAAACAGACCAGAGCAAGGCAAAGGCACTGGAAAAGGAGCAAAGAAAACTGAACAAACGCCTTGCAGAACTGGACAGGCTGTTTTCCTCACTCTATGAAGATAAGGTGATGGAGCGTATTACCGAGCGGAATTTTGAGATGATGTCGGGAAAATACCAGAAAGAACAGCTTGAAATTGAAGCAAGGCTGAAAGAGGTAACGGAAACGCTCAGCGACAGCTATGAGAAGACGCAGGGTGTCCGTGATTTCCTCTCCCTAATCCGCAACTATCAAGGAATTAAGGAATTGGACGCAACTATTATAAACGCACTCATAGACAAGATAATTGTTTCGGAACGTGAAACGATTGCGGATGGAACGGTGCGGCAGGAAATCAAGATTTATTATAAATTCATCGGCTTTGTCGGTGAATTACATATCACACCGACAAAGCGGTGGACTGCGTTAAAGCCTAAGAATTGTACGGTGTGCGGTGTTGAATATGTTCCCCGCTCTGGCATATCGAAGTATTGTCCTGCTTGTGCCAAGAAGATACAGAGGGAGAAATCAAACGAGAGCAAACGCAGGAGCAGGGAGCGAAACAGACAGGCATGTATTGAACTGTCCGCAAAAAATGACCGACTGACCTTGAACAAAGGCATGGACGTATTGAACGGCAGGGCAACATGTTCCCAGAGGTGGAGGTTTACCGCTATGTGACCGAGCAGACTTTTGATGCCTACCTCTATCAGTTGGTGGAGAGCAAACAGAAATTTATCAGCCAGATAATGACGAGCAAAAGCCCTGTCCGTTCTGCCGAAGATGTGGACGAGGTTGCCCTGTCCTTTGCGGAGGTTAAAATGCTTGCCACAGGCGATGCCCGTTTTAAGGAAAAGATGGATTTGGATATACAGGTTTCCAAGCTCCGAGTGTTAAAGCAGAGTTACCTTTCCGAGCATTACTACCTTGAGGACAGAGTGCTGAAATACTATCCCCAGACCATTAAGGAGTATGAGGAACGCATTGCAGGCTATGAAAATGATGCAGCTCTTGCCGAGCAGCACAAGCCGCAGGGCGAGGATAAGTTCTGCCCGATGACCCTAAAAGGCGTGACCTACACCGAAAAGGCAGACGCAGGCGAGATGCTCCTTGCAATCTGCAAGGATTATCCGATGTCCGCACCTACCGAAATCGGCAGCTACCGAGGTTTCCGAATGGAGATTTATTATGATACTGTCAATGCCCATTACTGTATGAACCTCTGCGGAAAGGCAAAGCATAAGGTGGATTTAGGTGCTGATGCCATCGGAAATCTGACCCGAATTGAAAACGAGCTGTCAAAGCTTCCCGCCAGACTGGAAGCTGCCAAGACCAAAAAGGCGGAAACTATCGCACAGCTTGAAACCGCAAAGGAGGAAATCAAGAAGCCTTTTGCCTTTGAAGATGAGCTGAAAGAAAAAACAGAACGGCTGAACGCTCTTAACATTGAGCTGAATCTGAATGAAAAAGATACTTCCGTTATGGATACCGAGCCAGAGCAGACAGAAGAACAGCCCGAAAGAAAATGTGCAAGTCGGGAGAGATAATGTGGTTTGCATATTTGTATTGCTGATTTCTGGGAAGTATAATAGGTGTAGATTAGTAAATGTCGGAGGTGAAAGGTGTGCTTGATAATTTCAGATTTGAAACCTTTGTTGATGTGAATAGCAACATCTTTGCTGAATATCTAAGCTCCGTTATCGCAAAGCTGCCCAAAGAAAATCCAGAATACCGTTCCACAGAGGAAAGGATAGAGGAACTCTACAAGGAGTATCCAAAAGTGATGGAGGCTCTGGATACGGAGAAACCGAGCGATTTATCCGAGCAGGAGTGTAAGGCTTTGATAGAAGTTTTGGAGCTTCGGAACAAACTCAGCGATATGCAGCAGGAAGCAATCTATTTCAGAGGGTGCTATGACAGCATTGGGTATCTCAAAAAGGCAGGAATTTTATAACCGAGAATGGGCAGCATTGGCGTTGAGCTGATGCCGCTTTTACATAAAATAAATAAAGGTATAGGGGCATGATATAGTTTGCCATAATAGCTTTTTTAATAATGGAATGGTATAATCAAAGTAGTAAATCAAAGTACGAGGGAGAAATATTATGGAGCAAGTTGCAAAATGTAAATCTTTAGTAGCTATTTTCAGAGATGATAAAAAAATGTTAGATGGTCCACATGCGGTTGGCTTTGATATAGAAAAAGACAAGGCTTTTCATATTGATGTAGAACAATGTGGAATCAGAAAAATTTCAATAACTTCAGATGTGGATGTTTCTGTATTTGATTTATATGCATTATTTTCACGCATTGAAAGATTGTTAATGCTGTTTGATGGGGCTTTTATTTCTTTATCAGAAATTCAATTATCTAAGTCTGATACTGTTGATGAAAAGATTTTACATTCATGTGAAGAACATTTTATGAAGGGGCGTTTATCTTATTTCATGTCTGCTGATTTTTGTAACTACAGTATAGAGAAAATGCTTGGATTTGACTCTATCATTACAGCGGATTTGTATTGTAAATGGGAAAATTTGCTTGATGAATTAGATGTGGTGCATCAAATGTATCTCTATTCTTTAAGTAATAGTGGAATGACGGTAGATATTAAGTGTGCATTTTTGATTGAATTAGCAGAGCCACTTGTTGAAATCGTAAAAAAGCATACTAATTTTTATGCTTCATTAACACCAGGGGCTCGTGGGACATCTCTTAAAAACTGTTTGGATGCATTGATTACGAAATATGGTGTAGATATTTTCGAAAGGGAATTGTCAAATGACTATGAAAAGTTTTTATCAGCGTTAGTCAATAGTAGAGTTCGAATAATGCATATTAAGCGTGAACAGAAGGGTGTGTATTTTAATGGGGCGGAATCGGTTTTATATGCTTTGAAAATGAGCTTATTATATCGAAGAATAATGTTTGAAGTATTAGGTATAGATGAAGTGAATTACAGAGATAACTTAAAAAAGTGCGTTTCAAGATTGGATAAATGGAATGATACTTTGGATAATTTTTTGATAAAGTTATCTAAATAAAGCTTGATGTGAGCCTTATAAGGACAATGTGAGATAAAATGATGAATGGAGAAAATAAACGATGAAATGTATTTATTGTAATTCAGAAGCAGAACTAACATCATCTGACATTATAACTTATGCAATTACAGGAGCAAAGCTAACCAAATCATATGTTTGTAAAACACATAATGCATTTACAAATGATAATTATGAGAAAAAATTTGTAGCTGATTTGGATTTTTTCAGAAATCATTTAGGTCTTACGACTCGTGATGGAAAACCAATTCAGTATAAGGCAGATATATCAGTTGATGGAACAGAGCTACATAATGTAAAAATCAGTAATAGAGAGTCTTTGTATGCACCTAAAGATGTTGTTGCAGGAACTGATGATAATGGAAACAAAATTTTAATGGCTCCAATGGAAAGAATAGAGAAAATAAGCAAAGGGAAAGCATCAACAGTTGATATAAGTGATGTTATTGTGCATAAAACCATTGAAGCAGATAGTTTTTTGGGTTTTTATGCAATTCATAGTATGGCAAAAATGGCATACGAGTGGTATTGCTATGTTAATAACATAGAGGAATTTAAGGAAGAATACTGTGAAATAGTAGATTATATCTTAGGCAATAAAGACGGGGATTTTGTTGATGTCATAATTGATGGGAATTATTATTTTGTAATGGATAAATTATCTGAAATAGGAACAAATGCTTTTTTTCAGTATGATGATGTTGACGGATATAGGTATGTTGTGTTTGATTTCTGGAAGACGATTTCGTATAGAGTAAGAATTTGCAAATCTCCTAATGAGTGTTTTCACGATGTTCGTTCTTTGCTATTTGAACTATATTTGTATCATATAGACGGTAGCAAAACCCAGACAGCGTTTGGGGCTTTTTCTATTGACAGCAGTACAAAACCCAAATTCAACACAATTCAACCGCAAAATGTTACGATTGATATATGGAGGTCATTTGTAAAGCGAATAGAAAGAATAATGTCAACTATGGTTTTGTCGGTACATACTTTGAAAAGAGAAGTAGATGAACTTTCTTCTAAGTTGAAGAAGTATGATGCAGGAATAATAGATGTAGCTCGGCTGTTGGGATTTGAAGAAAATAACATTGTTACTACGATTGAAATAATTAGCCAGTTGCAATTAAATAAAGACAAATATGATGTGACGAAATCATTTAATCAAAATTTGCCTATAATCTTAAATTTAAATAGCGATACCATAGCAAGAACACAGGAAGATAAAATGGAATTTATAAAATCTTTAGTGGTAATGGATAAAGAAAATAAGTTGTCTGAATATATATGGAACGGAATACATGTATTTAATGAGATATATGAGAATGAAATGAAGTTGACAAAATAGAATGTTTTTACATAGCCGAGAGGTTTTCATTTAGCGAAAGCCCCTTGGCTTTTTCTATTTCTGGAGGTGATTTTATCCATTGAGAACTAACCGACCCTATGTGCAGATTGACCCTGATGTGCTTGAACGGGTACGCCAGATTGACCTGTTATCCTATCTGCGTGAGTTTGAGCCGAGCAATCTCGTTAAGGTCAAAGGCACAAGTAATGTGTACTGTACCGCAGAACACGACAGTTTAAAGATTTCCAACGGCAAATGGTATTGGTGGTCGAGGGGGGGGCGGCTATTCTGCCCTCGATTATCTCATCAAGGTCAAGGAATATGACTTCGTAGAAGCAGTGGAAATTCTCATGGGGCAGGCGATGGCGGACTGGAAGCCGCCCCCTGCTCCCAAGAAAGATGAACCGAAAGTCCTGCTCCTGCCGCCAAAAAATAAGGATTGTAACAGAGTGATACAGTATCTTTTCTGGCGTGGTATTGACTATCAACTCATACAGGAGTGTATTTCAGACGGTACGCTCTATGAGAGTGCCGATTATCACAATGCTGTTTTTATCGGCAAAGACGAAAGCGGAACACCGAAATATGCCGCCCTGCGAAGCACTCTCGGCAGCACTTTCAAGCAGGACGCATCGGGCAGCGACAAGCGATATTCGTTCCGACTTCTGGCAAGAGAGCCGACGGATACCGTGCATTTATTTGAAGCCGCCATTGATTTACTGTCCTATGCCACTTATCTGAAATGCGAGGGCAAGGACTACAAATCGGAAAGTCTGCTTTCTCTTTCGGGCGTGTATCAGCCAAAGAAAGAAAAGAAATATAGAAAGATTTCCGGAAGATTTTATGTTTCAACTATCTAATAGTGAAATTGATTCCGTGAGGTCACAAATTGTGACCTCACGGAAAAAGAATTTTTTTGCTGGTCAGGAAGGCGGACGCAGATATTTACCGTACGCATTTACAGAGCAAGGAATTTATATGCTTGCAACAGTTCTTCGTGGAAAATTAGCGGAACAACAGAGCATATTTATTATGCGTACTTTTAGGGAGATGCGTCACTATATTAGGCAGAATCAGCAGTTTGTTACTAGAAATGAATCTTTTAACAGCGAAGGTTGGAACGATAACGGAGAGGCAGAATCGAATGGAGAATAAGATGGATTCAATTCAAAAAGATGTGGCTATCTTAGCAGATAATTTTATTACTGATAAAGACAAGAAGAATTTTGTGATTTATAAAGGTCAGAAGTTCGAGGCTGATATTGCTTACATAGAAATCTATCAACAAGCAAAGAAATCAATCTATGTTGTGGATGATTATATGAATGCAAAGTCATTACAACATCTTTCTCAAAAGGCTGATGGTGTGGAGGCTGTTTTGTTCACAGAAAATGGAAAAGGTGGAAAAGGATTTCTTACAAAATCTTTAGTGACAGATTTTCAAAATCAATATCCATCGCTTCGAATCAAGCCTAATCCCGATTGTCATGACAGGTTAATTGTACTTGATTATGGTGAGAAGACAGAATTGGTTTATCACTGCGGAGCATCCAGTAAAGATGCAGGGAAGAAGCTATGTGCAATTAATCAGATTACAGAAACCGCAATTATTCATCCGGTAATTGATAGATTACTTTTGCTGCCAGATAAAGAAATATGTTGGTGAAATATATACTATTGTATCAACCGGTGATGTGGTTTATATTGGTTCAGACTTACCTAAAGAATATACTGGCTCAAAATATACAAATAGTATTAAAGGAACAAATGCTAAAGCAAAGGCAAATGCTGCAACAGGTATTCCTGAACTTATTGAAATTGCTGTGGGAAAGCATTTTAGAGAGAATAATGAAGATAAACATAGAAGAGATGGCAAAAATGGTTGGTATAGATATGATTCAAAATTTGCTCTTCCTGTATATGATGATAATGGTAAAGTGGAAAGGTATAATATATTTCATACCTCTGTGCTAATAAGGCATTCAAATGATGGAGGATGTATCTATATGATGTTATAGACATAAAAAAAGAAACGAGCAACTCTCTCGGCGATTAATCGCTTACCAGACAAAAACCCATTTCCTTTATGAAAGGATAATACTATAGCTGTTAATGAAAGTCAATATTAGAAAATAAAGATAAAATTGAAATATGGTGAAATAAAAGTGCTCTGCAACTGGCAAAAACCAGCAGCAGGGCATTTTGATTTTCTCAGTCGCTTCACAACGAAAAAAGGTCAATTCACAACATCTGAATATATAAGAAAAAGTATTATTCCGACATTTTTATAAAGAAAATATATCAAGGAGGATAATGACTATGACAGTTAATGGTGTCGGAAATGCAACGGATTGCAAAAGGTCGGACAGTATTGGTGGAAATATGCAGATGGATTCTATTAGCAGAAATTTAAAGAATCAGATTGCAAATGCACAGAAAAAATTACAGGAACTATCTTCTAATCAGGAACTTTCATTAGAAGAGAAGATGAAGAAAAGGCAGGAGATTCAGCAGGAAATCAGCAGCCTGACACAGCAGTTAAGACAGCATCAGATTGAACTTAGAAAACAACAGCAGAATAAGAGCAGTAATTCTGTTGATGAGCTGACTGGCGCTGATTATGATGATACAGAAAAAAATAAGGGCTCAAAGCGACAGGTGGGTGGAATATCACAGGGCAAAATGTCTGCTATGATTTCAGCAGATTCAGCAATGAAACAGGCACAGGTGCAGGGAAGTGTTGCCACACAGATAAATGGAAAAGCCGGAGTTCTTGAGTCAGAAATAGCAATGGACAAAGGAAGAGGCTCAAGTACTGAGAAGAAAGAACAGGAACTTGCTGATTTACAGGGAAAGGCACAGCAGGCAGCACAGGCACAGATGTCTTCACTTGCAGATGCAAAGGAATCAATCAGCAAAGCAGGAGAGTCTGATAATGAAACAGACAGGTCCGCAGACGGCAAAAAGACTGAACATGACAGTGAAAAAGTAAAAGAAGACGGCACACAGGACAGTAGTGAACCTGATAGCCAGAACATTTATAAAAAGATTGATATAAGATTATAGGGGGATAAATTTATGTCAGGAATTAATAGTTTTAGTGATTATTCAAGTAAATATAATAGTAATATTGATTATTCAGCGTTATTTGGAACAGCATCTAATTCATCAGTGGGAACAGCTAATTATTTATCAGATTATGCTTCAATCAGAAATGGAAGCTATAAGAAACTGATGAAGGCATATTATGCAAAGCAGGATACTGAAAAGTCAACTACAAAACAGGATACTGTACAGAAATCAACTCTTATGGGTTCAAGTGCGGATTCATTAAAGGTGGCAGCAGATAAGCTTAATGATTCGGAGCTTTTTGATAAAGATGATGACACAATTGTTAAAGCTGTTAAATCATTTATCGAAAGTTACAATGATGTTGTGAGTGAATCAGGAGAATCTAATAATAAATCTGTATTAAGAAATGCCGCATGGCTTACAGGAATGACTGGCAAAAATGCAAAACTGTTATCTAAGGCAGGCATTACAATCGCAAAAGGTAATAAGCTGGAATTAGATGAAGACACATTAAAAAAGGCTGATAAAAGCACATTAAAATCAATATTTAACGGGTACAATTCATTTGCAGGAAATGTATCAAGGAAGGCGTCAGCTATATCAAATGCTTCAAACGGAGCAGGAAGTTCATACACAAGTAAAGGTACATATTACTCAAAGACAGCAGCGTCAATCGCCTCAGGCAAGATTGATAAAGAAGTTTGATTGACATGTATGTATAGCCAGGAAGGAGATTTGACATGAATTATTCGTTAAGTTTATTAGGGAAAACGATGTTTGGCTTGCAAAATCAGGGAATGCTAAAGAGTACAAAAGACCGGTTGGACAGACAGGCACAGCGTGACGGTAAAATCGAATTCTATGAGAAACAGAAGCAGAATCTCAAGAATACAGAGGCACAGACTGTTGAAGAAATTGCCAAGAAGCTGGAAATGTTTCATTCTTATGAGGATGAGATTAAAGCTGCCAAGCAGGAATACAACAGCTCACAAATGCTTCATGTATTAGATGAGGCACAGGAGAGAGCAGAAAAGATTGCCAAGGCTGCAGAGAAGAACAAGCCAAAGACTCCGGAAGAGAGAAGAAAAGATGCGCTTGATGAGGCAGCAGGAAAAGATGAAGATAAGGGTGAACTGTCTGAGATTATGGATGATCTTAGTGAAAAGACTGACGAGTCTGCAGAAAAGATGGCAGAATCTGCTGAAAAGACAGCGGAGTCTGCTGATGAAATGTCTGACACAATTCAGGCAGGCGGGGATATCAATTCCGTTAAGCAGAGTTTGACAGATACTGATATAGAAAATGAGCAGAACTATAAACATTTTAATATGCTCATTTAATTACTTCAGGGTTATGCCGATATATTTAGAAATAGTTATGGGAGCAGGAAAATGATTGTAGGTATATGCGATGATGAGAGCAGAATTCGGGATATCCTTGAAAACAAAGTAAGAAGGTTAATGCCACAGGCAAGAATTGTTAAATTTTCAAGCTGTGACAACCTTCTTCTGTGTTCGATGCGTCTGGATATTTTACTCCTTGATATCCAGATGCCGGGCATGGACGGCATGCAGGCGGCAAGGCAGTTAAGAAAAAATGATTCTCAAGTCCAGATAATATTCGTGACTGGGGCAGAGGAATATGTTTATGACGCATTTGATGTAGATGCGCTTAATTATCTTGTAAAGCCGGTTGATGATGAAAAACTGGAAGCTGTGTTAAGAAAAGCGGAAGAAAGAATCCAGGAACTTCAAGCAGACAACGCCGGACGGGCAAGCATTACTGTTACCAATGGGAAAGTACATACAAGAGTGTACCTTGATGATATCGTATATGCTGAGGTATTTAACCGCAAAATCGTTATTCATACGACTACAGATGACATTGAATACTATGGCAAAATGTCTGAATTGCAGGATATGGCTGGAGAAAGCTTTTTCCGTCCCCACAGGGCATATCTTATCAATATGAAATATGTGGAACGATATGATTCTTCACACATTTATCTTGAAAAGGGACAGGTAACTATGGCAAAGCAGAATTACAAATGTTTTGTCGAAAGTTACATGAAATATTCGATGAGGGGAATCGGAGAGTAGATAATGAAAATAGATTTATTTTATGAAATAGTCTCACAGTGCATGATTAATGGTGTAAGGCTTGCAGCTGCATTTTTCCTGTACAGACTTTTAAGTGATTTTGTTAATAAAAAAAGAGCATTTGCATCGGCAGTACTGTATCTGGCAGTGCTTACGGTGCTTTATTATATTCCACAGATACTGCCTAATCTGGCTGCATATGTAATCGCAATGGCAGCGGTTTATATTGTTCTTATTGTGGGAGATTTTAAGAAAATAAGGCTGAAGGCATTTCTGTGCATAACATTTTTTGCATTAAGATGGCTTGCAGTAGGAAGCGTGTCACAGCTTATGATGCTGATTAACCAGATGACGACTACATTAATGAATAATATAGAGATATTTATGACAAACATTCCTGCAATAATTGCAATGTTTGTTGCAACAGAGATTCTTGAGGTAGTTCTGTGCATGCTTTTTATAGGATTTTCAGTAAAAATGTTTCTTAAAGTCTATAAAAATGCCTGTGAAGAACTGACTGTCAAAGAATTTATAATGCTTGTACTGCCGATGCTGGCGCAGGTTGTAGGCTATCAGAGCGTGATTAATTATTATGATTTATATGATAAGGCGATGAAGGCGGGAGTAATCGAACTGGTTTATGAGTTTAACTACACACTTCTTGCATTTTATCTGATATCATATGGTGCTATTCTTGTATTTCTTATGCTGTATCAGGAACTTAAGAAAATGCAGGAGAATAATAAGGAGCAGGAGATTCTTGAGGCACAGATTGGTAACCTTAAGAATCATATTGATACTGCAATGAAATCATATGCGGAAATAATGGCTATGCGCCACGATATGGCTAATCATCTGATGGTGCTTAATGAACTTATTGAGAGTGGCAGAAATGAGGCTGCAGAGGAATATTCATCAAAGCTTAATGAAATGATTATTCAGACACAGTCTGATGTTAAGAGCGGTAATCCTGTAACTGATATTGTTATAGGAGAATATAAGGACAAATGTATCAAAACCGGAATAGATTTTACTTATGATTTTCATTATCCTGAAAAAGGTGTTGTTGACGCATTTGATATGAGCATAGTTTTATTTAATGCCTTGCAGAATGCCTGTGAAGCAGCACAGAAAACTCCGCATGGATATGTAAGCCTTAAGGCTTTTAGAAAAAAGAATGCCTATATTATAGAGATTACTAATTCATGTGCGGGCAGGATAACTGTTGAGCCGGGAAAACTTCCGGCAACGGATAAGGATAATGCACAGGCACATGGATATGGGCTTAAGAACATAAAACGTATTGCTGAAAAATATTACGGCGGAATAAATATTGAGCCGGCTGATGATACATTTAAACTGAATATAATGATGATGCTGGAATAAAAACCGCCGCCCTGCATGATGACAAAGCGGCGAAAAACATTTTTATAAATCTCTCAACATATTCAGCTTTTTCATAGCTGGTCTTAATGCAAGAT
>ERZ772861.2536-NODE-2536-length-12206-cov-2.323512_pt1 | contig 12206 bp, 6 predicted proteins | sample MGYA00512135_ERZ772861 | MGnify/ENA primary metagenome ERZ772861 (study PRJEB29015, sample SAMEA2737700) | human gut metagenome | biome: human gut; feature: human-associated habitat; material: faeces | place: China | collected 2012 ...
GGATGTAGTAGTGACGGAGAAGACGAGGTTACGCCTAAAGATGAACCGGGAGAAGAAGGAGGAGGGGAACAGACCGGCCGGGAAGTATGGAGCTTCGATGTAAAAGTAATGCTCGACCGGGCGACTTTTAAATCTTACGGTTCTTCCGCAAACGTTGTAAACAATAAATTGAAACAGCGTTTTAAAGAAGTAAGAGAGCTTTACCATGGGAAAAAAGGAATCACCTATTTCGATGCCGATATAGAATTTGTCCCTTTCTTCGACGAAACTTGTGTATACGATTGTTCTTCTCAGGAAGTCCTGGATCATGCTGTGACCTATCGGGGCGATTATCCTTATCTTGTGATGTTCGACGGTAAAGTCGGTGATTTTTCCGATGAACGGGTACATAGCGATTGGACCGGCTGGGGGATCGAGGTCGTTTGCATTTCCGATAACAATAAAGGAGCACCTGACGGCGGGGCCACTACCTACGATATTTTATCCCCTTACAAAACTTCCGAATGCCTGGCCCATGAATTAGGGCATGCCCGCGGAGTTCCCGATATCTATGCGATGGAAGTGAAAACGAACCCGATCAGCGGGACCTTGTTCAGCCCGGTGACCTGTATGATGAATATTTGCTGGGGGGGAGATTCCTGGAGCGAATATGCACAATTACTGATCAACCGGAATAAAAATCTGGTGCGGGGACAAGAAGGATTCATTCCGTTGGAAGAACCCAAATATCCGAAGAACTTAGTGTTGAATATTACCCGGGACGGACAACCGGTGAAATATGCGACAGTCAATATCTACCGGGAGGAAATGTATAAAAACACTGTCGATGTTACTGCTTTTATGAAAAAAACACTGGGGACCGACGGCTTGTTGAGCTTATCACCGGTCACTCTGTTCAATGGTGCGGGAGGAGGGATCGGATATGGCGTCCTCTTGATCGAAGTCGTTGACGGAGAGAGCAAAACCTACCGTTATATTCCGGTTTATGAGGTTCAGATCGCTTATTTGAAAGGAGATACGGACCAATATACGATAGAAATAAAATGTGATTGAAGAGTAAGGGGTAAGTAACCTCTCTTATACATACAATTACTTATTACAAACCATTAAATGATGTCTTATGAAGAAAATGCTAAAAGTAAACATGTTGCGTTTGCTATTGGGGATGTCGACTCTGGTATTTTTTGGTATATCAGGTAGTTTTACAGCCTATGCCGGCGATACGCCGGCAGCGCCACAGCAACATAAACGGGTAGTGAAAGGAAGGGTTACCGATAAAAAGACCGGAGAACCCATTGTCGGAGCTACGGTATGGTTTAAGGAATCGACCAGCGGAACAGCAACGGATGCTGCCGGAAATTATTCGCTCAACCGCCCTCAGGGAAATGCAATCCTTTCGGTGTCTTTTATCGGATATAAAAGCCAGGAAGTGGTATTGGGAAAAGAAGATGTGATTAATTTCCAGTTGGAAGAAACCAGTGAAATGATCGAGGAAGCCGTTGTCGTCGGTTATGGATCTCAACGTAAAGAGAGTGTAATCGGAGCGATCACGACTGTCGGAGTGGCTGAACTGAAACAACCGACGGGACAGATCAGTAACAGTCTGGCGGGGCGTCTGGCCGGAGTGGTTGCTGTGCAGCGAAGCGGTGAACCCGGGCAAAGTTCCGAGTTCTGGATCCGGGGAATCAGTACTTTCGGTGCCAACAAAGACCCGTTGATCCTGGTCGATGGAGTGGAAAGAAGTCTCGACTTGCTGGACCCCGAAGATATCGAATCTTTTTCTATCCTGAAAGATGCTACGGCAACAGCCGTCTACGGAGTGCGGGGAGCGAACGGGGTGATCATCGTGAATACCCGGCGGGGAAAAGAGGGACGACCCGATATCAACGTGAAAGCACAGGTCGGTATCCTTACACCTACCAAAGTGCCCAAAATGGCGAACTCGGCTACCTGGGCCGAGATGTATAATGTAGCCCGTACTTCTCACGATAAGGCTCCTCTGTATACTCCTGAAGAAATTCAAAAATACAAAGATCACAGTGATCCCTATTTGTATCCCGATATCGATTGGTTGGATGCTTTAATGAAAAATCATACTACTCAACAACGGGTGAATCTGAATGTCACCGGTGGGGGGAGTATTGCCCGTTATTATATTTCAGGCGCTTTCTTTAACGAAAACGGTTTGTTTATCAGTGATCCCGAACATGAATGGGATTCCAGGATCAATTACAAACGCTATAATTTCACTTCTAATGTGGATGTAAACCTTCATCCCACTACGATTCTGAAACTGAATATCGGTGGAAGTATGGAGACCAAACATCAGCCATACAACAGTATTAGCTCGATATTTAACGATGCGATGAATACTTCTCCGAACGTGATGCCTTTATTTTATCCCGATCGGGATGAGGATGGGGCTGTTCGTTATGCCGAATACGGGGAGGCAGTTCCGAATCCTTATAATACTTTGACTCAGGCAGGGTATAACGATAACTGGTGGACTAAGATAAACGCCATGATAGCTCTGGAACAGGATTTTTCGAAATTGGTGACCGAAGGGTTGAAGGCTGAAATTAAATTTTCATTCGATGCCAATTCCTGGAATCAGATTTTGCGGGGAGGTTCGCCTCATACCTGGTACGCCCGGATGAGAGATGATGATAATAATTTGGTATACGAGGAAAAGTCGTTAGGTTCAAATACGTTAAGCTATACTTCTTATGCGAATGGAGAACGCGCTTTATATTTGGAAGGACGTATCAACTACGACCGGCTGTTCGGGAAACATCGGGTTGGAGCACTCTTTTTATACAACCAGCGGAATTATCAGGTAGCTGCCGGTTCTTCTATCGACGCTTTGCCTTACCGGGATCAGGGGCTTGCCGGACGAGTGACTTATTCTTACGACGACCGGTATTTTATCGAAGGAAATTTCGGGTATAACGGATCGGAGAACTTTGCCAGCGGTAATCGTTTCGGTTTCTTTCCGGCAGGTGCTATCGGCTGGATTGTTTCGAATGAAAAATTCATGGGTGGTGTAACCCATATCATCGATATGTTGAAATTGAAAGCTTCTATCGGTCAGAGTGGTAACGACGAAATCGGAGGAGGACGGCGTTTCGTGTATTTGCCTACGATTGTCGGAGCTTACGGAACGTATTGGGGTACTTCCCATACCTATACCGGAGGTACTGCTGTCGGAGAGTATGCCAATGAGGATGTGTCGTGGGAAGTATCTACCAAAACAAATGTCGGTTTTGAATTGTCTTTATTCAATGCTTTACGTTTACAGGCCGATTATTTTTACGAAAGACGGAAAGGTATTTTTGTTCAACGGCAGTCGTTACCCGATTATGTCGGGGTATCTACCATGCCGTGGTCCAATGTCGGAAAGATGCAGAATCAGGGAATCGATGCAACGCTCGAATTCGATAAAAGTTTCGGTGAGTTTTTCTTGTCGGCCCGGGGAACCTTTACGTATGCCCGCAACAAACAAATCGATAACGATCAACCCGATTATATCGATAAATACCGGAACCGGAACGGACAAAAATATGGCCAGCAATTCGGTCTCATAGCACTCGGATTGTTTAAAGATGAAACGGAGATTGCCAATAGCCCTTCCCAGTTCGGTACTTCCTACCTCAAACCCGGAGACATCAAATATAAAGATATCAATGGAGACGGCGTAATCGACGATGCCGACGAAGTGCCTATCGGTTATTCCGATGTACCGGAAATTGTATACGGTATGGGAGTAAGTATGAATTACAAAGGATTCGATTTATCGTTGTTTTTCCAGGGGGTGGCCCGGACGACTTTTTTCCTGGGAGATGCCTATTTCCCGTTCAATTATCCGAATATCGGACGGACAGGTTTTCTGGATGATTTGAAAGATAAATATTTCGATCCGGCCAAACAGAATTTCGATGCAGAAATCCCTCTCTTGTATGATGAAGGATGGCATGGGAGCAACTATAAAAATTCCACCTGGTGGCAACGCAGCGGAGCTTTCCTGCGTTTGAAAACTGCTGAACTCGGGTATACTTTACCGAAATCGGTGACTCAAAAATTGCGTTTGAAAACAGTGCGTTTCTTCGTTTCCGGTACGAATCTCCTCACTTTTGCCAAGGATGTGAAACTCTGGGATCCGGAAATCAATTCAACGGACGGACGTGGTTATCCTTTGATGCGTACCGCTAATTTCGGCGTGAACATTAACTTCTAACCTAAAACATGAAGATTATGAAATCAAAAATACTTTTTTATATCGCTGTCGGTTTGGCTTTTCTGACTGTTTCGTGTGATTCGTACCTGGATAAAGAGCCCGACGATATGCAAACGATCGAGGGGGTATTCGCTAAACGTAGCACTACCGAGCAATATCTGGCCAATGCTTATGCTTACTTGCCGGAACAGTATGATGCGGTATGTATCGTTCCGCCGATGTATGGCTGGCCTTTTGTACCTGCCAGCGATGAGGCGGAATGGGGTGCTGTTCGGGTGTATGCTTTTATGCAGAACGGTACTTTGTCGGCCTCCAATCCTTCTCTTAACTTCTGGACTCCTCTTTATCGCGGAATCCGGGAAACCAATGTATTCCTCGAACATGTGGGAGAATGTAAAGAATTGGAAGATGGCGAACTGGAAGCCTGGACTGCCGAAGCCAGATATATCAATGTGATGTGTCATTATTGGTTGGCTATGATTTATGGACCTATCGTGTTGGTGAAAAATGAGATTATCGATGTAAATTCCACGATTTATCGGGAAAGAGACTCCTGGGAAGATTGTGTGAAGTGGATTTGTGATGAGTTGGAAGCTGTGGCTTACGAGTTGCCACCGACTCAGGGAGATACTTACAAAGGTAAACCGACCCGTGGTGCTGCCCTGGCCTATCGTTCCCGTTTATTACTTTATACGGCAAGTCCCTTATTTAACGGTAATGCTTATTTTTCATCGGTAAAGAAAAAAGACGGAACGGCTTTATTCCCGACAACCAAAGATCCGGAAAAATGGAGAGTGGCTGCCAATGCTGCCAAGAACTTCATCGATATGTGTGAAGACGGTTCCCTGCCTCATCAGCTGTTGACCGGTTCGGATGAAGAGAATGCAAAAGGGAAAACCTACAAAAGAGTATTTATCGAGGCTTGGAACAGTGAATTGATCGATGCCGAATTTCCCGGAGCAAACAATACGTATTACGTTTATTTACTGGAACAAGGACCTGCTCCGAACGGAGATCGTTTCCTGAATGGGCATGCCACCAATTGTGCCACTCAGTTCCAGGTAGACGCTTATGCCATGGAAAACGGGCGTTATCCGATTACCGGCTATAACAACGACGGTTCGCCGGTGATCGACGAGGAATCCGGTTATACAGAATCCGGCTTTTCCACTTTTACCGTACCTACTTTTGATTTGGACTACAAAGGTTTTACCAGCGAGATGTTCAATATGTATAAAAACCGGGAACCCCGTTTTTATGCCAGTATATTCTATAACGAAGGGGTATGGCCGAATACGGTAACCGATAAACCGGTGTATATCAATAAATACGGAACCGACGGCAGTAATAGTTCGGACTATAACCGTACCGGGTATTTGATTACTAAATTCGTTCATCCGGGATCGACCCTGAATCCCTACAATCTGAATTATGAACGGAGTTGGTCGAATTTCCGCTATGCCGAGATTTTACTGAATTATGTGGAAGCAAAGATTGAGCTGGGTGAGTTGGACGACGAGGTATTGGGCTATTGGAATGCCGTGCGTAACCGGGGTGGTGTGCCGGATATCGAGACCGTATATCCGGATGTAAAAAGCGACCAGAATCTGGCACGTGACCTGATCCATCGGGAACGTCAGGTGGAATTTGCTTTCGAAAATATCCGCTGGTTCGATGCTAATCGCTGGAAGATTGCAACGGAGACCAATCATGGGAAAACCTACGGTATGAATGTAAACATATCTTCTAAGAATGCTTTGCGTTCCGAATATTATCAGCGTACGGCTTTCGAAACCCGTGTTTTCCTCGAAAGACAGTATTTACAGCCGATTCCACAGACTGCTATTATGAAGAATCCGGATCTGAAACAGAATCCCGGTTGGTAATGTTTAACCTCTAAACGAAAAAAGATGAAAATCAAATATTTAATTCTTTGTTTTGTCGCTTCTTTATTGGCTTCGTGCGGAGAAATCGACGAGTCGAATCTGAAGCTCTATCCTTCCAAACTTTATCTGGGAGTGAGTGGTTACAACCTGCAAGAAATATACGATCTGGGCGAAGAATCTTTGGTATGGGATGTATATGTGGATAAGAGCGGTTATTACGATAATGCCGCCGAAGTAGAATTGTCGTACGATCCGACAGTACTGACCGATTATCAGGAGCTGACTCAGGAGGGACTGGATTTCGAAGTATTACCTGAGCATGTCGGTACTTTGGGGCAAAAACGCCTGAGTCTGGCTGCCGACGCCACCTTGGGAGGTACACAACTGACTTTCGATATGACTACTCTTCGAACACTGATTCCGAAAGATGAAGAAGTGAAGTACGTTTATCCGGTACGGATCAAGAGCCTGACCGAGGGGGTAGAGGTCAATACCGATAAAGATTATCTGTTGCTGGCGATCCGGCTGAATACACCTCAGGCAAATTTGCGCGGAAGAGGGAGTTTGATAGAGGTAAGCTGTGATCCGTGGCGGAATGTCAATATGGATAAAGTCACTGTTCCTTTGGTCATAGACTTGCCTTTCGAGAATAAAGATATGGAGCTGACCTTTACCTATGAAGCCGACCCGGATTTACTCGTTACCTATAATCGGCAGAATGGTACTTCTTATGAACTTTTACCAGATTGTTATACGACTCCGGAATTGAAAATTAAGGCAGGAGAAGTAACTACTACAGCGGAGATCGAAGTGACTCCGACCAGCTTGACTGCTGCACCTGGTGGAAAAGAGTATCTTTTGCCAATACGGATAACGGGATGTGATAATTCTTCGGTAAAGATTCAGGATGGTGCTGTTACTTATTTGTCAATTAATATGAGAGATAAGTATACGGGTTCCTGGACAATGACTATTTTAGATGGAGAGAGTGGTATTTCAACTAGCCCAGGTGCTGTTATAAATGCACAACTTTATCATTTAAAAGCAATGAAAAAAAGTGGTTTGGGAGATGCAAGTTGCCAGAATCTAATTAATAATGTTTCTGATGAGGAAGTTATTTTTAGTCCTGGCTGGGCAGGTACGTTCTGGGATCAGACAACTCAAGCATTTAAAATAACAGAGGAAGATGTTGGAAATGAACGAAAGAAAGTAGAGATTATATATGGCTGGAATGGCGATGTTTATAATTATCGGGTTACTAATAATCAAAGTTGGTATGAGCCTGCTACTCAGACATTACATATTGAATATGATGGTGTCTATGATTGGGGAAACTATTCCGTACGCAGAAATTTTACAAATCCTGTATTTAATTAAAATATTTTGAAATTCCTCCTCAATATTTTTACTACCAATTAAAGAATTTAAAATGTTAAGTTCGACTTTAACCTTATCCACATTTCCATATATCTTGTCAAAATCAACATAATAACTATAATTTGAAATACTTGCTTTAAATTTACTTAACCAATCATTAAAATTTCTATTCATCATTTTCTTCCTTTCTTCTAATCGTTAAATCTAAATATTCTTTTTCTTTTTCTATTCCTATATATCTTCTTTTTAATTTATTCGCTACAATTCCTGTTGTTCCACTTCCATTAAATGGATCTAATATTAAATCATTTTCCTCTGTAGAAGCAAGTATTATTCTTTCTAATATTTCAATTGGCTTTTGTGTTGGATGTTTACCACAAGTCTTTTCGCTAGGCTTTGTTAAACTAGTTTCCCATACATCTTTCATTTGCTTATTATTATTTATTTTTTTCATTAGTGAGTAATTAAACTTATGTTTGTTTTTTTTATCGCCTTTTTTAGCCCAAAGTATTGTTTCAGTAGAATGAGTAAATGCTCTGCAACTAATATTTGGAGGTGGATTTAATTTTCTCCAAGTAATGTTATTTATTATTTTAAATCCCTCTTCTTCTAGTGCCATTCCTATTGAATAAATATTATGCATGGTTCCACTAATCCAAATAGTACCATTTTCTTTTAGTATTTTTTTACATAGTCTAATCCATTTTTTATTAAATTCGTGTTTTTCTTTTATATCAATTGCTTTGTCCCATAGGCCTTTATTAACCGATACCATCTTTCCATTACTACATGATATTCCATTATTTGATAAAAAGTATGGTGGATCTGCAAATACCATATCAACACTATTTGGCTCTATGTTTCTTAGTACTTTTAATGAATCTCCTTGTATTAATTTGAAATTATCTTCTTCATAATAATATTTTTTTATCATATTATTTATCCTATATATTATAGGTCAAAGCCTCTTTTATTTTCATAATTTGTGATAATAACTTCTTCTACTTTGCCTCTTTTTTTGCCATTGGCGTTGATACTTCTCTTTGCTTCTATTAAATGTATATTATAATTTTTATAAAGTTCATTTATTAGTTCCGTATTATGATTAGATAACATTACGTAGCAGCCTTTGTCTGATAATTCCCTATATACTCTGGCTAACCTCTTTTGTTGTTCTTTGCCAAAGCCATCCTCTGTATAACCATTGAAAGTTGAGGTATCTGAATCATATGGTGGATCAAAATATATAAAATCTCCTTTTTTTGCTTCTTTTACCGCTTCTTCAAAATCTGTTGATAATATTTTTATATCATTGTAATTTAAAAATCCACATATAATTCCTAAGTTTTGTCCTTCATAGGTATTTACTTTTGTTTTTTTACCAAATGGTACATTAAATTCGTTTTTACTATTTACTCTGTATAATCCATTAAAACAAGCTTTATTTAAATAAATTGTTCTTGCTGCTCTTTTATAATCTACTACTTTATTAAATTTTTTCTTATCTCTATCCATATTTCTTATTGTATAATAATATTCTTCTGAATGTTTCATTTCATGAGTATTTAGTTCTCTGCACATTGCTTCAAATTTTTTTTCATCTTTAATACATTCGTATACATTCATAAGTTCTTTATTTGAGTCATTAATAACTGCATTCTTTGGAGATAATTCAAATAGTAATGCTCCCCCTCCAACAAATGGTTCATAATATGTATTAAACTCATCAGGAACATATTTTTTTAATTTATCTATTATTTGTCTTTTTCCGCCAGCCCATTTTACAAATGGCTTTCCTTTTATCATTATTTCACCATCCTATGTTTATTATAACCTTGCTTTCTATACAATTATAACATTTTTTATATGCCAAAAACAAGCGAACGCCTTAATATTTGTTATATTTTTTACTTTTTACTATGTTTGATAAAAGTTTTTATTTATCTTATTATTTATTAGTATGTAAACAATAAAATTTATATAAAAAAGATGCATCATAAATGACACACCTTTTATAATTATATTATTTATTTTTAATAGCTGCTTGAGCTGCCGCAAGACGAGCAACTGGTACTCTAAATGGTGAACAAGAAATATAATCAAGACCAGCCTTATGATAGAATTCAATTGATTTAGGGTCTCCACCTGTTTCACCACAAACGCCAATGTGAAGATCCTTATTTGTCATTCTTCCAAGCTTTACAGCATTTGAAATAAGCTTTCCTACTCCTTTTTGATCAAGTGTTTTAAATGGATTTTCTTCTAAAATCTTATTTTCATAATATGCTGGTAGGAATTTATCAGAATCATCACGTGAAAATCCCATTGTCATTTGCGTTAAATCATTTGTACCAAATGAGAAAAATTCAGCATAAGAAGCAATTTCATCAGCTAAAAGAGCTGCACGAGGAACTTCTATCATTGTTCCAACATGATATTTCATTGGTAAACCAGATGCTAAAATTAATTTGTTAGCAGTTGTGGTAATGATATTTTTAACAAATTTTAGTTCTTCCTTATCAAGTACAAGTGGTACCATTATTTCTGGATTAACTAATTTATTTGTTCTTTTAGAAACATTTATTGCCGCATTAATTATAGCACTTGTTTGCATTACACAAATTTCTGGATAGGTAACAGCTAAACGACAACCACGATGTCCCATCATTGGATTAGATTCATGCAATTCCTTTATTTTATCCTTAATTTCCAAAGCGGTATGATGTGTTGATGAGGCTAATTCCTCAATTAAAGCTTCATCGTTAGGAAGAAATTCATGAAGAGGTGGATCTAATAAACGTACGTTTACATTTTTACCATCCATAATTGTATATAATTCTTCAAAATCAGACTGCTGAATTGGTAAAAGCTCATTCAAAGCTTCCACTCTTTCTTCATGTGTACTAGCAAGAATCATCTTGCGCATAGAAAAAATACGATCACGTTCAAAGAACATATGCTCTGTACGACATAGACCGATTCCCTCAGCACCAAATAAAAGAGCTTGTTTAGCATCACGAGCATTATCCGCATTAGTTCTTACCTTTAATCTTCTTTTTTCATCAACCCATTTCATTAATCTACCAAAATAGCCTGTAGTAAGATCTGGGCTTTCCATTTCAATTTCTCCAAGATATACGTTACCTGTTGAACCATCAATAGAAAAAATATCCTTATCAGTATATATTTTATTATTAATTGTAACAGTTCTTGCTACCTCATCAATTAAAGCCTCAGCGCATCCACAAACACAACATTTACCCATACCACGAGCAACTACTGCTGCATGAGATGTCATTCCACCACGCATTGTTAAAACTGCCTCAGCTGAAATCATGCCTACAATATCTTCAGGAGATGTTTCCGCGCGAACTAAAATAACCTTCTTCCCTTGCTTATGACGACGCTCAGCCTCTTCTGCTGAAAAGGCTAAATAGCCTGTACCAGCACCTGGTCCTGCTGGAAGTCCTATCGCAATTGGTGTTTTTTCATCTAAGCTTTCTTTTTTAAAGTTAGGAAGTAAAAGCTTATCAAAGCTATTAGCATCAATTCTAAGAACTGCCTCATCAGTTGTAATCAAGCCTTCATCAACCATATCACATGCCATTTTTAAAGCAGCATTAGGTGTACGCTTACCATTTCTTGTTTGAAGAAAATATAAATGACCATCTTCAACCGTAAACTCCATATCTTGCATATCTTTGTAATGAGCTTCCATACGCTTAATTGTAGCCATAAATTCCTCATATACCTCTGGCATTCTTTTTTTAAGTTCATCAATGTGAAGAGGAGTTCTAATACCTGCTACAACATCCTCACCTTGAGCATTTGGTAGGTACTCAGCTGATACCTTTTTTTCACCTGTTGCTGGGTTTCTTGAAAATGCTACCCCTGTTCCTGATGTTTCACCTTTATTACCAAAAGCCATTGACTGAACATTTACAGCTGTTCCCCATGAATAAGGAATATTATTCATCATACGGTAAACATTAGCACGTGGATTATCCCAAGATCTAAAAACAGCCTCTACTGCTTCAATTAATTGAACATAAGGATCAGTTGGAAATTCCTCATTAAAAACAGACTTATAATAATCCTTATATTTCTCTACAAGCTCCTTTAGTTCAGATGACTTAACCTCTGTATCAAGCTTATAACCATTTTCTTGTTTTAAACGCTCAAGCATCATATCCATTTCAGTTCTTGGATGTCCCTTAGCAATATTTGTAAACATTAAAATAAAGCGACGATATGAATCATAAGCAAATCTTTCATTATTAGTTTCTCTTGCAAGAGCCTCTACTGTCATATCATTAAGGCCTAAATTTAAAATAGTATCCATCATACCAGGCATTGATACACGAGCCCCTGATCTTACTGAAACTAAAAGAGGATTTCGATTACCACCAAAATGCTTTTTAGTTTTTCTTTCAACCTCTTTAATACCTTTTTTAATATCTTCAATTAAAAAAGAAGGAAGCTTTTTTTCGTTTTCATAATATAAAGTACAAGCCTCCGTTGTAATTGTAAAGCCTTGAGGAATCGAAACACCAATGTGTGTCATTTCCGCAAGACCAGCACCTTTACCACCAAGAAGCTCCTTACCAAGTCCATAAGCTTCCTCAAAGTGATACACATATTTTTCAGACATATATAACCCTCCAATTATTCACTACATTTTACAAAGTGTCTAGCAAAGATTATACTAT
>ERZ772861.2550-NODE-2550-length-12142-cov-2.273434_pt1 | contig 12142 bp, 18 predicted proteins | sample MGYA00512135_ERZ772861 | MGnify/ENA primary metagenome ERZ772861 (study PRJEB29015, sample SAMEA2737700) | human gut metagenome | biome: human gut; feature: human-associated habitat; material: faeces | place: China | collected 2012 ...
CCCAAAGGTTCTGATCTTCTCTCCTTCTCCGCCTCGCAAAGCACCATCAATCTGTCCATCATCACGCCACTCCTTCTCGACTCCTTCGCAACCGCCACTGCTTCAGACCCTTCTCTCTCTTCCGTTCTCTATCAGGCCCTCTGGAAGCTTCTCTGTTCTCACTTCTCTCTCCGCTCTCCCGGTTCACTCACTCGTCTCCTTTCACGCTCTAGTCACAGAGAAGGCAGTGGAGGTGATGGAAGCTACCCTCGGGCTGATGAAAGAGGGAATCAAGAAGAATGCGTGCATTGCGGATACTCTTCTGCCCTTGGCTCTCCCGATCGCGTCGTGGTGTGATTCTCCCTTCTTGTTCAAACGGCAAGTCAAGGTGGTGAAGAAGGCGTTGGTGGGCGTGAAGGAGGTCTGTGACGGGAATTCCATGCGAGCGGAAGTGAAGAGACTACTGACTCCGTTTCTGCTCACGCCCGAGAAGAAGACGCCGACGAAGCGAAGAGGCAGAAAGCGAGTGTTCAATCGGAACCCTGCGGTGAACGCCATGCTGGAGGAAGAGGAGGAGAAGCAGGACAACTACGACGACTTGGCGGACTTCATCGACCCAACGCCAGACCACTCGCTTCAGAATGGGGATGCCTCCATGTTCGTTTCTCTTGTTGGTTCAACAAACAAGCCAGTTGCGCTTTAAAGGAACAATGCCCTTTCTGGGCACACCATTCTTCTCATCGAACACCATATTCTCTATGCCTTAGAATCAAGAAAGGACTCAAACCCGGAGGATAACGCTGCGTAGGCTTCACTTCACTCTCCTTCGCATAGCCGAACGGGACGAGGCCCGTCACGAAGTACCGCTTGCTGAAGCCAACCAGGTCGCGGACGTGGCGACCATCGAAGCCCTCCATCACGATGGATGACAATCCATTCGCCTGGCAGGCCAATACGAACATCTCCATGGGAAACACGGACTGCTTGATGCTCCATTCCTAGAAGTGAGAGGGAACGCAGAAACAAACCCGATTCGTGTAATACTCCATGGACCAGGTCTTATTCGACATCTGCTTCAGACCACACTTCGCCAGCTGCTTGGTCATTCCGTCCTTGCCACAGGTCTTGGTGAACTCCGTGATGAAGGACGGCACTTTGGATTCGTCCATCCCCTGGCTCTTCCACAGGCCCTTCAGATCGTCGACCATCAGCGCGGGCTCTTTCAATCATCGTTTGAAAGCAAAGGTACCTGTATCCGCCAAAAACACAGCCACTCCGGGCACTTGCTTGATCACGTCAGCGTTCTTCTTCGGCATCCACGCGGACATCTTTTCCAGACTTGCCTTGTCCTTCACAATCACAATCTTGTAAGGCTGCCAGTTTCTCGCCGTGGGGGCAGACTATTTGTTAATGGTAATAAGGAGGAGGACAAGAGTGAGGGATAGAATACGGTTTAACACCTCATCGCTGACATCCTGATTCTTGTAGCTTCTGCAGCTAACTCTTGATGCAACAATATCGCTGAAGGCAGCGCTAGCGGCCTCCACATTCTTTACGGTCGAGAAAGCCTACAATCACAATCCTAGGAGAATAGATACTCTCGAGGACGACGACAACAAACGAATAGAACGAGATAACATGATAATGGATTCTTTAGAGAGAAGCGAGTGTTCGATTCGTTTTGATAAATCATTGGACGCACCAATAATGGGTGCGTCTTCTTCAAACAGAGCGACTGTGTGTGTTTGTCAGTGGGAGCGGTCTTATTGACGTGTGGGACAGTGTTGGCGAGATTGGAAGGAAATCGATGTTCGAGGAAGAGAAGAAGGAGGTGAAGAATGAAACGACTTCTCTGTGGTGTGTTTGTTTGCATTCTATTGGAAGGAGCTTGGGTGGGATGAATGAAGGGTCATTCAACTCTTTCACGGATTCCTGCAGGGTGTATGTTGTTATCGCAAGGATGACTTGTCAAAGCAATATGGTAAAACAATGATTCCTTCACGGGTTATGGAAAGGGGATATCCCCCATTTTCTAAGAAGGGGGATGACGGAGTATTGAACTAGAATGTCCCAATAATTGTTTTGGACTCTCCTGTCATGATTCTGCTTGAATTCAAGGCGATACATGGAGGGGAAGGTTATAGCAGGAAGGTACACTATCATGGCAAGACTTGGAGAGGGGTTATGACAATGATTGCTGATAACGGAATAGGGGTTTTGGTGTCGTCTATAAAGCCCTCGATACGATAGCCCATAACATGGTAGCGTTGAAACAGATCAAAAGTGATACAAATTCAGAGTCATTAGAGACTAAGTCTGACAAATTGAGAAGGTGTGCTTCTAAGTATATTGTGAAGTATTATGACCTTGTTGAAGATGAGAAGTCTCTTTGGGTTCGATTGCATTTGTTGATTAACCTGAGTAGATTGTAATGAAGTACTATGAGTGTGGATCGTTACAAGACTGCATACCAAGTGGACATCACCTGACGGAACCACAACTCCGTGATGTTGCCTGTTGCTGTTTACTTGGACTGGATTATCTGCACTATATGAAGATTATACACAGAGTATTCTGATTTGCTCTTCCATTTCTCTCTAGGATGTCAAACCAGCGAATCTGCTCATTTCCCAGAATGGACTAATAAAGTTTGGAGATTTCGGTTTAGCAGAGCAGTTAAATCACTCGAATTCAGTACGGAGTGGTGTAATTGGTACATTGCGATATGTGGCTCCCGAGGTTTTTAATGGGAAAACAGTGATGAAGAGTGATGTGTGGTCTTTGGGCATTTCGCTGATTGAATTGGCTGAAGGAAAGAACCCCTATGCTGATGGCTATGGCAGCGCAGCCACAGTAATGAAGAGGATTTGCGTGGATGCACCTCCTTCTCTCCCTTCTTCTGGGTGGTCTTTTGCGTTTGTGGACTTTGCGAGCAGATGCTTGAAAAGGGACGTGAGCGAGAGATGGAGCGTGAATGAATTGATGGAGGTGAATGGCTATTCCCACGATTCATCAGTAGCACCCCTTTGTGAGGGACTCGGTGACAAGGATTAGGGAGAAGGGCAATTCATCCATACTTTTCCGATTGTGTGAGCGAATATGGAACCCAGAGAGTGTGCCCAGCGAGGTGGACAGTAGCGTGTGTTGTGAGCCAATGGCAGTCGAAGAGGAGCCATGGAACATTTGCAGCTGCATCAGCGTTCTGACGATGAATAGCAACACACAACATGCAGTGGAAATCACGAGCCTCACACTCAGTGCATTTGTGAACTTGGTTGAGATGCGAGTGGAGGATGAGTGTTTTGAGAATGTGGAGAGGGTGGAATTGATTGGACTGCAGACGCTAGAGAGAGTGGTGATTGGAGACAACTGCTTCACGAAGCACAAGAAATGTTTTGGTCTGAATGCGAAGCGTCACTTTTATGCACGGAATTGTGAACGATTGAAGGAGCTAAGGATCGGACGGTATTCCTTCTCTGATTATACGGTGTGCGTGATTGAGAATATGCCTTCTTTGGAAGTGATTGAAATAGGGGATTTGAATGAATGGAGTGAGAACTTCTGGTCTGCTTCATTGGAATTGAAGAGTGATTCTCAAAGAATGGCATGATGATTAGACCTGTCCAGCTTGAAATCTCTTCGTTTTGGAGAGAATGCCTTTTGTCGGTGTTCTCGTTTAGTGTTGGAAAGTGGATCTGCATGAAAGAGAGTGACGAATAGACCTTCCTGAATTGACTTCCATTCAACTTGGTTTTGACACACTCTGTTTTGAATATGGTACAACACTGATTATGCGAAGTAGCTTCAATATGATGCTGCAATGATTAGATATTCCCAAACTGACCACCCTCACTACTTGTTGTGATGAGAGTGATTCTTTCATGAATCCCAGTTGCATCGTCCTTGAAAGATGTCTTTCTTAGCATGGCTTACTAGTAGATATGCCTTCTCTTACTAATGTTCATCTCCCAAGTGGATTTAACCACTATAAGGAGTGTACAGTATCAAGTGCAGTGAATTGACATCCATTAGGAATAGACGTTGGTGCACTGACACAACACAAGAGTCTTCCTTCTCACAATCCTCGTGTCACAGTTCTGAATTCAATGGAATGGTGGAACATCGAACCGACAATAACGCAAATGGTGTTTGACAATCTGTTCGCCTTCCTTGATAAGGACTTGACGGTGTTGGACTTTTCACCGTTCAAGAATGTGGTGAGCATTGAAATCGGAAACAAGTCTTTCACGTATGTGACAGCTGTTCGTTTTGCGGAATTGCCAAAACTGGAAAGTGTTAGTTGTGGATTCCATTCTTTTTTTCATGATGATGAATCTAGTAAAAAGCAGACTCTGGATTGTCTCTTTTACGCTTACGATTGTCCATCACTGAAGGAATTGAAGATCGGAATGGAGTCTTTTGTCTATTATTCTAGGTTTGTAGTGAAGAATCTTCCTTCTTTGGAGGATGTGGTGATTGGGGAAGGTGAAGATGAGGGCAACTGTTTCAGCCATGCGTCTCTTGAGCTGAAAGGTGAGGGAATGGAGCATGAGGTGAAGAATAGACTTTCCAAAACTAAAAACACTCGTGTTATATCACGGTTGTTTCAAGAAATGTGAACGAGTGTTGATTGAGGGTATGAGGAGGGGAGTGTTGATAACGGAATAGATTTGCCTGAACTGACCTCTGTGTTCATTGGTTGTGATGCCTGTATGTTTGCAGATAATGAATGCTCTTATGCTTATGACGATTACGATAATGATGACGATGACAGTGATGACGATGACAATGATGACGATGACAGTGATGATGATGACAGTGATGATGATAACAGTGATGATGATGACAATGATGATGGTAATGATGATGACAATGATGATGGTAATGATGATGACGACGATGACGAGGAAGACGCTTCAAACGATCAGACATTTGTGATGAAGAGTAAAATACGATGAGATAATAAACGAATAGATCTCCCCAAACTCACTTCATTTCATATGGAAGGTGGGTTGTCCCGAGTATACGCTGATTCTTTTCTTTTTTCTGGTTTTGCAATGACTCTTTCCTAAGCAATAGATTTGCCTGCTCTTATTGACGTGAAAACGAAAGACATGATGCCAAAGAGACTCGTCACTGTTCATAGTTCTCACTCTTTTCTTCTGCTTACAGATAGACGCCCCTGCTCTTTCCCAGTACTTCAACTACTACTGTTTGTTTTCACTCTCCAGAGATATAACAAACACAGCAACCTCAATACGATCGTCCCCACAGAGCGAACGCCGTCGCCTTCTGTCCGCAGCAGAAGCACTTCGCGTCCTCCGGCAGCTCCTCCTGGTTGAACGGCAGGCACAGTGTCTTCGCCGAGCCGCTCAGCGCGGGCGCCTCGCCGTCCACGATCTTCTTGTCCGCCGCGCAGGAGGTTCGCTTCTTCACCTCCTCCTCGCACGCGATGCGCTCGCACCACGGCGCCAGCACCATGTTGCCGTCCAGCGCGCCCATGAACTCTTCCCACGTGCTCACATACCGGATGTGCGCGTCGCGCTCTCTGCGCGCCTTGTCCAGCAGCGCCGCCTGGATCGTCTCCAGCTACGCTTCACGCCACCTCGCCACACACACCATTGCCTTCGTCTTCTCCACCACCTCGCCCCACGCCACCACGCTCTTCCCCGCGGGCGAGCTGTCGTCGCGGCGCGCGAACACCACCTGCTCCTTCTCCAGGTCCTTCGGGCCCAGCTCGATGCGCAGCGGCACGCCCTTCTGCTCCCAGTCGTTGTACTTCCACCCGGGGTTGTAGTGCTCGCGCGTGTCCAGCTCCACGCGCACGCCCGCCGCCGCCAGCTCCTCGCGCAGCTGCGCCGCCTACACTTCACACCCCACGCCCACACCCACGCGCTCGCGCAACCGCTGCACGTCCTCCGGCGAGGTCTTGGAGTGGTACAGGTAGATGATCACCACCTGCGTGGGCGCCACGCGCGGCGGAAGCACCAGCCCCTTGTCGTCGCCGTGCACCATGATCATCACGCCGATGGTGCGCGTGGTCAGGCCCCAGCTGTTCTGCCACACCAGCTTGCGCTCTACGCCTTACGCGCCGTCGCCGCGCCCACCGCCGCTGTCCGTCTCGTAGCTGATGTTGAACATCTTCGAGAAGTTCTGGCCCAGGCAGTGTGACGTCGCGCCCTGGATCGCGCGCCCGTTCGTGGGGATGAACGCCTCCACCGTCGTCGTGTACAGCCCGCCCGCGAACTTCTCCTTCTCCGACTTGCGGCCCTTGATCACCGGCACGGCCAGCAGCTCCTCGTAAATGCGCGCATAGTAGTCCAGGATCTCCAGCACCTCCGCCGCCGCCTCCTCCTCCGTCGCGTACGCGCTATGGCCCTCCTGCCACAAGAACTCGCGCGTGCGAATGAAGGGCGTCGGGTGCTTGAACTCCCAGCGCACCACGTTCGTCCACTGGTTCAGGCGCAGCGGCAGGTCGCGGTGCCCGCGGATCCAGCGGCCGTACGCTTGGCGTCAGACAGGGGAGACAAACGTACCCGGGTAGATGATCGTCTCGGAGGTCGGGCGAATGGCGACGGGCTCCTGCAGCTCGGAGCTGCCGTTGCGGGTGACCCACGCCACCTCGGGAGCGAAGCCCTCCACGTGCTCCTTCTCCTTCTCCAGCGCGCCTCTCGAGACGAAAAGAGGGAAGTAGGCGTTCTAGGGTGAAACGGCAGGGGAAAGGAGCACCTTCACGCCACTCTTCTTGATCTTCTCATCGAAGAAGTGCTGGATGTTCTCCCAGATGCCATAAGCCCTACGCGTCACGCGACTCGGAAACGGCCGTACAGGGGTCTCAGAATGTAGCAGCCGGACACATCGTAGTAATCGATCAGCTCCGAGGCGGTGATCACTTGGGAATACCACTCCGCAAAGTTCTCGTTCTATACGGTCAAACGGGAACGAGCCGCTTCCAACCTTCTTGTAGGAAATGGCCAGGCCAGTATCCTTCTTCTTTTGGTCTACAACATCACACGGCGCTCAGCGAACTCCACTCTTTCTACTCCGTTACACCCACACCACCATACCCCTTACGACGACATGTTCGATGACGCAAACGACTCGAGGATTGTGGGAAAACGAGAGAACTGCCAAAAGGAGGGGAGATTTGGGTCGCTTGGTTTTTGCGGCTTTTCTCCAGAACGATGGACTTTTCTCTGGGAACTCTGCTGTATTTGGTCATAGGCATTGGCGCTGTCGTGGCTGTGGCAGTGCGAGGCTATAACAAGCGGTCTCTGTCGTATGGGGGCATGTGCACGTCGATTCTGATTGGCATCCTCCACATTCTCGCTGGTTGGCGGTACGCCTTCCTGCTCATTTTCTTCTTCGCTACAAGGTGGCAGTTTAGGGCATCCACTGACGGTGTAGTTCCAAGTTCACCAAGATGTGGTCGAGCATAAAGAAGCAGAAGGAGGACGATTACCACTTTGGCGGAGAGCGTCGCGCGAAGCAGGTGCTGTGCAACAGTTTTGTCCCCACTATTCTGTCGCTGTACGTCCTCCTCGTTCGATTCCACCTGATCTCCCTCGGCGAGCACTCCATGCCGTTTCTGGAGAGTACTTCTGTTTCTATTTCTTGATGTGTAGACAAGCTGCTTCTTCCGACGGTGCTGGCGTACTATTGCGAGTGCAGCGCGGACACCTGGGGAAGCGAAATTGGCATCATTTCCTCCACTCCCTACCTCCTCCTTCTACCGTGGAAGCCCGTGCCCGCGGGAACCAACGGTGGCATCAGCACGCTCGGAATGGGCGCAGCGGTTGCCTCTGGACTGTCGTTGGCCATCTGTTACTGTGTTATTCAGCCCGCCTCGCCGAACGTTTGTCTTCTTCTGTGGGTTCAGCATAGTTGCCTCTTGGAGAGATTATGCTGATTTCGCTGGGATCGTCGATTATGGGAACCTTCATCGATTCTTTTCTCGGCTCCGTGTTGGAGGAGAGCTGGTGGTGCGCAGAGAAGAAGAGGATCATTTCCATGCCGGAGCACGCCTCCTCCTGCTGTTTGCTGGCGGAGAAGGAAAGGCGGAGAGTGAGCGGGCATCAGCCTTCTCAGTGCGGTCTGGTGTGCGGGAGGAAGGTGTGTGGAGGAAGCGAGGTGAATCTGCTGAGTTCCTCATTGACGTCGCTGTTGGTGTTTTTCTATCTGTATGTTCGTTACTTCCTGTAAGGCGCAATTTGCTGGGGTTTTGCACGGGTTTGTTCAAAACGGCAGTTATTTGTTTATGGGTTTTCGGTCACCAGTGAAACCAAGGACTCCTAGCCGGTTTGGTCTGTCAGTTTCGTCGTTTTGGGTTCTTCTCGTGATCTTGGGGATCTGTGGAATGGTGGGGGTTGGGATGCTCTTCGTGAAGAACACGCGTGTGCAGCTGATCCTAGCGTTGCCCATTTTTGGGTTCTTGAGAGAGTAGATACAATTCCAGAGTGGATGAGTGGGAGTCAGCGGGGGTCAGTGCCATGGAGAGTACCGATTTCGAACTGTGGTATGGAGGGCGCAAGCACGTGTTCCAGCCAGTTACAAGCGGGTTTGGGGAGTACTACCCCTACCGTGACGCCTGCGACAAGAAGGGAGATCCCAAGTGTCACAACAGCACCATCTTATACTATACAACGTCGTTTTTCCCGAGAGAAGCCAACACTTCGCTCATTGTCAGGCATGCGGACGACGCCAAGGATATCCTGAAGGATATGATCTCGTCGAAGCAGAAGCTGTATCTCTACAAGAAGGATATTAACTGCAGCGGAGGCAATGCGTACTCCTTTCTGTTTTTCATTTCATGTAGTGAGTCCTGCGCGAAGGAATGCGAGAGGCGCTCCGGTCTATGGGACATCACGTCAAACACCTGCGTTGTCGACATCTTCCTCACGCGTATCTGTCTACGTGTGACCTATCACAACGACACGGACTCGTGGTCCCTCGACAAGCCATCGTAGCGAAGGTTGTATTCATCTGACGGGTAGGAATTGGACCGCGATGCCGGCCAACGGCAGCTACGGCTGCGAGATGGCCGATGCCAGCAACTACCTCCACTACTCCCACGCGGAGTCGTGGCTTCCCTACACCTTCACTCCGAACATCACCACATTCGTGCATGTTCAGGTGGCCCTTCGTCTCCCTTTTCACTCGCAGATCCGGCACACACTGGACCCCTACATCACCGCAGGCCTGCTGACGGACGCCTGCAGCTCCAGCACCACCACGGGTGCAAACTGCTTCGGTCGCAGCAAGAGCGACGACCTTCGCGTGGCGCTGGTGCTGGTGGCGCTGGGCGCGACGGGCGTTCTCGCCATCGTGGTGGTGAGTGTGTTGAGGCGGTGTGAGGCGCAGATCCACGTGGTGACGAAGGTGCTGGAGAAGAAGGGGAAGCCGGTGCCTGCGTGGATGACTCCACTGCGCTTGCTGCAACTGCCCTGTGGGCGTGGGAGTATGACATAACATGCAGGGAGTGCCGGCGACGTGGAACAGGGCGAGGAGGAGACGAGGGCGCTGAAGGGCGCCTACAACGACAGCCTGTCGGAGGCGGCGCGCGCGGGGACGCCGGAGAAGGGCAGCCAGTCGTCGCTGGAGGCGTACGCGTCGATGATGCAGATGCGCGAGGAGGACGCGGCGCAGGAGATGGCGTGGGCGCTGAGCCAGTCGGGGACGCTGCGGGACGAGGCGAACACGGAGTTCAGCGCGCTGACGGCGAGCTTCCAGGGGGACGACAACGGCATTTGAGACTTGTATCAGTATTGTTTATCACGCTGCGAGCTGTTTCCTGTGAACAAACAGCCGCTAATAAAACAAATCCTTACTGCGACTTCTCCTGCTTATACTTCGAGTACAATCCGGCGTAGTCATCGCCGTAGTCGATGGTGGCCACCACGAGGACCGTCGCCGCCGCCACGATGAGCAGAATGACCACCGTCACGAAGATGATGTTCTTCTCCACCACCTCCTCCTCCGTGTACAGCGCCCTCGTGCTCACGGGGTAGAAGGAGATCATGTTGCGGTCGCCCACGGCCTTCACCACCTCCGGCGTGGCCGTCTCCTACGCGTCAGAGAAGAGGGACACATCGACGTTGTACAGAGGGCGGTAGATGATCGTCTTGTTGCCGAACACGAAGCTCTGGGTGTTCTACGCATAACCGAGAGGGAGCAGGCGCACGTTCACCACGGTGAAGCCCGCAGGACAATTCGCGTCACCCTCGCTGTAGCAAATGCGCGAAACGTCAATGGCGTGCTTGCCGTAGTAGTCCACAATGGGACGCATGGTGGTGGTTTCCGTGACGGTCATCACGTCCTTGGACACGACGCCTACACGTGAGTGTGCAGCGACATGCTCACTCTTGATGGAGCTCACCTCCTCGATGTACACGACGTCCACATCTTCAAACACGTTCACGGCGGGAGTCTCGCAGTTCTCGGGGTAGGCAGTACCCGAGAGGATGTGATCCAGGTAGAGAGGGAAGGCGGCGGCGCTGCAAGACAAATCTCCCTCGCCACTGAACTTGAAGAGATCGGACTCGTCCACCACAGCGACGGTCATATCCTACACGGAATGAGCATGCGAGTCGATGGGAAAGCATAGGAGGCATGGGAATAGACACCTACCGCTTGAACGAGAGCGAGAACAAGAAGAAGAGCAAGAGACACTGAAAATTTCATGAATTCAGCAATGGAAATGAAAGCAGATGCTTTTCTGGGTTGAAAACGGGAAGGCAAGTATTTGCAAATGCGAAAAGTCACAGAGTTTTGTTTCTCGGTTCTGAAGGGAATGGAGATGAGTGGAAATGCAATCTTCTTTTACAAAGTTGTGGGTTATCACTTCATTCTATTTGTTTGCAGAAATGCATGTGCATGAGATGATGCGAGAAAGAACGATCAAAACGGGTACTACTCATGTCCAAGAAAACAAAACCTGCTCCCCACACAAACTGCGTGAAAAGGGAAGAGAGTCGGTTAACCGTCTTTCAAAGAAAGAGCATTATATCTTTCGCGATGCTTTTCCAATGTCCTAACTGTAAGAACACCCTGAACCTGAGCGGAACGGTCAATGACAACATCGCTATGGTGGCGATCAAAAAGCTGTTGACCAACGGCCTTTACAATAAGTCCAAGGCATATAAGGCGTCTCAGGAGTACATTGAAAAGCTGAATATCAAAACTCCTTCCGCCAATCAGATCGTCGGCAACCTGTCCGGCGGTAACCAGCAAAAGGTCGTCATTGCCAAGTGGCTGCTGAACGAGCCGGATATCATCATTCTGGACGAGCCCACCCGAGGGATCGACGTCGGCGCCAAGCGGGACATCTATCTGCTGCTGGGTAAACTGGTGCAGCAGGGCAAGGCCGTCATCATGATTTCCTCGGAGATCCCGGAGTTAATGGGAATTTGCGACCGGGTCCTTGTTATGTGCGAGGGTAACGATTCCGGCGAAGTCAAGCGTGAGGACTTCTCTCAGGAGCGTATTATGACACTGGCCTCCGCCATCACGGTATAAAGGAAGGGGAAAGCATGAAAGAAAAGAAAAATATCGGTGCGCTCATCAGCGAATATTTCATTTTCGTGATCTTTATCGCGCTGGTGATCGTTTTGACCTGTCTGAAGCCCAGCTTCATCACGCCGGGCAACCTGGTCAACATTTTGAAGCAGGCCTCCATCAACGGCATTCTGGCCTTCGGCATGATGTTCGTCATCGTTGCCGGCGGATTTGATATGTCCGTTGGTTCTACCGTGGCCTTTACAGGTGTTCTGGCAGCTATGCTGGGTCAGGGTAACTATCCGCTGATCGTGCCTCTGGCTGTGGCCATGCTGGGCGGTCTGGCTGTGGGCATCGCCAACGGCATCGGCGTTGCCGTTGGCAACCTGCCTCCTTTCATCATGACTCTGGGCACCATGACCGCTGTCCGCGGTCTGGCGTTGGTGGTCTCCGGCGGTAAGCCCGTCATCGGCATCAGCCCCCAGTATAAGGCCGTTGCCGCTTCCACCATCGGCGGGATCCCCATGCTGGCCCTTTATCTGGCCGTCATCATTGCTGTCTGCTCCTTCGTCCTGGCAAAGACCGTGTACGGCCGCCGGGTCTATGCCTGCGGCGGCAACCTGCTGGCAGCCAAGGTCTCCGGCATCAACACCACTCTGATCCGCATCTC
>ERZ772861.2551-NODE-2551-length-12141-cov-5.882674_pt1 | contig 12141 bp, 7 predicted proteins | sample MGYA00512135_ERZ772861 | MGnify/ENA primary metagenome ERZ772861 (study PRJEB29015, sample SAMEA2737700) | human gut metagenome | biome: human gut; feature: human-associated habitat; material: faeces | place: China | collected 2012 ...
CATAATTTTGAAAGATTCGCTGCGCTCTGCAACACCCTCGGGGGAAGCCAAGGGGTAGAGGACTTACGCTTTTACCACTCAACGAACGGCTCTGTCCCGTCACGTTCGGGCGGATTCTATCCGCCCCCACTATATATAATGTATCGGATTTACTTCTCCGCCTGTGTGATGGTGCCGCCGCCCACCACCACATCGCCGTCATAGAGCACCACGGCCTGGCCGGGGGAGATGGCGCGCTGAGGCTCACGGAACACCACACGGGCAAAGCCGTTTTCCAGGGGGTACACCGTGGCGGGGCGGCTGAACTGACTGTGGCGGATTTTTGCTTCCACCTCCATGGGTGCTTCCAGTGTCTCGAAGGGATACCAGACCCAGTCGTTTGCCAGCAGGGCAGGGGAGAACAGCGCCTCGTTGGGGCCAAGGGTAACGGTATTCCTGCCCATATCCTTGGCACAGACATACGCCGGTGCGCCCAGGGCAATGCCCAATCCCTTGCGCTGGCCGATGGTGTAGCACACTGCGCCCCGGTGCTTCCCCACCGGGCAGCCCTCCTGATTCAGATAGTCGCCGGGAGTGAGGGGGTTGCCGGTGTACTCCTCCAAAAAGGCGGTGTAATCCCCACCGGGGACAAAGCAGATGTCCTGGCTGTCGTGCTTGCGGGCATTGATAAAGCCGTGCGCCTCGGCAATCTGCCGCACCTGCTCCTTGGTCAGCGCGCCCAGGGGGAACTGAACGTGGGCAAGCTGCTCCTGGCTGAGACAGGCAAGAAAATAGGTTTGGTCTTTGGCGGTGTCGGCGGCGCGCTTTAAAAGATAGCGCCCGGTGGCCTTGTCCTGCTCCACCCGGGCATAGTGACCGGAGACGACACAGTCGCAGCCCAGCTCCCGGGCACGCTGCAACAGCTTGCCGAATTTCAGAAAACGGTTGCAGTCAATGCAGGGGTTAGGCGTTCCGCCGGTATAGTAGGTGTCAACGAATTTATCCACAACCTCCCGATAGAAGTCGTCAGTGAAATTAAAAACATAGTGGGGGATTTCCAGCCGCCGCGCCACCGCGCGGGCATCCTCCACATCGTCCAGGGAGCAGCAGGTTTTGCTGCCATCGGGAGCGGCGGTCTGCCCGGCGTACAGCCGCATGGTGGCGCCGATGCAGTCGCAGCCCTGCTCTTTCATCAGCAGGGCAGCCACGGAGCTGTCCACGCCGCCGCTCATTCCAATCAAGGCTTTCATGGTATGACCTCCTTTTTGTTCCGAGTATACCAATCCGGCTGGGGAAAGTCAATCTTTTTCATGACGCTGGCAGGGGTGTACCGACGCATCGATTGAGTTGCATACGCCACTGTAGGGGCGGATAGAATCCGCCCGCAACCTGGCGGGATTGAGCCGTTCATTGAATGGAACCAGCTGAAAGTTATGCCCTTGGCTTCCCCCGGGGGGAAGCTGTCACGATAAATAATCGGCACTTCGGAACCGATTATTTATCGTGACTGATGAGGGGCGGCGACACGCTGGTAGATGAATGCAACTGGATGAGTGGCATATGTTTCGGATTACACCATTCAACCGGGAAATCCGAAACTTTTACATATCGCTGCCCCTCATCAGTCTTTTTTGGCAATCGGTTCCGAAGAGCCGATTGCCAAAAAATCCAGCTTTTTAATTTTGGTATGATTGCCACCGGCAATCATTTCAATTGAAAGATTCGCTGCGCTCTGCAACACCCTCGGGGGAAGCCAAGGGGTGGTAGCTGTCAGCTTTCACCATTCAACGGACGGCTCAATTGCGCTTCGCAATGCCATTGTCCGGCGGCACTGCGCCCTAATAAGAAAAATTTAAGAAATAAATAGTAACAAAATGTAATTTACCTGTTGCAATTTGTCACGGACTCTGCTATAATGTGGTCATCAAAACTGATAAAGGAGCAAGTAGTTTATGAAAAGAAGAATCGCTTGCGTAGTTATGGCCTTGGTGCTTGTCATCGGCCTGCTCCCCCTGGGAGCCATTTCCACGAAGGCTGCCTCCTATCTCAACTATTCTGAGAATCTGGTCAACCTTATCAAACAGTTCGAGGGCTTCAGCGCCAGCGCCTACTGGGATGTGAACCAGTGGACGATTGGCTACGGAACCACCGGCTACGCCGGTCAGACCATCAGCGAGGCTGAGGCCGACCTGGTGCTGCGGGACCGTCTGAACACCATCAATGCCAAGATTAACGATTTCACTGCAAGGAACAATCTGTACCTCAACCAGTACCAGCACGATGCATTGGTAAGCTTCAGCTTCAACTGCAACACCGACTGGATGAACCAGGTTGGCCGCTTCAATAGCGCCGTCACCCGGGGTGCGGATGTGAACACCTTCCTGTTCGCCATTTCCCTGTGGGCAAACGTGAGCAGCACGCCCGACGCAAATCTGATTAACCGCCGCCTGGCAGAAGCAAACCTGTACCTCAACGGCGTTTACAGCAAGTCCGCTCCTGCCAACTATACATATGTTATCCTGGACCCCAACGGCGGCGTTGCCGGTGAGAACGGGGAAGACAAGATGCAGGCATATGTGAACAACGGCACCAATGTGAACATCCTGGCAGCCAATCCCACCCGCTCCGGCGCAACCTTCGGCGGCTGGTTCACCGCTCCCAGCGGCGGCACCGGCGTGAAGGTGCTCAACAGCACCACCGCAGGCCGCACCCTGTACGCACAGTATGGCACTCCCGTTACCGTCACCGCCGGTTACGCTGCCATCCGCAACGGTGCCGGCACCAACTACAACCAGGTGGCTACCGCTGCCTCCGGCACACAGCTGGTGGTTGTTGAAACCGCTCAGGTGGGCAATGTTCTGTGGGGCCGCACCGTGGAAGGCTGGCTGGAAATGTCCAACACCAATGCTTCCGGCAATGTGATTGTGGGCGGTACCACCGGCACTACCACCGGTACTACCACCACTTCCGGCACGGTGATTGCCACCGGCATGGTGGTTGCAAAGACCGGCGTGAACGTTCGTGCCGGCGCTGGCACCAACTATCCCTCCGTTGGCTCTGCTTACAATGGTCAGCAGGTCAGCATTTATGAAACCGTGAACGTGAACGGAACACTGTGGGGCCGCATCGGCGTGGGTCGCTGGGTTTGCCTGAGCTATGTGAAGCTGAATTCCGCTCTGCCCGGTACCTCCACCGGTTCCACCGGCACCACCGGCGGCGTGATTTGGGAAGGCAGCGGCACCACCACTCCCTCCACCACCTCCTACCAGCTGGGCGTTGTTACCGCCTCCGGCCTGAATGTCCGTGTAGCTCCCGGTGTGGGCAATGCCACCTGCGGCGCGCTGAAGAAGGGCGCACAGGTCAAGATTTATGCCCAGACCACTGTGAACAACGTCCTGTGGGGCAAGGTTGACCAGGGCTGGGTCTGCATGAACTATGTGCAGCTGACCAATACCGTCACCCCCGGCACCGGCAACACGACCACCACTCCTTCCGGCACGCCCATCGCCACCGGCACGGTCAAGGCCAACACCAACCTGAACGTCCGCAATGGCGCTGGCGTGGGCTATGCCCGGGTGGGCAGCCTGACCTCCGGCACTGTGGTGAACATCTATGAGCGCGTCATCGTCAACGGCGCAGAGTGGGGTCGCATCGGCGTGAACCAGTGGGTCTGCATGGCCTACCTGGTGCTGAATAACACCAACGGCACGGTTGTCACCCCCGGCACTTCCGGCACCACCACCGCTACCACCGGCACCGGCATCGTCACCAGCTCCACCAACCTGAACGTCCGCAACGGCGCTGGCACCAACTATCAGAAGGTTTCCTATCTGAGACCCGGCACGCAGGTCACCATTTATGAGGTTGTCCAGAACGGCAGCCAGCTGTGGGGCCGCATCGGTGTGAACCAGTGGGTGTGCATGACCTACATCCGCATGAGCGGCACCACCACCGGCACCACCACCATTCCCTCCACCGGCTATCAGGGCCGCGTGACCACCAACATGAACGTCCGTGCAGCTGCGGGCACCAACAATGCCATCGTGGGTCGCTTGACCGCCGGAACCACCGTGGTGGTTTACGAGCTGACCAGCGTGAACGGCGTGTCCTGGGGCCGCATTGCAAACGGATGGGTCTGCATGAATTACATTCAGCTGACTACTACCGGCGGTGTCACCTGGCACTAATTGAATGTATCTGGATTTGATGGCATAAAGTTGCAATTCCAGAGTAGATGAACCGCAAAAGCTCCCCATTTTTTGATAAAATGTGGAGCTTTTGCCATACGAAAATAAAAATTACAAATTGTAAAGAAAATCCGCTTTAGGGGTTGCAATTTGTAACCAATGCTGTTATAATACCAGTAACTTACAATTCGATGTAAAGGAGTAGGTTTTCTATGAAAAAGAGAATTGCTTGCCTGATGCTTGCACTTGTTCTGATCATCGGCCTGATTCCCGCTGCGGCAGTTACCGCTTCGGCAGCAGCCACCGGTGTCAGCGAGGCCGGCGTTCGGGTGATTAAGGATTTCGTGGGCTTCCATCGGAATGCTTATGAAATTTCCGCAGGCGTTTATCGGGTGGGTTATGGTACCCCTGCCGTGCAGAACCAGACCATCACCGAGGCCAATGCCGATAAGCTGCTGCGGGCAGAACTGGACAAGCTCGTGAAGGTGATTAACTCCCTGGGCATCGAGCTGGTTCAGAAGCGGTTCGATGCTCTGGTGTGGTACTCCTACAGTGAGGGTACTGCCTGGACCACCAACGCAACCGTGCTCAATGCCATCAAGAGCAGCGTTGCCGGCAGCGGCACCGCTTCCGAGTTTGCCAACACCCTGTGTACCTGGGATTATGCCGGCGGCTTCCCCGATGATGCCGGTGCCCGCAATGTGATTCAGCGCCGGATGGCAATGGCAAACCTGTACCTGACCGGCTCCTACAGCGCTTCCAGCACCGGCTCTCTGGGCTATACCGTGTTCTTCGCAGGCAATGACCAGAATGCCAGCTTTGTTGGCGGTGCCAAGAGACTGGTTCAGGTGTTCAGCGGCTCCTACAATAATAAGATTGCCCTTTCCAGCGATCCTGTTTGGAGCGGCTATACCTTCCTGGGCTGGTACGACAATGCCGCTCTGGTGACCGGCCTGAGTGCCGCTACCGCCGGCAAGACCCTGGTGGCTCGCTGGCAGAAGAGCACCGATGACAAGGTGGCTGCCAACTACACCCTGCCCGCTTATGTCATCTACAAGGCAATGGGTATTCCCGATACCGGCGTGGTGGACGTGTACAGCGCTGCCGGTTATCCCAATAAGATTGATGAAATCCGCCGGGATGCCACCATTACCGTTGTGGCAGAGAAGATGATTGGCTCCGCCAAGTGGCTGGAGCTGGCCACCGGCGGCTGGGTGCAGCTGTGCAACAATCTGGCTGACGTGCCCACCGTCATTCCCACCACCACGGTCACCATTACCGATGACTATGTGACCATCCGCAAAGAGCCCAACGCCACCGCAGCCAAGGTGGGTACCCTCAAGCGGAATCAGCAGGCCACCATTGCCATGCTGGACAGCACCGGCAGCTGGGGCTACTGCGGTCAGGGCTGGATTTTCCTGGCCTACACCAACTACAACGGCACGACGACCACTCCTTCTAATCCTACTCTCACCGGCGGCACCAGCGGCGTTGTTTCCGGTGCAACCCAAGTCAATGTCCGTACTGCTCCCGGTGTCACCAACCCCCTGGCAACCAAGCTCAGCCAGGGCACCAAGGTCACCGTTTATGAGCAGACCACCGTCAATGGCGCTCCCTGGGGTCATATCGACCAGGGCTGGATTGCCATGGCTTATGTCACCCTGGATAAGACCACGCAGCCCAGCGGCAGCAACATCACCACCGGCAGCTCTGCCGTGGTCAGCAGCTCCGTGAGCCTGAACGTCCGTTCCGGACCGGGCAGCGGATTCAGTAAGGTTGCTACCCTGGCTCCCGGCACCTCCGTTGTGATTATGCGCAAGGAAGTTGTTGGCGGTGTGGCATGGGGCCTCATCGACCAGGGCTGGATTAACCTGAACTATGTTTCCGTTGTCAGCTCCTCCAATGGCACTGGCACCAGCACCGGCACCGGCTACAGCGTGGCTGGCACCGTTGTCAACTGCTCCACCGGCGTGAACATCCGCAGCGCTGCCGGTACCACCAATGCACTGGTTGGCGTGGCTGCGCTGGGCAGCCGGGTCAATGTCACCGAGATTGTGAAGGTCAATGGCTTCGATTGGGGTCACATCGAGCGCGGCTGGGTGTGCATGGACTATGTAAAGCTGGATTCCCAGTTTACCCCTCCCTCCGCTGGAACCGGCAAGGATGACAACGCAAGCTTCGACAACGTGGTTTCCTCCTTCCAGGGCTACCCCGCTGTCACCAAGGTGGCACATAACCTGTATGAGTCCGCCTCCGTCCATGTCAATGTGCTGCTGACCATCAATCCCAATCAGGAAATCAGCATCACCGCCTTCCAGCGTGTCAACGGCTATATCTTCGGCAAGGTTTCCATCGGCAGCAAGACCGGCTGGATTCGGATGCACGATGAGAACGGCAACGCGACCGTTACCATGAAGGCTTTCAATGCCAAGGTCACCGCTGAGCGTGCTGATGTTTATGAGCAGCCCAGCACCCGCAGCAAGTTCTTTGCAGCACTGACCAAGGGCACCTACATCACCGTGGCAGAGGATGCCAGCGTCTTCACCCCCAACACCAACTGGGCACTGGCTGACGGCGCCATCTGGGGCAAGATTGTCTACGGTACTCCCGCAACCAACGTGGGCTGGATTAAGCTCTCCAATGTGACCATGTTCCGTGAGAACTCCCTGCCTGTGGGCATTGCTTCTGCCAGCGGCGTGGGCTACATGACCGGCGTTATCAAGAGTGACTCCGTGGTGTATGTGGACAACAACAACAGCGTTGCTTATGAGACCGACGCAGCAGGCGTCAGCACTCTGAAGAAGTCCAACTACACGCTGCCCGCAGGCTCCACCATCAATGTGCTGGGTCGTGTTTACGGCAGCAAGACCGACTCCACCATGACCTACGCAAAGGTCGCTGTCGGCTCCGTTGTGGGCTGGATTGAGTGGGATAACAATGTTGTTCTGAATCCCGTGACCATGAAGGTCACCACCGAGATGAACGATTTCAGCGGCACCAGACATCTGCCTGTGGGTACCCTGATTACCATCGAATCCCGCAAGCTGGTCTATGACGGCAACGAAATCAACCATGGTGTTCACGATGTGGGCACCGGCTATGTGGGCGACGTGCTCACCGACACGGTGAATGTTGTTCTGGATCAGGGCAAGCTGACCCCCGTGACCGAGGCTGTCCGCAATGATCCCAGCAACCCCGCCATCGCCGCTTCTGTTGTGGTCACCGGTACTGCCAAGGCAAACATCCAGGTGAAGGAAGAAGTGGACGACACCAGCAAGTCCCTGCTGACCATCTCCGGCGGTGCCAGCGTCACCGTCCTGAACTGGAAGAATGTCAACGGCGTTACCTGGGGCAAGGTACAGATTAACAAGATTGTGGGCTGGATTAAGGTGAGCGAGCTTGACTTCACCGGTCTGGCCGGCAAGATTCAGGTGGATGCACTGAATGTGTACAGCCTGGCTGACAAGACCAGCACCCTCCAGGTGCTGCGGGTCAACGGTATGCCTGTTTCCCTGGTGGGCAGCCCCGTCTTTGACGGCACCACTGTCTGGGCGCAGATTTCCGTGGCTGGCTACACCGGCTTCGTGGACGTTCAGGATTTGAAGCTGAACACCCCCAACATCTCCTATGAAGCCTGGCCCACCAAGGTCAAGGCCAAGGTCAACAGCGTCAACGTCACCTTGAACACCCTGGATGGCGGTCAGGTCAAGGAACTGCCCAAGGGCACCGAGGTGGAGCTGGACAACGTGAAGATGGATACCACCACCGGCAAGGCACTGTGGCACGTCAAGCTGGGCAATGATGCCGGCTGGATCGACATGGACTGCCTGAGTATGTACAACTCCACCGCTACCATCACCGGCGTAAAGGCCGATGTGTACAACGACCTGAACCTGGTTGCAGAGGATATTCTGTATACCCTGTACCGTGGCGAGAAGGTCACTGTCATCAACTACAAGGTCAATAACGTGGGCGCTGCTCCCGACTATGCCCTGTACGGCGAGATTGTCTGCGGCAACACCACCGGCTGGATTAAGCTGTGTGAGGCCACCAAGACCGCAAACGACAGCATGGTCGTCAGCCTGACACCCGGTTCCTCCGGCACTACCATCGGCGGCAACACCGGCAATACCGGTTCCGGTACGGTTACTACCCCCACCACTGCGACCACTCCCACCACCCCCACTGCAACGCCCGGCTACATTGTGTGCAACACCACCGTGAATGTCCGCAGCGGAGCCGGTGTGGAAAACGCACTGGTGACCAGCCTGCGCAACGGCACCAACGTGAACATTTACGAGAAGGTCACCGCCTCCAACGGCACCCTGTGGGCACGGATTGACCAGGGTTGGGTCTGCATGGACTATGTGAGAACCGGCACCCTGACCAACGTTCCCAACGGCGGCAACAACGGTAACTCCGGCAATGTGGCAATCATTACCACCGTTCCCTCCGGCGCCATCGCTGTTGGCTACGCCAACGAGGATGTGAAGGTGCGTACCGGCACCAGCCTGGGCTATCCCGAGGTTGGCACCATCGCCAAGAAGCAGAGTGTTGTCATCTACGAAAGCAAGCTGGATGGCGGCATGAGCTGGGGTCGTACCGATAATGGCTGGGTCTGCATCAGCTACCTGACCATCACCGGCATCGGCGCTCCCGGCACCGGCAGCACCGGCACCATCGCCGGCGTGGGCTTCACCGCCAACGTCCGTGGCTCCGCTTCCTCCGGCGGTTCTCTGATGGCAAAGGTTATGATTACCTCCAGGGTTGTGGTTCGCGAGACCATGACCGTCGGTGCAGAGACCTGGGTCCGCACGGATTTGGGCTGGATTAACGGTCAGTATGTGATGATGGATTCTACCGGTACGCCCGGTGCAACCACTCCCGATGCTGGCACCACCACTCCCGATGCAACCACCACCACGGTGCCCACCACCCCCGGCGAGGAATTTGTCGGCTAAAGAAAATACAAAAAACTGCTGCAAGGCGAAAATGCTTTGCAGCAGTTTTTTTGAAATGGGATTGGCGGCGCACCAAAATCCGGCTGGATGCAATTGCATCCAGCCGGAAAAAGGAAGAAATCACTGAGCTTATTTATCCTGTCCCACAAATTGCCGGTAGCCTGTTCCGTACTGCACGCACCGGGAGACCCGGCTGAGGGTGGCGGAGGAGATGTTGGTCTGCTCAATCACCTGGGAATAGGTCATCCCCTCGGTCAGCAGCTTTGCCGCCCGCAACCGCTGGGCCATCTGCTCCACCTCCTTGCGAGTACACAAATCCTCCAGAAAGGCGGCGCAGGTTTCTTCGCTGTCAATTCTGATAAATGCTTCATACAGGTCGTGAATCATACTTTCGTCAAATTGATGGGGTGCCATGTGTGTTCCTCCGTATCAGAAGTGCTCCAGAGAGCTGCTCAAAAATTGCTGGGTTTTGGCGGACTGGGGATGGCAGAAGACCTGCTCCGGCGTGCCATCTTCTTCGATGATGCCGTCCGCCATAAAGATAACCCGGTCAGAAATGGACTTTGCAAATTCCATTTCGTGAGTCACAATGATAATGGTGCGGTCAGAGCCTTTCAGCCCCTTGATGACCCGCAGTACCTCGCCGGTGAGTTCCGGGTCCAGGGCAGAGGTTGGCTCGTCAAAGCAGAGAATGTCCGGTTCCAGCGCCAGCGCCCGGGCAATGGCCACCCGCTGTTGCTGCCCGCCGGAGAGCTGGCAGGGATAGCTCCCGATGCGGGCGGTGAGCCCCACCTGCTCAATAAGCGCTCGGGCGGTTTGCTCGATTTCGGCAATGGGGGCTTTTTTTAGGAGCTTCGGTGCCAGCATTACATTTTCCAGCACCGTGTATTGGGGAAAGAGATTGAAGGACTGGAACACCAGACCAAAATGCAGACGGCTTTTCCGAATGGCCTCCTCGCTGACTCGTTTTTGTTCCTCGCCGCAGAAAAGAGTCTGGCCATTTACGATGATTTTTCCTTTTTCGGCGGTTTCCAAAAAGTTCAGGCAGCGCAAAAGGGTGGTCTTGCCGCTGCCGGAGGAGCCGATGATGCTCAGCACCTGTCCTTTTTCCAGGGAGAAGGAGATGTCTTTCAGCACGTCGGTGCTGCCAAAGCTTTTTTGAATGTGCTGTACTTCCAGAATTGCCATTGTGTTACCCCCTGAAATAGTCCATTTTCTTTTCCAGCTTGCCCAGCACCACGGTGAGCACACCGCTGAACACCAGATAATAAACAGCGGTGAAAAACAGCGGCCACACCTGCCCGGAGATGCCCTGAGAGCCTTTGAGAAAGGCCGTGCCCGCCCAGATGATTTCCTGCAAGGCAATGATTCTTGCCAATGCGGTGTCTTTGACCAGGGTGATAATCTCGTTGCCCATGGGGGGCAGAATCCGCTTGATGACTTGCAGCAGAATAATTTTAAAGAAAATCTGGCTGCCTGTCAAGCCCAGCACCTGCCCGGCCTCCCGCTGCCCCACGGGGATGCTTTGGATGCCGCCCCGATAGATTTCGGAGAAATAGCAGGCATAGTTCACAATAAAGGCAACGGCGGAGGCAGCAAAGCGGCCGCTTTCCCCCTTTGGCCAGAAGGTGACCTTCATCACAAGGCCTGGAAAATAATAGATAATGAGCAGCTGAATCATCAGCGGGGTGCCCCGGATGACCCAGACAAACAGATTGGTTACGAGACTTAGGGGCTTAAACCTGGAGGTGGAGCCAAACATGATGATAAGCCCCAGGGGGATGGCACCCAACAGCGTTACGGCGAACAGCCGCAGCGTTTGCAGGAAGCCGACATTCAGTGCGTGGAAAACCACGGGGAATTGCTGGAGAAATGTTTCCATATGTTTACCGCCTTTACGCAGAAACGAGCCGCCCGAAAGAAAGGGGCGGTCGTTTCTTATTTTTTATAAGGATTACTTCTGCTCAATCAGAGCGGCCTGAACGCCGTAGGTTTCAGCAGTCTTCAGCAGGGAGCCGTCTTCATAGGCGGCCTTGAAAAATTCGTTCAGTGCATCCGCCAGGTCAGAGCCGGTGCGGAAGCCTACGCCATATTCTTCGTTGTTGAGCTGGACGGTGTAGGTCAGGTTTTCGTAGCTGGTGCCCTCGCCAACCATGGCGGCGGCCATCAGAGAATCAATCACGGCGGCATCGCAGGTGCCGGCGGCAACTTCCATCAGGGCAGCGGCCTGGGACTGGACAGGGGTGCATTCGTAACCCAGGGCGGTAACTTCAGCTTCACCGGCGCTGCCGGCTTCTGCGGCGAACACCAGGTCGGCGCAATCTTCTGCGGTCTGGTACTTGTCTGCCTGGTCAGCGGGGACGATAACCACCTGGGCATTGTTGCAGTAGGCGTTGGAGCAGCTCATGGAGGAGGTGACCTCGGGGGTGAGGGTCATGCCGTTCCAAACGCAGTCAATGCTCTTGGAGTTCAGCTCCAGAACCTTGTTGTCCCATTCGATTTCAACGAACTCCACCTGGACACCCAGGTAGGCGGCGAAGGCAGCGGCCATGTCGGCATCGAAGCCAACCCAGTTGCCGTCCTCATCCTTGTAATCCATGGGGGCGAAGTCGGTGATGCCTACCACCAGAGTTCCTTTTTGCTTGACATACTCGGAATCCGTTTCATCGGCGGCAAGAGCGGGGATTGTCATGGTCATCATCATAACCAGCGCAATAAACAGGGCGGTGAGCTTTTTCATGATTCATTTCTCCTTTTTATTTGCTCCCATGGGGCGGTTTTGTTTGATGGCTGCATTATACTTTAGTTCGCTAAAGAAGTAAAGTACTTTTTTGAAGATTTTTCAAGTTTGGAGAAAGTGAATAGAGAAAAGAGAAAATGATAGGGGAGAGCTGTTGAAAACAAACAAGAAACTGCTGGCAATCGATGCGTTTGCATCTGCCTCTGTAGGGGTTGGCCAGTAGTAGACTGTCCTGACTAATAATTTATGAACAGCCAACGGCGATGCGTCTCTT
>ERZ772861.2564-NODE-2564-length-12075-cov-34.026123_pt1 | contig 12075 bp, 5 predicted proteins | sample MGYA00512135_ERZ772861 | MGnify/ENA primary metagenome ERZ772861 (study PRJEB29015, sample SAMEA2737700) | human gut metagenome | biome: human gut; feature: human-associated habitat; material: faeces | place: China | collected 2012 ...
ACGTACCAATCAGCATACCTCCTACTACACCCGTGGCCAATGAACTGTTTCCGTTTGCTCCGGCACCGGATGAGAACATCAGCGGAAGCATACCGAAAATCATGGTAAGTACCGTCATCAAAATCGGACGGAAACGAGCCTGGGCAGCGGAATAAGCAGCCGAAATAATTCCCATTCCTTTACGACGGCGCTCAATGGCATACTCTGTAATCAGGATGGCTGTTTTAGCCAGCAAACCAATCAACATGATGGCTCCGGTCTGCAGGTAGATGTTGTTCTCCAATCCTGCCACACGGGCAAACAGAAAACTTCCCATCAATCCGAAAGGAACGGACAAAATCACGGCCAGCGGCACCAGGAAACTTTCATACAAGCAGGACAGAATCAGGTAAATCAATACCGCACAAAGCGTATAAACGAAAACAGTCTGCGCGCCACCACTGCTGGCTTCCTCACGTGCCATGCCTCCGTACTCATAGCCATAGCCTGAAGGTAAGACTTCGGCAGCAACCTCCTTAATGGCTTGCTGGGCCTCACCCGTAGAATAACCATCGGCCACATTTACATTCACATTAATAGTGTTATAAAGGTTGAAACGTTTGGCTATTTCCGCTCCCAATTCAGAACGCAACGTCACAAACTGGCTGACAGGAGCCATTACATCCCCATTGCGTACAAACATATTGTCCAATGCATGACGGTCTAAACGTGACAGAGGAGCTGCCTGAATCATGACACGATACACCTTACCGAATTTGTTATAGTTTGAAACGTATGAACCTCCACAATAAGCTCCCAGCACATCGAGCACATCGTTCGGACTGATACCGGCACGTTTGCATTTAGCCGCATCTACATCCACTGCTATCTGAGGAAAATTCATTGTATAAGAACTATAAGCCATTGACACTTCAGGACGCTGGTTCAGCACACCGATGAACTGAGTTACCGACTTATAAAACGCCTGCATATCACCTCCGGTCTTATCCTCCATATAGAGTTCGATGGAGTTACCTGTTCCATAACCAGGAATCATAGCCGGCTGGAAGCAAAACACTTGCGCTTCCTTTATGGCACTGAACTGTGCGTTAAGCCGCTTCATCACAGCATCTACAGTATGTTCTTTACCCTTTCGCTCATCCCAATGATACAAACGGATAATCACCGTACCATACGAGGTTCCTTGTCCGGAAATCAATCCATAACCAGTCGTACGAGAATAGTGCTGTATCTCAGGAGTGTTCTCCAAAATAGCCTGTACCTTATCCATCACCTTGTCAGTCTCGACCAAGGAATTACCCGGCGCGGCACTAATATTAATCATCATCGTACCCTGGTCTTCCTGCGGAACCAAGCCAGTCTTCGTGGTAGCCATCAGATAAACCAGCAGCACACAAGCTACACCGAATGAAATCCATACCATCCAACGACGACGGAAGAAAAACATCACTCCTTTTTTATACTTTCCTATCAAAGCCTTATAGGAGGCATTATAAGCCGCACGCACCCAACCGTTGATACTCCGTGCTCCCTGCTTTCCGTCTGAAGGCTTCATCATCATAGCACACAAAGCCGGACAAAGCGTCAAGGCATTCAAACACGAAATACCTACCGCTACAGCCATTGTCACGCCAAACTGCGTATAGAACACACCTGAGGTTCCTCCCATGAAGGTAACCGGAATAAACACGGCCATGAAGACAAACGTACACGAAATAACCGCCATCGTCACATCACTCATGGCATCCTTCGTTGCAAGATAGGGCGAACGATAGCCCACATCAAACTTCGCCTGTACTGCTTCAACCACTACTATCGCATCATCTACCACGGTACCAATGGCCAGCACAAGGGCAAACAAGGTCAGGATATTGATACTGAATCCGGCTACCGACAGGAAAGCAAACGTACCAATCAATGACACAATGATGGAAATAGAAGGTATCAACGTACTTTTAAAGTCGTGCAAGAAGAAATAAACCACCAGGATAACCAGAATAATAGCTATGACCAGCGTTTCAATCACATTGTCAATAGAGGCAAAAAGAAAATCGTTCACACTCATCATCGAAAGAAATTCCATCCCCTCCGGAAGTTCCTTGGACATACCATCCAGCAAATGAGAGATTTCCTCATTCACCGCAGTGGCATTTGCTCCAGCCACCTGGTATACCATAAACATGACGCCAGGCAATCCATCGGCTTCTCCATGGAACCCATAAGACTCACGCCCTAATTCTACATCTGCAATATCCTTTACCCGCAGCACAGACCCATCTTTTTCCGAGCGAATCACCATATTCTCAAATTCCTCTACGCTCTTCAGTCGTCCTTTATATTTCATGGTATACTGGAACACATGGTCTGAGTTCTCGCCCAGTGAACCTGTAGGCGCTTCAATATTCTGCTCACTCAAGGCAGCAGACACATCCGAAGGCACCAGTCCATATTGCGCCATTTTTTCCGGTTTCATCCAGATACGCAAACTATAAGAGTTTCCCAAAAGCTGCACATCGCCTACCCCCTGAATACGCTTAATCTGCGGAATGACATTAATATCCAGGTAATTCGACAGGAAGTTCTCATCATAACGTCCGTCCGGACTAATAAGACTATTAATCTGCAGGTAACTGTTCTGTCGCTTCATGGTACTGACACCAATAGCCGTTACCTCAGAAGGCAGCAGTCCCTGTGCTTCAGACACACGATTCTGCACATTGACTGCGGCCATATCCGGGTCTGTTCCTTGTCTGAAATAGACCAGAATCTCAGCAGTACCAGAGTTGGTAGCCGTCGAAGTGATATAAATCATATCTTCCACACCATTGATACTTTCTTCCAGCGGCATGATGACACTGTTCATTACGGCATCTGCATCAGCTCCGGTATAAGTAGCCTCCACACGCACGGTAGGCGGAGCTATATCCGGATACTGTTCTACAGGCAATGTATAAAGAGAGATAAACCCTACAATCAAAATCAAGATTGAAATAGACATGGCCATCACCGGCCGCTTAATGAATATATTTCCTTTCATAATCGTCCGTTATTTTACTTGTGTTCCTTCACGAATCATTCCGGCTCCGTCGGCCACAATCTCATCTCCGGCTTTCAGTCCATCCAGCACGATGTATTCTTTCCCGTCGTTGACCGGAGCTACCTTTATCAGAGTAGAAACCGCTTTTCCGTCTACTACCTTATAAGCCAGAATCTTATCCTGCAACTGTATAGTAGCTCCCTGCGGAATCACGATACATTTCTTATAGACACTTGGAATCAGCACGTTGCCCGATGCCCCACTGTGCAGCAGACGGGAAGCATTCGGAAATACCGCACGCACACCTACCGTACCCGTCTCCTTATCAATCACGCCACTGATAGATTCTATCTTTCCTTTTTCTTCATACACAGAGCCATCGTTCAACTGAAGCTGAATGGCCGGCATATTTTCTACCGCCTTGTCAATCGTACCGTATTGACGCGCCAAAGCCAAAAGTTGATTTTCAGTCATTGAGAAATAGACATACATGGTGGCATTGTCTGAAACAGTAGTCAGTGGCTGCGGAAGATTCGAACTGACCAGCGCCCCTACCCGATACGGCAACATGCCAATCACCCCGTTGCTGGGACTTTTTACTTCGGTATAAGAAAGGTCATTCCGCGCATTCACCTCCTGTGCCTTAGCCTGCGCCAGCTGTGCCTTGGCAGTCAGATACTCATTCTCAGTTGTTTGCAAGTTAAAGCTGGAAACCACCTTCTTGGCATACAGTTCCTTTGTACTCTTATAGGTAAGTTCGGCTGTAGCCAGACTGGCTTTTGCTACTTCCACATTGGCAACTGCCGTTTCCAAGGCCGCCTTATAAGGCACCTGATCAATCACAAACAAGACTTCTCCCTGTCGTACGACATCTCCTTCGGACACATTCAACTTTTCAATATATCCTGACACTTGCGGATAAATATCAATGTCCTGCATACCTTCAATGGAGGCAGAATACGAAGTCATGATTTCCTTATCCGCGTCTGCTGTAAGCGTTACAAGGTTATAGCCTTTCTGAGTGTTTTCTTTGGTTTCCGTCTTACAAGAAGTTATCCCCATCGCACAGCTAACCAGCAACATCAGCCATACGTTTAATTTTCCAATCTTTTTCGTCATATTCGTTTCTTTTTTTGTTCGCGCAAAAGTAGCAAGCACGGAAAAAAGGAAGGCAACAGATTTTCGCACAGAAATGTTCAATTTTCCCCATTCTCTTATCACCTCCATGAAATGCAGAAAATAAGACATATTTATAAGAAAATAAGACACTGCACCTTTATCAAAATTCATCATCTTTGCATTAAAAAGAACAATGGAAGAAATTATCAAACATATCCACATGGAAATACTTCAATCGCATTGTGATGCTCAAAGCTACATTGACGACTATATATTTCTGACTGAACGGATGGAAAACGTGTTCCAGAAAAAACAAAATATCAAACTAAATGTTTTTCTCATGCTTTATTGTTATGAAGGAGATATAAAACTAGAACTAAACAATACATCACTTCACCTGCAAGCACATGATTTAATGATTAGCTTACCTAATACAATTATCAGACTGACAACAACTTCCCCAACACATAAGGTAAAGATTTTTTGCTTCTCTAACCGATTTTTTCGCCGTATTACCCAAACCCATAAGTATACATGGAAATCAATATGCTATATACAAGAGCACCCCATTAAACATTTTGAAGAAAACCAAAGAGATGTATTCCATCAATATCTAAAACTGATAGCTTGCAAACTTAAAGCTCCCAAAAACAATTTTCAAAAAGAAATTCTTCTGCATATCGCAACCGCTTTTTTTGAAGAAATGATTGCCCAAACTACTCTAAAATCCATTGAAACAGGAAATTCCAAACAAAATTATCCTATTAAACAACCCGATTTTATATTTAAGCAATTCATGGAAGCTTTGGCTGCCGACAATGGTAAGCATCGCACCCTAACCTATTATGCTAACTTATTTTGCTACTCACCGAAATACCTGTCGCGCATCGTCAAGCAAATCAGTGGAAAAAATGCTTTGACGCTCATCCATGAAAATGCCATTGAACACATTATTCCCGAATTAAAATATTCTAATAAAAGCATCAAAGAAATTGCAGCCGACTTTGAATTTCCCAATGTATCTTTTTTTACACAATACGTGAAAAAATACTTAGGAATGACACCTACAGAGTACCGTAACAACCAAGAAAACAAATAAGAACCTGTCCATACATACGTCTAATAAAGAGTTCGATATTATAAAATAGCTTCATCGTAAGGAGATAGCAATAAATTTATATTGCTATCCCCTTTTTATTTTATCATTATTCAGTTTATTATCAACAATATGCACAGATTACAACTAAAAAAATATTACACAAGCGAAAGAATTATTGAACAAAACAAGAAATATTTCGTTTAAGAAAAGGAAGGGGAAATATTAATGACATAAACAAACTAGACTGTAAAATCATTAATTAGTTATTTTTCCAACAAAAAAAGTTATAAGCATTAGTTTAAAAAGATTGTAATTATTGAGAAAAGGACAACAAAATGAGAAAACTTACTTTTATTGGTTTTTTATGTGTTTTGCTGCTGGTCTCCTGTAGTCAGGAAAAATATCCAGAGACATCTTCTGAAACAAACAAAGCAGGTGTGGTTTTCAAACTGCAAAAAGAGGATTACGAAGGTAATAGCTCCCGTAGTTCAGAAAATGAAACTTCACTTTATGACCAGTTATATTATTTCATTGTAGACGAAAATGGTGAAAAAGTAAAAAACATCAAAAGCTATTATGAAGCTTCCACTTCGGAAATCTATACCGAAGGACTTCACAAGGGAGATTATCGTTTGCTCGTACTGGGAATCAAAGGAAATGCAGCTGAAGACAAGGCCGTAATCTATACCCCTGAACGCATACAAGATGAATGGCTCGTTTTTCCCGAAGATTTGCAAAAGCCACTGGAAGCCGAATATTTCTATTCGCAAACTCCTTTCTCTATAATAGAGGAACAAACAGCTGACGGAATCAAGGAAACAGCTTCCATCCCGAACGAAATAGCCCAAAAACGAATTATCAGTCGGGTTGATTTTGATTTCTCCTACCACAACCCTTATGTGCGGAATGCGGTAACAGACAAGAATCTGTCGTTTGGAAATGTACAATTCTATACGACTCTTGCGGGCAACGGAGAATTGAGCGGCGAAAGTAACGGAACACTTGACCCGGTTTCTTTGAATCAGAAGACTTCTTACTTCTTCATGCCTGTATGCAGTGGTTCCAGCCTGAACGGAAACATAACCATTTCTACACGCAACTACCGCAAGGAGGAAAGACGTCAGGTGTATGGATTTGAACATACCACACTGAATGGGAATCATATCCACCATATAGAAACCACCGTCACCCATCCGGATGATAAAGATATAGTGATGTTCATTACTCCTGCGGCATACAATGCAGGCGGACACAAGGCTATCTTGCAAGACGATGAAACGAAAGAAGTATACACCAATCCGTCACTCCGCAAATTCAATACTGCACAGCCGCTACAGGTGTCGGTTACAGAAGAAGGAAAGCTGCATGCCCGCTTCTACTCTCCTCGTAAACTGAGCAATGTATTGATAAAAATGCAGTTACCGCAAGTAAGCAGTGAGTATTTTGACCTGGCCTATTTCGATTCAATCCCGGGATTCTGCGATTTCTATGAAGAGATTCCATTGATAGAACGTTCGGTAATGTGCCGCACAGAATCAGGAAAAGTCATTGAAATAAGCAAGAAAACGGCTGCCGAACTTTCGGGTGCTGTACTCAAAATTGAATCAGACGATCCGTTCTGGGCCAAACTGCAGGAAATCAAACATGGCTGGAACATCTATTGGGGCTTGTATGGAGGTGATCCGGAAAAAGAAGACGGCGGACCAGTAGGAAACTGGATGGGAATACGCCCGGTACATTGCCGGGAATCGGTTGCTCTCTTCCTGAACTTCACCTATATGATTGACATGCCGGAACATGAACAGATTTTGCGTGACAACGCCGACCAGCTGTACGATGACAACAAACAACCTGTAAAGGTGGAAGAGGTATTGCAAAAAATGCGGATGGCCAGAACCCTTCAGGTAGGACTCGTTTACCCAGGAAACGGGGTTGTCGGTTTAGGAGGTGGAAGCACATTCGGATGCTACCAGCAAGGATGGTTTGAACACTACTTTAATACATACTCTTGCAGCATCATGTTCCATGAACTTGGACATGTAATGGGATATGGGCATAGCAGTTCATTTACTTACGGACCATGGGCAGAAAAACTGATGAACAATTTCTATGTCAAGAACATCCAGGACATGCCGATCGACTCCAAGAATTATTTGAACAGTGCGCAGAACCCTCACCGATACAAATAAACTAACGATATAAATCCGACGAAAAAATGAATATGAAATATATACTTACACTGGCAAGCGCAGGCTTGTTTTTACTGAGCAGCTGCCTTCAGGAAGATTTCCAGCAGTCGCAAAATACAGACGGAACGCTGACCGTCAACTTTTCCAGAGCCGGAATGATAAACGAAACGGGCACTGATACTGACCTTCAGATACATACCCTCAATGCTTACCGCTTTGAGAACGGAATACTGAAAGAATCGTTCAAATCTTTACAGGTAAACGATGAAGGAGCGTGCCGCCTCGACCTTGAACAGATAAAAGGAAATATCTATTTCCTGGCCAATGGTGAAAGTGTGATTTCAAAGGCAAATCTGACAGACGATGTTACCACATTGGATGAGTTCCTGAACCTGACCGCTACTTCTGAAGAAATGGCATCGGAGTATGTGTTGATGAACGGACAGGCAGACTTGAGTTCGGGTAACACTTCTTTCTCTGTAGCCTTAAAACGTGCGGTAGCCCGCATCGATTTGGAATCTGCCTTTCAAGATGCAGAGGTAAACAGTGTAGTAATAAAAGATGTAGCACTGACTGGCCTGGTAAATGAAGCTGGTAGCCAGAACGCCTTAAAGGATGTAGAAAAAACCAACTTGACAAAGGATTTTGGCGAACAACCATTCAAGAATGGCAAGTCAGCTATCTACTACCTTCCGGAACAAACCTCCAACGGACATGAGGTAGAAATCCTGATGACGGCTAATGGAGGATGGCATCGTCTGAGAACGACGCTGCCCGCATTAAAGCGCAATACCGTTTATACACTTAAAGTCTATGGAAACGGTGCCGACCTGAAAGTGGAAGTGCTGACAGACGATTGGGAAAGCGGACAGTCTTCTGAGTCTGGTCTCACACTCAAAGGACTGGTAGACAAAGAAAGCTCACAGCTATCAGAAGGAGTAACCGTCAATGAACGAGGCGACACGGTATTCGTTCCTTATTGGAAAAGTAACTTCCAGGTTACTCTGGCCGCAGAAGCAGGAGCAGAGGTCAGCATTATTGGAGAAGCAGCAGGAGTTACGGTAACCCCTGCCAGTCGTTCCAGAAACCTCTCTCCCGTAGCACAAATTCAGGTTGCCAGCAGACAGAAAATGCCAGGAAGCAAATATGAATACGTGTATCTGGATGTTCACAAAGACCAGATACAAACCGGCAGAGTGGTACTGGTCTTCACACCTAATCCGATAGAGTTGAGCGGACTGGTCGAGTTTGACGAAAACGGAGAATGTAACTTCAACAGATACGTAGACGGAGAGCTTGCCAGCCTAATCTTGCCCGAAGGAAAAACCGCTACACTGAAATTCGATGGCGAAGAAGCACAATGGATGAAACTCACCGATGAAGGAAACAACACATTCCGTCTGCTGGGAGGTTGGAAACCCAACGACCCCAAAGCTGACGGACGGGAACAGGCCGGCGAATTAATCATTGCCGATAAGGACGGAAGCCACCAGGAAATCTATACCATCCGACGACAAAACTGGGGACTACCGGTTGTAAATATCAACGGAACATGGTGGTGCAAGTACAACCTGAGAGGTAATGTGAAGAAATTTACCGACCAGATCCTGATTAACGCAGACCCTGCAAAAAACAGCAGTCTGGCCGATTACCTGACTTCATGTTCCGACGACGAATTCCTGCACATCTTGGGTGACCAGTATCAGGCAGGAAACCCCGACGGATTAGAACTGACCCACAACGGCACGTCATTCTATTATGAAGGATACCAAACCAAGACTGATAATTTCGGAACCCTGGCTCCCACTGTCATGGCTCCCGACGGTTATCAGATTCCAGATTTCGATGACTACCGTTTCTTTACAGGAGGCACGAACTACAATTTGAGTTATTTCAATCCTGGAGTTTTCAACAACGGACTGGGCCAAAGACTGAACTTCAAGGTCGTGGAACGCAATGCTACCTTCCAGGGATTGGAGTACGGACCAATTACTTTCTACGATTTTGAATACGAAGGTAATCACTGGACACTCTGCGGTCTGGGACATCAGTGGGATGCCACAAGCATATCGAAAATGATGATTCTGCTTGCCACTTACGGAAGCAGTGGAAGCACCTGGATGATGGAAGGATATTCTAAAAGCGATGGCAGAGGAAACTGGTTTAAATACACAGGTAACAATGCACAGAAAACCCGTACCATCCGATGCATCAAAACACCGGTAGAATACATCTACGAATAAAAAACAGACAATAACAAAAACAGAAAACAGATCAGTATATATGTACATCAAAAAATACATACAGATTTTAAGCATCTTCTCTGCCCTTTTCTTCACCACAGCATGCAGCAACGATGCTCCTGGTGAAGATACCGGCAACTCACAGAACAGAACCGTGAAAGCACAGCCAAGTGCGTTCACGGTAGAAGGAGCAGCATCTTCCCTTCCCGGCGAAGACGAGATAAACGACATGCAGGCTTGTTTATTCGAAAACGGCATACTGACAGAAGTCTATACCCAGTTTTCCAAAGAAGGAACTCAATACGTACTTCCGGTCAACAAACAGGAAGGACATCTGTATATGCTGGCCAACATTTCAGACCGCATCAACCTCCAAGACCTGAAAGCACAGGGCATCACAGAAGAAGAGTGGCTGGAAACTACCATCACCGCAACAGGAGAAACAATGAGCAGCGTAGATTTCTTCTCCGGCATGGTTGATTTAGGGAAAAGCAGTGAAAACACCATACAAATGAATATGGTAAGAGGAACTGCCCGCTTTGATCTTTCCATTCAAACAAACGAATCTGTAGAAGTAAAGAAACTTACGTTGAAAAACATGGCACAACGTAGCTTTTTATTTTCAAAGGACCCGACAGCCATTCCTAATGAGGCAAACCTGAAAGATGTGAGCATTGAGTTTACACAACCACTGGGAGCAAGTACCCCAGGCATTGCCTACGCCTACGAACAGACCGGTACTGATTTGACAGCTATCGTAGACATTCTGAAGAACGGCAAGGAAATGACCGTTGAAACTTCCCTACCATCTATACTGAAACGTAATACAGTTTACGCGCTGAACCTCAGTGTAGACCCTGCTACCGGAGAAGCAAAAATAGATATCATCGAATGGGAGAACGGAGGCGACCATATCTTAGCGCCTGAAGCACAGAGCCTGAAAGTGGACACAGAAGAATCCGTTCTTCCAGGCGATGTTACGGTCAATGCGGAAAAGACTTTGGTGACTCTTCCTTATACAGCCACTGATATGACGCTGGCCATTGACTGCGACAATGAACTGGAGCTTATTCCGGGAGACATGCCAATAACTATAGAATCATTGGGAGGTACGAGCCCGGAAACAACAGGAAAGAATGTATTCCGCATCCAAAAAGAAAAATGGAGACCGGGAGTTGCCGGACAGGAAGTGAAACTAAGATTCCACCGGAAAGGACTGAACCAGAACTACGAGGAAGATTGCCTGACACTGGTCTTGTCGGAAAATCCTGTCAAACTGGAAGGACTCATCCAGTTCAATGAAGGTTATGAGTTTGACTTTGAACGTTACATTGACAATGAACTGGGCATCATCACCCTGCCGGAATCGAAAAAGCTGACAGTAGAATACGAAAGTGGTGAGGGTAAATGGATCAAACTGGAAGAACGGACTGAAACACCGAACTCATTCCGCATCATAGGAGGATGGAAACCCAATGACCCTACGGCCAACGGACGCAAGCAGAAAGCTACACTGGTAATCTGCAATACCGACGGTACGGACAAAGAAGAATACACGGTAGTACGCCGCAACTGGGGACTCCCTGTTACCTACCTCAACGGTGTGTGGTGGTGCAAATACAATGCCATGGGAGATTCCAAGAACTTCAGCGACCAGATACTTTCTTCGAACGACCCGGCTGCCAAGGCAGGAAAGACGCTTTTTGATTACCTGCGCGACTGTACTCCCGAAGAGTTCTTCAAACTATGGAAGTGGCAGTATCAGGGAAAAACGACGCAGGGTTTGGAAGTGATTGATGACGGAGGAGTGGCTAAAATGAAAGGATACGGCCCGTCCAGCGAGCATATCAACAAACTGGATGCCACCGCCATGGCTCCCGACGGCTACGAACTTCCTTCCATGGAAAATTTTGAACGAGTATTAAATTCAACCAGCGGAACCATCTGGCTGATGTGGGATGGCAGTCACACCACGGCATGGAACGGAGGAACAAACATTCAGCGTCGCCAAAGAAGAAGAAACGACATCACGGTAGGAACCGTAGCACTGTCTGACCTGATTTACATTCAGATGTACAACAATGCAGAACAGCAATACGAACCACTCGTATGGTACGGTCCCGGAGCACAATGGAATGACGATGGCATCAAACACAATCACTACAATGCCATGTTATGGGCCACTTACTCGCCCAGCAACGGACAGGGATGGTTCTATAACGGCACAATGGCAGGACTTTATCCAACCAAGAACGGCGCAGGCCCGAACGACACCCGACTTCTCCGCTTTAAGAAGTCGGATGTAGAATACATCTATGAATAACAACCCTCAGAACGTCTTTGCGTTTCAAAGTAAACGCAAGGACGTTTTACTTAAAACGCAAGTGC
>ERZ772861.2573-NODE-2573-length-12052-cov-3.441444_pt1 | contig 12052 bp, 11 predicted proteins | sample MGYA00512135_ERZ772861 | MGnify/ENA primary metagenome ERZ772861 (study PRJEB29015, sample SAMEA2737700) | human gut metagenome | biome: human gut; feature: human-associated habitat; material: faeces | place: China | collected 2012 ...
AATAAGCAGATAACAAGTAAACTTGTTATCCCGTAAAGCATCGAAGATGCGCTTTTGCGCATGGGGTTCTAAATAATTATATTACTTATAAGTAAAAACAGGGCTACCCAAATGAGAGTAAGCCCTGTCATTTTCTTCGTTATCCTTGTAGAAGTGATAACACTCCCTGATTTGCCTGATTTGCCTGCGCAAGCATTGCCTGTCCTGCCTGCTGCAGAATGTTGGCATTGGCATTTCGTACCATTTCTTCTGCCATATCTGTATCACGGATTGCAGACTCTGCTGCTGTGGTATTCTCCACAATATTGTCCAGGTTGTTCACGGTATGTTCCAGTCGATTCTGTACAGCACCGAGAGCGGAACGTTGTCTGGATATCTGTTGCAGCGCATCTCCCACTACATCTATCGCATCGGTTGCATTATTTCCTGTCTCATCTACAATACCAATATTGTAGCTTGCCAGTTTATCAATGCCGATGCCTGCTGCCGTCAGGGTATCTATCGTTGCAGATATCTTATTTCTGCGGTCACTCTGTGCTCCTACATGAAGATTGAAGGTAAGACCTTCTGCGACCTGCTGGGAGGACTGGGTAATGTATTTTGCAATTGTAGAGGGTGCTTCCAATCCCTTGGTCTGTGCATAGGCTAATGCATTTTTATAAACAGTGGTCGAGGTACTGCTGAATACCTCATCTGATACTCTCGCCTGTGCGGTCGTGTAAAGGCCTCCTGTATAGTTGCCGTTTTTATCAAAATATTGATTCAGGGCAATTCCTGATATCTCCTGACCGTCCGCATTATAGAGCTTCTGCATGCTCTCATCACGCTCCAGATATTCATCAGTCCACTTGAACGGATCACCACCAAGCAGCTGTTGCCTTACTCTGGTGCTTGTACCAGGCTTACCATCCAGGATATCCACCAGACGATACTGATCAAGCATTGTATTGTTATCACTCAGATACTGCGTCATATCCGTGTCCTTTGTGATATGAGTCACGGTACTGTTGGCTGTATTGTAAATATACAGATCCTGTTTGGCTTTTATCACAGAGGTAGAACCATCTACATAAAGGTCACTGCCTCCTGTTGTATTGGAATCCAGCTCGGCATTGATAAATGCCACATAACTGCTCGTATTCAGTACACCTTTTCCCTTATTATCAGCAGCAGTGCTCTTGGAGAGATACTTCGTCATATCGTCTCCCTTGCTTAGCTTATCAGCGCCAAGTGCAATACTTGGACCGGAGTTAAGTACCTTATTATCTACTACATAAATATTATTGGTTCCAACATAATTCATGCAGTATGTAGTAGGATTCTTCAGATTCGGAATCGTATTCTTCGTAAAAGTCGTAGAATAATTTGTAATATATACGCTGGTAGTAGGTCCGGTCTGATCTCCTTTTAGCAAAAAAGTCTCATTGAACTTGGTTGTTTCAGCGATTCTGTCAATTTCGGACACCAACTGATCCAGTTCATCCTGAATGTACTGACGGTCAGATGTGGAATTGGTGCCATTTGCCGCCTGCACGCACAATTCGTTCATTCTCTGCAGCATATCCTGCACTTCAGCCAGCGCTCCTTCCGCTGTCTGTACACAGGAAATACCATCTTCTGCATTGGACGCAGACTGTGTCAGTCCACGCACCTGCTTACGCATTTTCTCAGAAATAGCAAGCCCTGCCGCATCATCTGCCGCGCGGTTGATCTGATAACCGCTCGAGAGCTTCTCCGTAGAGCCTGATACTGTCTTTGTAGTGATGCCCAACATTCTATTGGCATTCATTGCCATAAGGTTATGCTGTACTACCATAAATTTCTCCCCCTGTTATGAAAAGACGCCAGCCACGCTGATGCGGTGACTGGCGCGTATGAAAACTATCTCCCCTATATATAACCTTCTATGATCTGCACTACTGTAACAGACTAAGTACTCCCTGATTAGCCTGATTAGCCTGTGCCAGCATAGACTGTCCTGCCTGCTGTAAAATGTTGGAATTGGAGTATTTTACCATTTCCTCTGCCATATCTGTATCGCGGATAGCGGACTCAGCAGATGTGGTGTTCTCTACAACATTATCCAGATTCTTGATAGTGTGCTCTAATCGGTTCTGAACAGCACCTAATGCAGAACGCTGTCTGGATACCATATTAAGTGCATCTGCAATGACATCAATAGCATCTGTTGCATTGTTACCTGTGGAATCTACGATACCAATGTTGTAGCTTGCAAGCTTGTCAATACCAAGACCTGCTGCTGTCAGGGTAGAGAGCTCTACCTGAACTTTGTTATTTCTATCAGAATCAGAACCTGCATGAAGCTCTACGTCAAGAGCTGCTGCCACCTGAGTGGAAGACTGGGTGATGTAGGCATTGATGGTAGCGGCAGTTACATTACCACCAATATCTTTAAGCTGTTTTGCTCTTGGATCATTTGCATTTGCAAAGACTTCATCAATCGCTCTTGCCTGTGCGCTTGTATACAGACCACCCTTATAGTTACCATTTTCATCAAAGAACTTGTTCAAAGCTACACCTGATACAATCTGACCATCTGCATCATAGAGCTGCTTGGAAGAAACATCCCTCTCCAGGTAATTATCTGTCCATGCAAATGGCTGATTGTTTGTGATTGAAGTTTGCACTCTTGTAGAGGTTGCTGCTTTACTATCTACCTTCTTTTCATCACCATACAGAACATCTACCAAACGATATTTATCCTTCATTGTATTGTCAGTATTCAGATATTCTGTCATATCTGTTCCTTCTGTAATCCTGGTAACTGTGCTGTTCGCAGTATTATAGATGAACAGATCTCTGTTCGCTCTTACTGTAGAAGTGGTTCCATCAGTAGAAAGATCCTTTGTTACATTGGTTTGACCATGTCCATTTACATTTCCGTTTGAGCCTTTTTGTACATCTGAATCCAGCTCAACATTTACAAAAGCAACATAGGATGTTGTATTTAAAGTAGCTCCTGCTTTGTTTGTATCCTTAGTGTTACCTGCCTTTACTTTCTCCATATACTTTGTAATATCATCACCGTTCTGAATCTTATTACCTGTCAGAGAAATGTTAGAGCTTGTACTGTAAATAGATGAAGATACTATATAGATATTATTGGTACCTACATAGTTTGTTTTATAATCAATGCCTTTTATATTATTGGGCAGATCATTCTTTGTATATGTCACAGAATAATTGGTGATATACATATTCTTGGTCGGCTTGGCATCATCGCCTTTTAACAGATAAGTCTCATTGAACTTCGTAGTCTCTGCAACACGGTCAATTTCTTCGATCAACTGATCAAACTCATCCTGAATGTACTGACGGTCTGTTGCGGAGTTAGTACCGTTGGCAGCCTGTACAGCCAGTTCATTCATTCTCTGCAGCATATCCTGTACTTCAGCCAGCGCTCCTTCCGCTGTCTGTACACAGGAGATACCATCCTCTGCATTGGAAGAAGCCTGTGAAAGACCTCTGATCTGTTTTCTCATTTTCTCGGAAATTGCAAGTCCTGCTGCGTCATCCGCTGCTCTGTTGATGCGATAACCACTTTACAATTTCTCAGTGGAGCCTGATGTCTCCTTGGTCGTAATGCCAAGCATTCTGTTAGCGTTCATAGCCTGAAGATTGTGTTGTACTACCATTCTCTTATACTCCCCTTTTCTTTCATGATTAACCGTGTCTTCCTTCAGACACAATTTTTACTCTGTTCCCTTAACTTATAGGTTTCTCTGAATGATTACTGTAAACTAATTATGCTATCGGTTTATGTCAATAGCGTTTTCAGTAAATATATCGGATTGAATTGTCAGAAATTTTATAGATTAACATATAATTTTTAAATAATTTGTTTAAAATAAAAAATTTACATAAAAAAGGTCTATGGAATTCACTCCATAGACCTCTGTATATTCGTTTCTATTTACTTACACATTACTTACACAATTCTTTTACTACATCTGAAGACTGATTAGCCTGTGCCAATACAGAATCGTTGGCATTTTCCAAAATTCTGCGATTTGCTGCACGAATCATATCATCTGCCTTATCTACATCCAGAATATTGCTCTGTGATGCAAGCACATTCTCCAATGCAACATTCAGTTCATCGTCTGATAATACTGATTTTCTGCTGTTTACATCTGATATTGCTACCTCAATCTCTTTGTCTGCTGCCTTTGCAGTAGTCTGCTCCTGAACCTTTGTGCCGGGTTCCTCCTTGGATAATGCTGTCTTGTAATTCTGTTCCGGCTTCTTGTTGACTTCCATGTGATTTGTTACGAGCATACTGACCTCCCCTTTTTCAAAGCTGATTGAATCCCTGATTCAACCTTGTATTTCTCTGTTACGATGTATTCAGAATACTATCATTTACAGAATTTGTCAACATAATTTACGAAATTGTATATACAATTATGTCATCTGATTATAATAGGGACTGCCACACTACATAGTGTATCAGTCCCTAAGTATCCGGATTTATAATTCTTTTTTCATATATTCCTCAAATTCCTCTACTGACATAATCACCTTCCCCGCTGCCGCTTCCATGGTAAGTGTTCCGTCCTCGACCAAATCTTTCAGAAGACTGAGCTTACCCTGTGCCATTCCTTGAGATATTCCCTGTTCAAGCCCTTGTCGAATTCCTTCGGTCTCTCTTCGATTCATCAACACTTCTATTGCTTCACATATATTGACTTCCTCCATTCCTTTTGGGATTTGAAATTTCGTATTGGTAACTTCTTTAATCACCTGTGCTGCACTGACTTCCAGATGCTCCATTCTCTGATTATGCTATATGTTTTATGAATTGTTTAAGTGTTTTTTATCATTGCATTATCTATGCGTTCAACAGCGTCAGCACGCTCTGATTACTTTGATTGGCCTGCGCTAACATGGAGGTAACTGCCTGCTCTAATATATTCAAGCCGGAAAAACGCACCATCTCCTGCGCCATTTCAGTATCTCTAATCTGCGACTCCGCCGCTGTTGTATTCTCGACAATGTTCTGCTCATTCTTAACCGTATGCTCAAGGCGGTTCTGCTGGGCACCGATTCGGCTGCGTTGTGCGGATACATAGCCTATTGCATCTGCGATTCTGTCAATTACATCCGTTGCATTATCTTCGGAAAGGACATTCATTCCCTTGATGCCAATACTCTGAGATGAAATAGCACCTAACTGTAAGGTCAGTCCATCTCCTGTCTCAGCTCCGGATTGAATCCAGATAGATTTGTTGCTGACACTGCCTGCGCTATTGGAATCTTTGCCAAAAATATCTTCGGAATCACAAAAATATGCTGTCTCTTTATCTATCTGTCCCCAAGGGTTATTATCAATATCAAATACATATAAAGTAGTTCCGCTATAGGCGAACTGTACATGCTCTCTGGTGTAATAATCGCCATCCAGATAATTATCCTTCTGCAGATTAGTCATTTCCTGTTTAATTCCATCAACCATATATTTACAGAACTCTGCCGCATTATTAAAGTAACTGCCATCAGCCTTCTTCATACCTATTTCTATCTGGCTGAAATAGTCATGTGTCACATCCGCTGACTTTTTGAATGAAATGCCAGTTGCATCTGTAAACTTCACAGTCTTTGGACAGTCATCTGTACAACAGTTCACGAAAAACTGCGTACCGACTAAGTCCTGCAAATGACTCTCTATAGCGCTGAAATCTGCATGCACACTTACAAAATCATTGTCAGCATCCAGTAAATGAGCCAATGTGAGCGTATCAAGTGTAGAATTATTTTTTACAATGCCCATGGATAAGTGTTCTTCCATATATCCGGTTTTGGACACACTATTCCCCAATAATTCAAAAAATCTTCCCGAAGTAGAAGGTTTATTGCCCGTGCTTCCACCGATGACAGTCTTCGTATTACCTTCATCCTTTAAAATATACAGATCGTTAAACTTCGTAGTCTCCCCAATTCTGTCTATCTCCTTAATCAGCGCCGACACTTCCATATCAATCGCTTCTCTATCACCGGACGAATTCGTTCCGTTAGCTGCTTTCACTGCCAGCTCATTCATGCGCTGCAGCATGTCATGAACCTCTGTCATTGCACCATCCGCAACCTGACATAGGGATATACCATCTTCTGCATTGGCTATCCCTTGTGTTAATCCTCGTATTTGTTTTCTCATCTTCTCAGATATCGACAAACCTGCTGCATCATCTGCTGCCCGGTTGATCCGATATCCACTCGACAGGCGCTCTGTACTTTTCGCCTTATCACCTTTTACTATCCCCATTTGACGTTCCGTGTTCCCTGCGGACAGATTGTGTTGTATTACCATATATTATTCCTCTCGCATCCATGCTCGATTTATTCTTCTGTTACTTATTTACAATTCGTTCTCTTTCAGCCCTGCATTCCAGATATTTCTGTTCAAAAGGCTTTGCCAGATCCTCATTTCCTGTCTTTTGATAAATGGCAATTACCCGTTCATAGCAGGTCAGAAGTCTCTCACCCAATGTATTGGAATCCTTCATCATCGTGGCCTTGAGATAATTCATGACTGCCTTGATCGGCTGGTCATTCTCTAAGAGTATATTGGCATGGCAAAAGACGAAGTTCGCATAATTGCAGCTCTCTGCATAACGATCCATTAATGCCAGTGCATCTGCTTTTCTTCCCATATCAGAATACACATTTGCCAGTGATGTGATCATCTCAATTACATAAGTTCTGTCTGTGGATGGTTCAAAAGACAGCCCCTTCTCATAAGCCTGTGCTGCTTCTTCATATCTCTTGAGTACCTGCAACGAGCACCCTATCTGGAAATAATAGTATGGATTATCCGGTTCATCCTTTAATCCAGCATATAATATTTCCAAATTACGCTCCTGCTTCTTCACCATGTCCTCACCCTTAATCGCATAGCCATGATGAATGACCTCCATCGGCATCAAAAAGCCCTCCAGTGAATCTGAATCCCCTTTGATTGGAATAATCTGCTCATGAATCGGCTTATCATATCTGTAATAGTTCCTATTATATAATCTGGGCAAATCATCTACACTGTATCCAAGCTCATCATTTTCCCGAAGCTGGATATTTTTCATGCGTACCACGCCGACCTGCTTGGGTTTCTGCTGTAATAACACTCGAAGAATCCTGATGTCTACACTCTCTATATACTCATCGCAATCCAGTGCCAGTATCCAATTGTTGGATGCCTGCTTTGCGCAGAAATTTCTCGCTGCGCTAAAGTCATTGATCCATGTAAAATCTACTACTTTGTCCGCATATCTGGATGCTATCTCCTTCGTTGCATCTGTAGATCCAGTATCTGCAACCACTATCTCAAAACCATACGGTTTTAATTTTCTCAGACATTCTTCTATGTATTTCTCTTCATTCTTTGCTATGATGCATACACTGATTGGCACCTTTGACATGATAAACTCCCATTCCCCTTTTTCTATTTTTTACACCATCAAGTTATCTATTATATATAATATCATAGCATAAATTATCTGAATATTCTATCATTATTTCATCGAACAGAAGATTCTTACAACTCCAAACTATTTTCTTTTAATAAAAAGTCATAAATAACAGGGACTGACACACTATAGTGTAACAGTCCCCTGAATATCCTGATTTATAATTCTTTTTTCGTATATTCTTTAAATTCCTCTACCGACATATTCACCTTACCAGCAGCAGCTTCCATAGTAAGTGTTCCATCATCTACCAACTCTTTGAGCAGACTAAGCTTGCCTTGGGTGATACCTTCAGTCTCTCTTCGCTTCATCAGCACTTCTATTGCTTCACACATATTGACTTCCTCCATTCCTTTCGGTATTTGAAATTTCGTATTGGTAACTTCTTTAATCACCTGCGCTGCACCGACTTCCAGATGCTCCATCCTCTGATTATGATTCATATATTCTGCTAATTTATCAGCATCCTTTGAATACTTGATATAGCTCAGCACTTCCCTGAGACTTGTATGGAACTTATCCATTTCGTCAGAATCAATCCCAGCAGGATCTATCAATTTAATTCTGTAGTCCGGGATATGCTGCAACAGTCCCTTATCTGTTACTGCCATAGTCTGACCGCTATTTTTCCTGTTCCTTTTGCTGATTTCTGTTACCTGCCTGCCATATTGCAGGGCATCATAAATGACATTCCTGACCGGCATGGCATAGTGAATATCCGTCTGAGCCTCTACGCCAAACAGCACATATGCCGCCTTATCATCTGTCATTACTGTAGGCATTTTCAATATATCCCTGTATTTCTGTACCGCCTGTGCCTGTTTCTTTCCTTTATCATCTACTGTAAAAGGTATCACTACCTCCGCTGTGTCCAGTTCTCTCAGCGTCTGTGGCTGAATCACATTTTCTCCATTATACAGTAAAAAATTAAAGGCATCTGCAAAAACAGTATTCTCTTTCATATACTGTTTGGTGACTGCATCTGCCATTCCCATTGTGTTCATCACCTTTCCTCATTATAGTATCTCCGAATATGCTGCGCAACAACATTCGCTTTACTATACTGGGAACATGGGGTTAAATCAATATGTTTTATGAATTGTTTAAGTGTTTTTTATCATTGCATTATCTATGCGTTCAACAGCGTCAGCACGCTCTGATTACTTTGATTGGCCTGCGCTAACATGGAGGTAACTGCCTGCTCTAATATATTCAAGCCGGAAAAACGCACCATCTCCTGCGCCATTTCAGTATCTCTAATCTGCGACTCCGCCGCTGTTGTATTCTCGACAATGTTCTGCTCATTCTTAACCGTATGCTCAAGGCGGTTCTGCTGGGCACCGATTCGGCTGCGTTGTGCGGATGAGAAGATTGAGATTGTTCGTCTTGGTAAAGTTAGACGTGCAAAATTGAACTACCTTCGTGACCGTGTTGGAAAAGCTGCTAAGGTAAAAGAATTAGTTCGCTAAGAATTACAAACAGGTTTATTGTTAATAGTGTATGTTATAGCATTTGCCGTAGCATACACTATGTTTCTATATAGGATAATCAGAAAGGGAATTTGTTTTGAATTTAAATTTTGATGAAGAAATCAAAAAACAAAAACGAAAAAAATTGATTAAAACCTCTTTGATCTGGCTGATAGAAATTATAATTGTAATTGCTGTCGCCTATTTTGTGATACATTTCTGTTACCGTCGTACCAATACGATCGGTTCCACCATGGAACCAACCCTTTACAATGGACAGGAAGTATTTATCAATACCAAAGCCTATGTTCTTACTTCTCCCAAACGTGAAGCCGTAATTGCGTTTTATGAAAAGGAGAAACAAGAAGGCGAAGAGGAGCCCTTGATCAGCATACGGCGTGTGATCGGGCTGCCCGGTGAAAAAATCAAAATCACCGATGGAAAAGTCTGGATCAATGGGGAAGAATATCAATCAAAATATACGTATTCAGCCATGGCAACCGGCGGCATTGCCGAGCAGGAGCAGACACTTTCGGAAGATGAATATTTTGTGCTGTGTGATTCCCGTTCCAACACCGATGACAGCCGAAATTCGGCCTTTGGCATGGTGAAAAAAACACAGATTATCGGAAAAGTTTCATTCCGGTTAAAACCATTTTCCCGAGTAACAAAACCGGAACAAAAAACGACACAAACACAAGAAGAGGAGAATTGATCATGCATTTTCAGTGGTATCCCGGACATATGACAAAGGCAAAACGCGCCATGCAGGAAGATATTAAATTGATTGATGTTATCGTGGAACTTGTAGATGCACGTATTCCAAGGAGCAGCAAAAATCCTGATATTGATGCCTTGGCAAATGGCAAATCGCGCATTTTATTATTAAATAAGAGCGATATGGCAGATCCGGCCCAGACTGCCCGTTGGAAAGCTTATTATGAAAAACAGGGCTTTTTTGTACTGGCTGTCAATTCCACCAAACGCAGCGAACTAAAAGCAGTTAATCAGCTGATTCAGAAAGCATGCAAAGAAAAGATCGAGCGAGACCGCAAAAGAGGGATATTAAACCGTCCAATCCGTGCCATGATCGTCGGTATTCCCAATGTAGGAAAATCGACATTTATCAATAGTTTTGCCGGAAAAGCCTGCACAAAAACAGGAAACAAACCGGGTGTAACAAAAGGAAAACAATGGATCCGCATCAATAAACAGGTTGAATTGCTGGATACTCCGGGAATTCTCTGGCCGAAATTCGAAGATCAGACGGTCGGTCTGCGTCTTGCTTTTATCGGCTCGATTAAAGATGAAATTCTGCAGCGCGTAGAAATCGCCCTGGATCTTATCGAATATCTGAAAGAAGCATATCCCGGAACTTTAGCATCTCAATACGGCATCGAGGAGTCAAACGATTCCACTGCAATACTGGAAGAAATCGGAAATGTAAGAAAATGTATTAAAAAGGGAACCGAGATTGATTATGAAAAAACTGCCGCCCTTATTCTCGATGATTTCCGCAGCAGTAAACTGGGGCTGATCTCCTTAGAGACACCTTCCGAAGCAGCAAAATAAACGGACAGAAAAGAGGTTTACGATGGAAAATAAATTAGACACAAACGAAATTGAAGAAAGTCTGCGTATCTGCGAAGAACTTTTTCAAAATAATCCGGATTTTAATCGAAGAGCGCCACGGCCGGTAGAAGCGTTGGAATTGGCAAAAAATGTGACCGCACCTGTGGTTGAACCAAAACCTGCTGTCGAGCCGGTACCCGTGCCGAAACCGGTATCGGAAGAAAACACAGAACCTGTAAAACCGGTTGTTTTCCAAGCACCGGAACCGGTAAAACCACCGGCGGCGGAAAAAGAACCAAAGCCTTCCGTTGAGCCGGTATCCGTAACCAAACCGGTCTCGGAAGAAAAAAAGGAAACTCAGCCAAATGATTCAGAACCGGATTCGAAAAAAGAAAAATCCAAACCAAATATAAAGAAAAATTTGATTGCGTTTGGCATCTGCGTTGTGATTGCTATTGTGATCGCACTGATCATTACCAATTTTGTTGCTAGTCATACCAAAGTGGAGGGAAATTCCATGGAATCTACTCTGGAAAACGGTGATGATATTATCGTGGAAAAATTTTCCTATATAACAAGTGATCCGGAACGCTACGATATCATTGTGTTCCGCGAAAGCGAGTCCGTTAATTACATTAAACGTGTGATTGCATTACCGGGTGAAACCATTCAGATTACAGAAGGGAAAATTTATATTAACGAACGGGCCGTATTTGATGCTTATGGAAATGCCAAAATGGAAGATGGCGGAATTGCCGAAAAACCGATCAAACTTGGGCAAGATGAATATTTTGTTCTGGGTGACAACCGCAATGCCAGCAAAGACAGCCGTGACAAGGCAGTTGGTGTCATAAAACGTGACCAGATCATCGGAAAAGCATGGTTACGGGTTCTTCCCTTTGACAACTTTGGAAAATTAAAATAAAAAGGACGCAGAAAGCATGGAAATTGAACGCAAATATTTAGTAAAAGAACTGCCGGAAAACTTGGAAAATTACCCGCATTTTTTCATTGAGCAGGGGTATTTATGTACCAAACCAACCATTCGGATCCGCCGAAAAAATAACGACTACATTCTGACTTATAAATCCAGGCAGAATGTATCGCCGGCGGTTGACACCTGTGTCAATGTCGAAGAAGAATTTCCGCTTTCCAAAGAGGCTTATGAACATCTGAAAGAAAAAACGGACGGAATCCTTGTCTGCAAAACCAGATACTACATTCCTTATCAAAAATATACCATTGAACTGGATCTCTTTGAGGCGCCTTATGATACGCTGCGGATTGCCGAGGTCGAATTCCCAACGACAGAAGAAGCGGTTCAATTTTGTCCACCATCCTGGTTTGGAGAAAATGTGAGCGGTGATATCCATTTTTCTAATTCTTATTTAGCAACAAAAAAATAAAAAAACGAGAAAAAAGTTCTTGTAAATACTCCTAAAATATTATATAATTTTTTTGATAAAAAGTCAACGGATACGGAAATTTTTGATAAAAAAATTCTTTTTAGTTGGAAATTTTACATAGCAT
>ERZ772861.2577-NODE-2577-length-12040-cov-5.037714_pt1 | contig 12040 bp, 8 predicted proteins | sample MGYA00512135_ERZ772861 | MGnify/ENA primary metagenome ERZ772861 (study PRJEB29015, sample SAMEA2737700) | human gut metagenome | biome: human gut; feature: human-associated habitat; material: faeces | place: China | collected 2012 ...
AGGTTCTAGTGTTCACTGCGGACGTGCGGGTTCAAGTCCCGCCTCGCCCACCAGATAAATGAGGTACACATCCGTGTACCTCATTTATTTTTTGCTCTAAGCTGTGCATATCAGATTCGGTAAAGATTTGCCCCGGAGGGAAAAATGATCAAATTGCTTTCCGATATCGGTAGATTTGTTCATAAGATTATGGTATTCTATTCATAAAGTGTTGAATCAAATCACGAAGGAGCAGCAGAATGGTCAAAACGAAACAGCTTATCCACGAACTTTCCAAATCCCTGCGATGGCAGAACTTTATTTTCCTGTTTGTCGCGGGCTGCATCAACGCCTTTGGCGTCAACATTTTCTTAGCCCCGGTGGGGCTGTACGACAGCGGTATTTCCGGTACGTCTATCCTCCTTTCCCAGATCACGCCGGATTATCTGTCCCTGTCCGTCTTCCTTCTGATTCTGAACGTTCCGCTTTTCCTGTTCGGACTGAAAAAGCAGGGGACGGCCTTTACCGTCTATTCCCTGTTTGCCGTCGCCGTGTACTCGGCCGCGTCGTGGATCATTGTGGACGTACTGCCCGTGGACGTGAGCTTTGCGTCTCCGCTGGCAGGGGAGGATCTGCTCCTGTGCGCCCTGTTCGGCGGCGTGATCTCCGGCGTGGGCAGCGGCCTGACCATCCGCTACGGCGGCGCGATCGACGGCGTGGAGGTCATGGCGGTCATCTTCGCAAAGAAGCTGAGCCTGACCGTCGGCACCTTTGTCATGATCTACAACGTCATTTTGTACATTCTCTGCGGCAGCGTGATGCACAGCTGGATTCTGCCCCTTTACTCCATCGTGGCCTACGGGGCGGGGCTGAAAACCGTTGACTTCGTGGTGGAAGGCATCGACCGCTCCAAGGAGGTCATGATCGTCACGGACAAAGCCGAGGAGATCAGCGCCGCGCTGATGGAGGCATTCGAGTGCGGCACAACGAAAATCGCCGCCAGAGGCGGCTACTCCGACGCGGACAAAACCATCATTTACTTCGTGGTGAACCGCTTCCAGATCTCCAGAATGCGGGCAATTATCCGCTCCATCGACCCGAAAGCGTTCGTGACCATCAGTGATGTGGCCGATATGTTTAAGAGCAATGACTAAAGATCAGACAGCGCTGTGTAACCGCACGGCGCTGTTTTTCTAATTTCCTCTTGCATTTTCCGGCAAAATGTGCGACAATAGCGCCAAACATACGAGCGAAAACGGTGATGGTATGGAGAAAGAAGAACTATTGCAGCGGGTCTTTGGCTATTCCAGCTTCCGGCCGGGGCAGGAGAAGCTCATTGACGGCGTGCTTTCCGGGCAGGACGTATTCGGCATCATGCCCACCGGCGGCGGAAAAAGCATGTGCTACCAGCTCCCGGCGCTGATGCTGCCGGGAATTACTCTGGTAATTTCGCCCCTGATCTCTCTGATGCGGGATCAGGTGATGGCACTGAAAGGGGCGGGCGTTCCCGCCGCGTTCCTGAACAGCACCCTCACGGGGCCGCAGATGCAGGCGGCATACCGCAATCTGCTGGCCGGGCGGTACAAGATCGTCTATGTCGCCCCGGAACGGCTGGACTATCCGGGCTTCGGCGGCGTGGTGGAGAAGCTGAACATATCCTTTATCGCGGTGGACGAAGCCCACTGCATCTCCCAGTGGGGACAGGATTTCCGCCCCAGCTATTTGAGAATCGTGCAGTTTATCGACAGCCTTCCGAAGCGCCCGGTGGTTGGGGCGTTCACCGCCACCGCGACCCGGAGCGTGCAGGAGGATGTGGAGCGGATTCTGGAGCTGCGCAGTCCGGTGCGGGAGGTCACGGGCTTTGACCGGCCGAACCTGTATTTTGAAGTTATTCAGCCGGAGTCCAAGGACAAGACGCTTCTCCGATTGCTTGCCGGGCAGAAGCGGAAAAGCGGCATCATCTACTGCGCCACCCGGAAAAAGGTGGAGAGCGTCTGCGAGCTGCTGTGCGACCACGGCTACGCAGCCACCCGGTATCACGCGGGACTTTCCGAAGCCGAGCGAAGCGAAAATCAGGAGGATTTCCTGTACGACCGCAAGACCGTGATGGTGGCAACAAACGCTTTCGGCATGGGCATCGACAAATCCAACGTCAGCTTTGTCATTCACTACAATATGCCGAAAAGCATCGAAGCCTACTATCAGGAAGCCGGCCGCGCCGGCCGGGACGGGGCAGAGGCGGACTGCATTCTGCTGTTCAGTCCCGGAGACGTGCAGACCGCCCGGTTCCTTATCAACAACGGCTCCGACAACGAGGAAATGGACGCCGTGCAGCGGGAGGAAGTACGGCGGCAGGATCTGGAACGGCTGGACGCCATGATCGGCTACTGCAAGACGAAAAGCTGCCTGCGGGGCTACATTCTGGATTATTTCGGGCAAAAGCACCCGGCGATGTGCGGCAACTGCGGCAGCTGCAAGGGGAATTTCCAGTCGGTGGAGATTACCCGGGAAGCGCAGATCATTCTCTCCTGCGTGAAGCGGGTACACGACGCCCTCGGCTACAATGTGGGCGCGAATCTGCTGGGGAACATTCTGCGGGGCAGCCGGAACAAGCGGGTGCAGGAGCTTGGGCTGGACAAAATCAGCACCTACGGTCTGCTGAAGGACAGGACCCGAAGCGACATTCACGCCATGATCGACCATCTGGAGGCGGAAGGGTATCTGCGGACGGAGCAGGAGCATCAGTCCGTGTTCCTGACCCCGGCAGCGGGGGAGGTTCTCTACCGGGGCAAAACGGTCACCATGTTGGTGGAGCAGACCCATGAACCGGAAACGCCGGTCACGGAGACAGCAAAGCTCACAGCGGACGACGCCCAGCTGTTCGACGCGCTGAAAGAGCTGCGGCTGGAACTGGCGAAAAAGGCGGAAATTCCGGCGTTCGTGGTATTTTCCAACGCCACGCTGGCGGACATGGCAAAAAAGAAGCCAGCCACCATGAGCGAATTCAAGAAGGTTTCCGGCGTGGGCGAGATCAAGGCCGCCTGGTACGGCACGGCGTTCCTCAAGTGTATTCAGTCGTACTTGGACGAGAACGCATAATACGATTCTTTCTATGCTTTTGTAATAGCAAAATCCTCCGCATGATTTTGTCCATGCGGAGGATTACACTATATTGTGCTAATTGGCTTATCGCTCCCGGTTGTCCAGCGTATAGATCACGCAGGCCAATCCGGCAATCAGGGCAAATAGAATGGCTCCGCCCAGCGCGTCGCCAAGGCTTGCGCCGACGAAGAACCCGACGATCGCGGCAATGACCATGACGATCACGGATACCACCGTCCTGAACTTGTTCATAGCCCGATTACCTCCAAACCTGAATTACCCGATGGGTTCAAAATCCGCAGCGCCGTGCTTGCACAGGGGGCATACGATGTCGTCGGGCAGGGTGTCGCCCTCGTAGATCCAGCCGCAGACCTTGCAGACAAAGCCGTGCTTGCCCTCGGTTTCCGGCTTGGGCTTGACGTTGTTCTGGTAGTAGGTGTAGGTCATGGTCTCCCGGTCGGAGATCACCCGCGCCTCGGTGACGGAGCAGATGAACATGCCGTGGGTGTCCAGATCCACATAGCTTTCCACCTTCAGGCTCATGAAGGAGTTGATATACCGGGGCAGGAACCGCAGGCCGTTGTCGGAGCGCAGCTCCTCAATGCCGGCGAACTTGTCCGCCGTGCGGCCGCTCTGGAAGCCGAAGGTCTGGAAAACGGAGAAGGGAGCAGAGGTGTCCAGACAGCACACGTTCATCACGCCGGTCTGCTTGATGACGTGGTGGGAGTAATTCTGCTTGTTGATGGTGACGGCAATGCGGTTGGGGGTATTGGTGACCTGAGAGACGGTGTTGACGATCAGGCCGTTGTCCTTGCTGCCGTCGCTGGATGTGACCACGTACAGGCCGTAGCCGATGTTGAACAGCGCGTCCAGATTGTTCTTGTTCGCCGTCTCGTCCTGCCGGGCGAGGTAGTCCTTGCACAGCTCGTTTGCCATGGACTCGATCTGAGCCTTGCTGTCGTCATTCAGGGCGGAGAGAATCTTCACGGTGGTGTCGGTGAAGGTCAGGTTCTTGCTGCCCTCCAGCATCTTGCGCATGGTCTTGGCGGCGAGGGGCGCCCAGGAGCCGTTTTCCATCAGGCCGATGGTGCGGTTCTGGAAGTTCCGCTCGGTCAGATGATGAATGAATTCCTTCATGAAGGGGAAGACGTCGGCATTGTAGGTGGTGGTGGCCAGCACCAGCTTGCCGTAGCGGAAAGCGTCCTCCACAGCCTTGGCCATGTCGCACCGGGCGAGGTCATGCACGATGACCTTGGGGCAGCCCTTGTCCGCCAGCTTCTGCGCCAGCAGCTCCGCCGCCGCCTTCGTGTGGCCGTAGACGGAGGTGTAGGCGACCACAATGCCGTCGCTCTCCACCCGGTAGGAAGACCAGATGTCGTACAGATTCAGATAATATCCCAGATTCTCCGTCAGCACGGGGCCGTGGAGGGGGCAGATGATGGAAATGTCCAGCCCGGCGGCCTTTTTCAGCAGCGCCTGCACCTGTGCGCCGTATTTACCCACGATGCCGATGTAGTACCGGCGGGCTTCGTCTGCCCAGTCTTCTTCCACGTCCAGAGCACCGAACTTGCCGAAGCCGTCAGCGGAGAAGAGAACCTTGTCATAGGAATCATAGGTCACGATGACCTCCGGCCAGTGAACCATGGGCGCACCCACAAAGGTCAGGGTGTGCTTGCCCAGGCACAGGGTATCGCCCTCGCCCACCACAATGCGCCGATCGGCGTAGTCGTCGCCGAAGAAGTTCTTCATCATGACAAAGGCCTTGGCGGAGGAAACCACGGTTGCCTCGGGGTAGACCTTCAGGAAATTGGCGATGTTGGCGGAGTGGTCAGGCTCCATGTGCTGCACCACCAGGTAGTCCGGCTTGCGGCCGCCCAGGGTGTTCTGAATATTGTCCAGCCACTGATGGGTAAAGCCCCGGTCTACGGTGTCCATAATGGCGACCTTTTCGTCCACGATGGCGTAGGAATTGTAGCACATGCCGCCCGGGACAACGTACTGTCCCTCGAACAGGTCGACCGCATGGTCGTTGACGCCGATATACCGGATGTCCTTTGTGATTGTCATAAAATTGCTCCTTTTTTGTGTTATTATGTCAGTTCTGCTCGTAATCCAGAACTTCCTTGGCAATATAAATGGGGCGGTCCTTGCTCTGCTCAAAGGTTCTGCCCACGTATTCGCCGATGATGCCGATGCAGAACAGCTGCACGCTGCCCAGCAGCAAAATCAGCACGATGATGGTGGCATAACCGGGAACGTCGATGCCCTGAATCAGCTTTTGCAGCACCACCACGATCAGGTAAATCAAGGCTGCCACGCCCGTCACGCCGCCCAGCCACGTCGCCAGCCGCAGAGGGGCGGTGGAAAAGCCGATGATGCCCTCAATGGCATAATTCACCAGCTTCCAGAAGCTCCACTTGGTGGTGCCAGTCGCCCGCTCGCAGGCGGTGTAGGGGATGAACTTGGTGCTGTAGCCCACCCATGCGAAAATGCCCTTGGAGAAGCGGTGGTATTCCGCAAGCTCCAGAATGCTGTCCCGGACGCTGCGGCGGAAGGTGCGGAAATCGCTGGCGTCGGGCTGCAAGGTCACCTTGGACAGCTTGTTGATGATGCTGTAAAAGCACTTTTTGAAGAAGGACAGCACCTTTCCTTCGCCCCGGCGATCCTGAAATGCCGCGACCACGTCGAATTCCGGTTCCTCGTCCAGAATTTTCACCATGTTACGGACGATTTCCGGACGCTGCTGGAGGTCGGCGTCAATGAGGCAGATATAGTCTCCTGCCGCGTGCTGCAAGCCCGCGTAAATTCCGGCCTCCTTGCCGAAATTCCGGGAGAAGGACACCACCTTCACGGGGCATTCCTGCGCGGCGTAGAGCTTTTTCAGATTGTGCAGCGTGGCGTCCCGGCTGCCGTCGTCGATGAAGACGATCTCGTAATCATAGCCGCAGCCGTCAAAGGCGGAGATGACCGCCTGCTGAAACAGGGCGACGTTATCCGATTCGTTATAACAGGGAACTACCAGGGATAATTTCATGAGCAAACACTCCCGCTTCCAATAAACTGCATACATTATATGCGATTTTTACCGGCTCGTCAACGCCTTGTGCAGCCATTTTCCGCTGCCGAAGCGGACGGAGAAGACGACGCACCGGATTGCCCACGACGCCCACATGGCGATCCACACGCCCAGCAGGCCGAGCTTGCAGGGAATCGCCAGCACATAGCCAAGGCCGATGGTCACGACCCACAGCACAGCCAGTGACACCACGGAGGGGTACAGGGTATCGTTGGCCGCCCGGAGGGTGCTGGGCAGGGTGTTCGACCGCGGCCAGAACAGCAGCAGGCTGGGAATCGACCAGTACAGCAGCTTTTTCGCCATGGCGAGAACCTCCGGCGTGGGGTGGTACTGCCCCAGAAGCGCGGGAAGCAGGGGAATGAACAGGGCGGAGGTCAGCAGCACCAGAATCAGGGCGATCTGGTCGCACCGGACGCCGTAGCGTTTGGCTTCGTCATACTTTTCCGCGCCAAAGCACCGGCCGACCACCGTCACGGACAGGTTCGCCGCGGCCATAGCAGGGGAGTACCACACACCGATCACGGAATTGGCAATGGCGTGGGTCGCCAGTGCTGTGGTGCCGAGAGAGATCATGTACATTTCGGCCACCACATTTCCGAGGGACGAGCACGCCTGTTCCAGCCCCAGAGGAATGCTGACCTGCAAGGTGGAGCGGAGAATCCCTTTATCGCAGGTGAATATCTGCCCGAAGGTCATTTTTACCGGCGCTTTCCAGAAAAACAGCAGGATCACGGACGCGGCGGCGCCAATGAACCGCGCCAGCAGCAGGGCAAAGACGCTGCCGAGAATATCCATCCGAAGCACATTCAGAAACAGAATGCTGAACACCAGATAGGCGGCGTTGATGATGACGCTCAGGGCAAGGCACCGGCCGGATTCTCCCAGCCCACGGAGAATGCCGAAGTTTGCGGTATATATGGTAAACACCAGAATCGACCAAGCGCTGCCGGAAAGATAAATCCGGGCTTTTTCCAGAACGACGGCTTCCGCCTCGGGATAGAGCAGGGTCAGCACCTGACGGGGAAACATCAGCAGGGGCAGGCACACCACGGTGCCGACTGCCACCGTCAGCCACAGCGTCATGCCCGCGGCCTTGCGGATACGAACAGGGTCTTTCATGCCACAGCTCTGGGCGACCACCACCGTGCCGCCGGCGCTGATACCGTTGAAAATGCAGGTGATCATCCACGTCAGCGGCGTCACCAGAGACACCGCCGCGACGCTGGCTTCGCCGTTGCTGCTGATGAGGGCGGTGATGAGCATACTGATGAACATGATGGACAGACAGTCCAGAACGTTGGGAAAGGTCAGATGGAGAATTTCCCGCCACGAAAACACCGTACCGGACAGGGTACGTGTGAGAAAGTTGTCAAGGAATTTGGGTACAGAATGCTGTTTCATGAAGAAATGGCCTCCGCAGGATTTTTCGTCCAAAGCATAGCATGACCGGCAGGAAATGTCAATGGATGGCAGAAGGGCACCAACATTTTTCTTGACAAAATACTGCCTTTGCAATACAATGAAATGAAATTGATAATGCGGTGAACGGGAGGTTCCGTTTTCCGGCTCAAGGAAGAGAGTGCGCATTCTGGTGCGAGCGCATATTGGCCGGTTCGGATGGTCGCCCGGGAGCGGTCTTTCTGAATAAAGTAGGAAAGAACGGGGCTGCCCGTTACAGCAGTTTTTAAGTGCCCGAAAGGGAATTCAGGTGGTACCGCGGAAAATTTTCGCCCTGAGCTTTTGGGGAATCTTTGAGTCAGCCGATTCAGAGCTTCCCCGGCTCAGGGCGTTTCTTATTTAAGAAAAGGAGCGAAAGAAAATGGCAAGAGAATTACCAAAGGTCTACGAGCCGCAGCAGGTGGAATCCAAAATCTACGACATGTGGCAGCAGGGCGGCTACTTCCACGCCGAGGTGGATGAAAGCAAGAAGCCCTTCACCATCGTTATGCCCCCACCCAACGTCACCGGTCAGCTGCACATGGGTCACGCCATGGACGCAACCTTGCAGGATACCCTGATCCGGTTCAAGCGGATGCAGGGCTATAACGCCCTGTGGATTCCCGGCGTCGATCACGCCGGCATCGCCACCCAGATCAAGGTGGAGGAGGAGCTTCGCAAGGAGGGCCTGACCCGCTACGATCTTGGTCGTGAAAAGTTTCTGGAGCGCGTCTGGGACTGGAAGCACAAGTACGGCAACCGCATCGTGGAGCAGCAGAAGAAGCTGGGCGCAAGCTGCGACTGGGAGCGCGCCCGGTTCACCATGGACGAGGGCTGCTCCAAGGCCGTGCGGGAGGTCTTCGTCTCCCTGTACGAAAAGGGTCTGATCTACAAGGGCAGCCGCATTATCAACTGGTGCCCCCACTGCGTCACCGCCCTGTCCGACGCTGAGGTGGAGTATGTGGACAAGCCCGGCCACCTGTGGCACATCCGCTACCCGCTGGCCGACGGCTCCGGCGAGGTGATCGTGGCGACCACCCGTCCCGAGACCATGCTGGGCGACTCCGGCGTGTGCGTCAACCCCAACGACGAGCGCTACAAGGACATCGTGGGCAAGATGGTCATTCTTCCCCTTGTGAATAAGGAAATCCCCGTCGTCGCTGACGATTACGCCGAGATGGACTTTGGCACCGGCTGCGTTAAGATGACCCCCGCCCACGACCCCAATGACTTTGAGGTGGGCCTGCGCCACAACCTGGAGGTCATCCGGGTTCTGGACGACAACGGCAAGGTCAACGAGAACGGCGGAAAGTATGAGGGTCTCGACCGCTACGAGGCCAGAAAGCAGATCGTCGCCGATCTGGAAGCGGGCGGATATCTGGTGAAGGTGGAGCCTTACAGCCACAACGTCGGCACCTGCTACCGCTGCCATCAGGACGTGGAGCCGATCATCTCCGCCCAGTGGTTTGTGAAGATGAAGCCTCTGGCCGAGGAAGCCATCCGCGTCGTCAAGGACGGGGAGACCAAGTTCGTCCCCGAGCGGTTCAGCAAGACCTATCTCAACTGGATGGAGAATGTCCGCGATTGGTGCATTTCCCGTCAGCTGTGGTGGGGTCATCAGATTCCCGCGTGGACGTGCGCCGACTGCGGTCATATCACCGTGTCCCGAGAGGATGTCTGCAAGTGCGAAAAGTGCGGCAGCACCAACGTTGAGCGTGACCCCGACGTGCTGGATACCTGGTTCTCCTCCGCTCTGTGGCCCTTTGAAACGCTGGGCTGGCCGGAAAAGACGGAAGACCTTGACTATTTCTACCCGACGGACGTGCTGGTCACGGGCTACGACATCATTTTCTTCTGGGTCGCGAGAATGATCTTCTCCGGCTGCGAGCATACCGGCAAGACGCCCTTCCACACCGTCCTGATTCATGGCCTTGTCCGGGACAATCAGGGACGCAAGATGTCCAAGTCTCTGGGCAACGGCATTGACCCGCTGGAAATGATCGACAAATATGGCTGCGACGCCCTGCGGATGAACCTGATCACCGGCAACTCTCCCGGAAACGATACCCGTTTCTACACCGAGAAGTGCGAGGCCATGCGCAACTTTGCCAATAAGCTGTGGAACGCTTCCCGCTATGTGCTGATGAATCTGGGCGAGGACGCCAAGAACGAGCTGCCTGCCCTTGACAAGCTGGAAATTGCCGACAAGTGGGTGCTGTCCAAGCTGAACACGCTGATCGCCGAGGTCACGGAGAATCTGGAAAAGTACGAGCTGGGCGTGGCCGTCCAGAAGGTGTACGACTTCATCTGGGACACCTACTGCGACTGGTATATCGAGCTGACCAAGGCGCGGCTGTACTCCGAGGATGCGATCCGCAAGCAGACCGCGATTCAGGTGCTGGTGTACGTGCTTGACCAGATTCTGCGGCTGCTGCATCCCTTCATGCCCTTCATCACCGAGGAGATCTGGCAGAGCATCCCCCACGAGGGCGACGCGCTGATCGCCGCGAAGTGGCCGGAATATCGGGAAGACCTTGCCTTCAAGGCCGAGGAAAGCCACATGGAGTCCGTCATGGACGCCATCCGCGCCATCCGCAACCGCCGTGCGGAAATGAATGTTCCGCCCTCCCGGAAGGCGGCGCTGTACGTGCTGACCTCCAAGCCTCAGGTCTACGCCGAGGGCGAGGGTTTCATCCAGCGTCTGGCCTACGCCGACACCGTGACCATGATGGACAAGGAGCCGGAAAACTTAAACGGTATGGTGACCATTCCCACCGCCGACGCCAAGCTGTATATCCCCATGGGTCAGCTGGTGGACGTGGCCAAGGAGCTTGACCGTATCTCCAAGGAACTGGAAAAGAACCGCAAGTTCTTAAGCTCTCTGGAAGCGAAGCTCAGCAATGAGAAGTTCGTCTCCCGCGCCCCCGAGGCCGTTGTGAACGCGGAGAAGGAAAAGGCGCAGAAGACCCGCGACCTGATCGCAAGTCTCGAGCAGAGCGAAGCGGCGCTGAAGAGCCTGTAAATGAACAAAACCCGCAGGAAAAGGCGGGTGTCCGTAACACAGTAATTCTATGAATTATTTATTACGGCATCTGTCTTGCAGGGTTGGTAACACGAAAATAGGCGATACCTGGTTGTTTTGACCGGGTATCGCTTATTTTTTTGTCCGTATTAGAAAGAATGGACATATTCCGACTTTTCGGTTACAATAGATGCGAAGTACGACAAATCTCCACCCAGAAAAATTTTTCAAAAAAATTTGCAGTGATTGGAAAAAAACGCGATGCTGGTGCCCATATATTATGGGGGAATCTATTGCACAGGTGATGAATATGGAAAAGAGCAACCCTTATAGCTTTTATGTGGTTCTGGCGGATGGAATCATGGAGATCCCGCAGGACAGCAATCTGTCCTGGATAACGCTGTTTTACACGCTGCCGAAGGAACTGGTTGAGAAGCGTCCGGCATATCTGGAGCTTCCACGGAACATTCGCCAACTGCTACACTCCGAAGGGTATCGCAAGCTGATTGAGTCGGAAACCTTTCTGGAACTGGTCTGGGACTGCTATGCGTGGGCGGCATGGCAATTCTTCCAGGTGCCGGGCAAGGGTGGCGTAAAACACGACATCCCCGGTAACTGGTCAAACTACTCCGGCGACTTTCCTCTTTGGCAGCTGTCCTATGAAATCATCAAGTATTTCCGGCAGAAGTTTGAAACGGAGATGGAGTGGAGCTTCCAACGGTTGTTCCTGATGGATAAGGATTCGGAGCTGCCATGGCTCAGCTATCAGCACTTCGGAAATCTGGTTGGCAATCTGACCGATATGATCGTGGAGGAACAGAACTGGCAGCCAATGATCGACGAAATCTGGAACAACCGGCAGGTAGCAGATTACACCGGCAAGAACATCAACAAGCGGGACATCTTGCGGTCATGGAATCACAGCCGTACCGCAGAGCACATTTCTCTGGAGGATATGCTGGAAAACGGCGCAAGCATCAACGGTGAGCAGCTTTATGACATTGCCGATCCCCGGGGCGAGTTTGAATCCACGGTACTTACCGAGCAGAGCATGAAGCAGTTCAAGGACAAGCTGACCGAACAGGACAGAAAGATTTTGCAGTTACGCTATGAGGGTTACTCCCTAAAGGAAATTGCCGAGAAAACCGGGTTCAAATCACCCAGCGCAGTCAGCAAGCGCATTGAGAAGCTGGCTGGGGCTTATGAAGATTTCGTTTCCGGGGAGTACAGCGATTTCCTGGACAAGCACACAACTTAACACAAGGCACTTTAGGCAGTCACGATTTTTCGTGGCTGCTTTTTTATGCTGGGAAGGAGATTTATGAGCAGAGAACCATTGGAAACCATGCCCGATGTGATGGATGCAAAGCAGCTTGCCGAAGCGTTGCAGATTTCCAAAGCGGGGGCATACAACCTTTTGAGCA
>ERZ772861.2590-NODE-2590-length-11993-cov-7.543893_pt1 | contig 11993 bp, 9 predicted proteins | sample MGYA00512135_ERZ772861 | MGnify/ENA primary metagenome ERZ772861 (study PRJEB29015, sample SAMEA2737700) | human gut metagenome | biome: human gut; feature: human-associated habitat; material: faeces | place: China | collected 2012 ...
ACGGCGGTGCGTTCGACCTGAGCGAGGCGGAAAAGGAGATCAAAATTTCCGTTGTACTTGCGAAGTAAGACTCAAGGAAGGCTCCGGTGCCAAAAGCGCCGGAGCCTTCCTCAACCTGTCAAAAAACCACAAAATCACTTCCACGAATATCGCCAAAAAGTTACTGTTACAACGCTGTTCCAAACCGCTTTTTAGCGCATTTTTCAACTTCTCGCACAAACGGCCCACGTTTGCTTTCACGAGCAAAAGCGGGTACACACTCACCTTCGCCAACAGGATCGCACACAGCGGCTTACACGGCGAAACAGGGGCGATTCAGATGGGGGCGCTATTACTACCCTCGGACTGTTTCACACGTTTCGGAAACCCTGCGTGGCCAGGGGGTAGAACGGCAACTTTGCCGCTTTTGGGTCTTGGTCGGAGGCACTCCTGAAGGACACAAAGAGCCTGCGGAACAGCGATGCGCTTATGCGCGTCGCTGTCCCGAGGCGTCGCGGCCCCGCTGGGCTGCGCTACCATACCGCACATTTAATTTCATGCCGCAAGCTTGTAAACTGCTTGTGTGAAAGCTATGATACTGCATAACCAATATCATTTGAAAATTTTTTTAATTTCTGTAATATCACTTACCAAATCCATAGTACATGGGTGAGGCAGGAAAGGACGGTGATATAATTGGACGATAGCAAAATTATTGATTTGTTCTATGCGCGCTCGGAGCAGGCAATCATGGAGCTATCAACAAAATACGGGGCTGTTTGCAGCAAGGTTGCAAAGAATATTTTGAACAATTCGCATGACGCAGAAGAATGTGTCAACGACGCTTATTTGGGTGCATGGAATACGATACCGCCTCAAAACCCAAACCCGCTATTGACCTATATCTGTAGAATCGTTCGCAATCTGTCGATTATGAAGTACCACGCCAATACAGCGATCAAACGAAACAGCTTTTACGATGCTGCATTGGATGAATTGGAGGACTGTCTTGCTTCTTCTGAAACTGTCGAGGACAAGCTGACCGCCAAAGAACTTTCTGATGCTCTTGATCAGTTCCTTGATACGCTGGATCAGGAGAACAGGGTAATTTTTGTACGGCGATACTGGTACTCCGATTCGATTTCAGAGATAGCAGAACGATTGCACATGAGCAAAAACAATGTATCTGTTCGCCTTTCCAGAACACGGGAAAGATTAAAAAACTATTTGAAGAAAGAGGGGTACATCCTATGACACGAAAGGATATTTCCGATGGTGTTGGGAATATCAGCACCCGGCACATCCAAGAGGCGGCAAGTTATATGGCCGCAGAAAAAAAGGTCAGCTTTTTCAAGAAGCCTTTTGGCAGATCAATGATCGCGGCTGTTCTCGCACTATGCATACTCGCTGGAGGTATTAGTATTTTCTCTCCCTTTGGCGGTATGGTTGTAACTGCCTATGCACATGGGACGGACGAGGAAATTACGCAGGCCGGTGCAGTCATCAACACAGGTACGATCAGTGACAGCGGCGAAATGACAGGGCATCCGCTGATGTTCTATCTTTCTGGGAAAGACATTTCTACTGTCCGTTTTTCCTGCAAAAACCAGCAAATCAATTTTATGGACTGGACGGAAAAGCGGGATGAATTTGGCCTTGCTCAAAACTTTACGGTTTCCTATGGCGAGGATGAAAGCGAATACTATTATCTCTTGATTGACTGGGTTCCCAATGCTACAATTCGGGAATTGACTGACAATGCAAACAGCACGATTGCTGCTTTGCCGCAGGAACTCCGGGAAGATGTTATTGTAATGGAGATTACTTTTGAAAATGGAAAGACTCTGACAAAAGCAATTACGGTTTCTCTTTTAGAGGACGGAACTTTCTTTGCCAAGTTTGACGATTATGAAATTACTTCAGAGGACAGCTTTATTGACCGTCCCGATAGTGAAAGCATCCCCCGCAATATTCTTTATGCACAGGGCAGTATTCCTAATGAAAACGACAAGCAGTTATCTGACAATTCCGAAACTTCAAATATGGCTTCTATTGATACTGCAAAAGCTGTCGCTGAGGCATATTATAAAAATACCGTTTTTAGTGTGATTTCTATGGAAATTGTCTCTCAGACAGAAAATGAAATTTCTTTCTCCGTCTGCGTGAGCAAAGGCGGTGTCGTGCAAGAACCTAATCGAACAATCTTTTTAGATCTTGCCAATGATCATTGGGAAGTTGTCAATGAAGGCTGCTAATATAGGTTTTATGAACTCATAGCGTATCATGGGATAAGCATCCAGTTTCTTCTTTCACCTCTGACCCACTTTTGACCCAGAACACGAAAAAAGCGGGCAGGGCCGGACGGAAACAACGGAAGATCCGCCGAGCGAACGGTGGTAAAAAGCACAAATCGGAGCCGAAATGACTCCGATTTGTGCTTGAGACTGCCTCATAACCCGGAGGCCGTAGGTTCGAGTCCTGCCTCCGCAACCAGAAGGAATTCCGAGATCGCAGATCTCGGAATTCTTTTATTTGCGCAAGGAGTTCAGACGAAAAAAGCCGTCCGGTCATTGACCGGACGGCTTTTTGTGATGCGGTTTTCAGGCGGACTTCTTCCCGCGCGTAAAGTGAAGGATGAGACCGATGGCGGCTCCGATGAGCGTCGGGCAGACCCAGCCGAGGCCGAGCTTGGCAAACGGCAGATACGCCGCACCGAACGCCTTGATGGCGTCGCCGTTGATGGTGTTGTAGACGCCCGCGGGCAGCGCGACGACGAAGTCGTAGATCGCGGCGATGAGCGTGAAGCCCATCGTCCAGCAGTACACCGTGCGGTCGTGGCCGAAGAACTTGCCGAGCAGTGCCAGCGCGATGAGCGCGATGGAGAGCGGATAGAGGAACATCAGCACCGGCAGGGAGTAGGCGATGATGGCATTGAGGCCGAGGTTTGCAAGCAGGAGCGAGATGAGGCTGAAGATGACCGCCCAGGTGCGGTACTTCGGGCCCTTGGGGAAAAGGGCGGTGAAGGTCTCGGCACAGCTCGTGATGAGGCCGACGGCGGTTTTGAGACAGGCGAGCGTCACGGTGGCGGCCAGGATGAAAAGGCCCGCCGTGCCGAGATAGTGCTGGGCGATCTGTGCGAGCGCTGTGCCGCCGTTTTCGGAGGCTTCGAGCACGCCGCGGCTCTGCGTACCGGCAAGGGTCACGGCGATGTAGATGAGCGCCATGAAAAGGCAGCTGAAGATGCCCGCGCGGACGGTGCTGCCCGCCACGGCGGAAGGCTCTTCCACGCCGAGATCGCGGATGACCTGCACCACGATGATGCCGAAGGCGAGGCTTGCCAGCGCGTCCATGGTGTTGTAGCCTTCAAGGAAGCCTGTGAAGAAGGGCTGGTCGGCGTAGCCGCCGAGCGGCGTCACCTCCGCAACAGAGACGCCCGGCGTAGCGAGCACCACCACCACGAGGATGGCGAGAAAGACGAGGAAGCAGGGCGTGAGGATCTTGCCGACCCAGGTGAGGATCTTGCCCGGGCGCAGCGCGAAGAAGAGCGCCGCGGCGAAGAACGCCACCGAGAAGAGAAGAAGGTAGAGCGTGGTGTTTCCGTCCTGCGGCAGTACCTGCTCAAGACCCACGGTGAAGGAGGTCGTGGCGCAGCGGGGAATGGCAAAGAACGGCCCGATGGTCAGATACAGCGCGCAGGTGAAAAACATCGCATAGGGGCGGCTGACCTTGCTGCTGAGGTCGAAAAGTCCCGCCGAGCGGCTGATGCCGAGCGCGGCCACGCCGAGCAGCGGCAGGCCCACGCCTGTGATGAGAAGGCCGAGGATAGCGAGCCAGACATTCGAGCCGGCCATCTGGCCGAGGTGCACGGGGAAGATGAGGTTGCCGGCGCCGAAAAAGAGGCCGAAGAGCATGCTGGCAACATAGGTGTATTCTTTTGCAGAGAGTTTACGTTTCATAATATTTTTCCTTTCGCGGCGGCAGAGGGAAGAAAAAGTGCCTCTGCTCAAATGATTCGGGTAACAAAAAACCGGCTGCTCCCTACCCTCCGACCATCTCGGGGTACTACTCCCCTGCCTGCGGACAATGCCGAAGGCGCGTGTGTCGGATCAATGGAACATACCGGATCTGATGCTGCCGATCATTGCAGCCGGCGAATCAAACGAACCTGAAAAAAGAGGTCGATCAAACCGCTGCCAACTGCTTCGACGGCATAGATTCGGACATACGCTCCTCTACGCCTACGATCAGTCGCCAGCTTACCCCAAGCATGACTTCCTTGGATGTAACCATAGCCATCAAACGATCGCCTCCTTTTTTTGGGAAATTGGTGTTATTATACCATGGCATTACATTTTGTCAAGGATAAACGATAATTGAACATGCAGAAATTTCGTAAAACCTTGCGTAAACAAGCAGGGCGCGGACTTTCTTCCGCGCCCTGCCGGTGCAATTTCTGATTTTTTCGTTACAGAGAGCCGACCTTTATCGCATTGGCCCACTCCGCGTCAGTGAACATCGCACGCACATCTTTGCCGCTGTACTGCGAGAGGAGACTGATGAAGAGCGTAAAGTTCTCTTCCGGCGTGAGGTTCGTGGTGTCAGGATAGCTGCGGAAGGTCTGCTTGGCGGCGTCCCAGCCGATCTCCTTCATCACCTCTGAAAGCTTGCCGGAGAGGGAAAAAACGGTCAGCGTGTCCTTGAGCGGACCGTCGCCGCGGTAGACGTTGATCACTTCCCAGCCGGTATACTCCCGCTTATCGCTGTACCAGTCGGCGGGCACGGCGGCGCAGTTGTTTTTCGTCATGACGTAGGCGAGCTTGTAGTCAGCCAACACCTCGGCATGGAAGTCCCACGGCCGACTGTCGGCCTCAAAAAGATGGCTCAGCTCGTGCAGCAGGCCGAAGTTCCAGTCGTTTTTGCGCCGCGCGAAGTTCAGGCTCAGATCCTCATAAATGTCGTCGGCGTCGATTTGAACGACGCCGTCCTTGCCGGCGTAGCCCCAGGCTGTCTCCGGGGCCAGCATGTTGAGATAAACATGACGGTACGGCGTCCAGCCGGTGAGCTCTGCATAGTCGGCGTAAGCAGTCTCGAGGTCATTGACCCACTTTTGCAGCCGTGCGCGGCTCAGAACATCTAATACACGGTGTTCCAGCCGCATCGTGATCACATCGGAGCGACCCTCAATCTCCATATAGTTGTCCCGCTCGGTCCCGACCAGCGTGAGCTGCCAGTTTGTCCCGGCATTGCCGCGCTTTTGCAGCGCCGCGCCGCCCGATGAGGCTGACAGCGCCAGCTCAGGGTGCAGCGAGCAGACAAGCTGCCACGTATCCTTACCACTTTGATAGAGCTTCCAGTGCTGCGCATCATGGCCGGTGCCGTCGCAGATGCCGACGCGGTTACCCTCTTCAAACCATGCGTTGGAAACATCCAGCATATATGCCCGCTTGTTGTCGGGGCGAAGGGTAAAGCTGTCACCCGCGGCGGGCAAGGCATACCAGGCAAATGGCTTGTCCGACAGCGTCAGCGCATCGCCGGAGGCGGCCAGATATTTGCCGTCCGCGTTTTGCAGGGTATAGCGGCTTCCGGCAATGTTCAAAAAGCCGCCGCTGTCCGCTGCAAGGACCAGCCCGCACTCCGCCGCGGTTTTTGCCTTCACCGCGCCCTGCCGCACGAGCTGCGCGGCCAGCGTTTCGCTGCTGTCCTTGCGCGCCTGCGCGAGCGCGGCAAAAGAGATGTGCGCGGTGTCGCCGCGCGTGAAGCTGCGCGATGCACGGTATTCCCCGTGCGTCAGACCAAGAGAGTCGCTGAAGGCGTTGGCCTTGTCCCACTGGAAGTCACTCTCCGAGGAGTAGCCCAGCGCGCGCAGGATAAATGTCAGGTACTGGTTGGCTGTTACCTTGTCGTCGCTGCCGAAGCGCTCTGCGCTCAGGCCGTTGGTGAGGCCGTTTGCATAGGCGTAGCCGACATAGGGCCTTGCCCAGTCGGCAAGGTCGGAAAAAGGAACCGTCCAAGTGCCGGCCTTGGCCTCCACTTCCTTGCCGAGCAGACGCACGAGCATGGTCACGGCCTGCGCGCGCGTCGGCGCGGCGTTGAGACTGTAGATGGGCTTGCCGTTCGCCGTTTCACCGGTGCCCTGAAAAAGGCCAAGCTCATAGAGCGCGTTGGCCGATTCCTCGGCGCTGTAGTCTGCGGCGAACGCCGCGGTGGAAAGCGAAAGCACGATGAGAAGCGCGAAAAGGGGACACAATAGTTTCTTCATGACCGTTTCCTCCGTCTGATAATTGGCTGGGGATCCGCTTCCGGGAAAATGCTTGAAAGATTATGATACACAGCAGCTCATGCTGTTTCTGCCGATATGCCGCGCGGCATTACGCCTTTTTCCGTGCCAGCACACAGTACCAGTTCGATCTTTCCGGATCGAACGCGCCGAACTGCACGGGAAAGGCGCGCACGCGCACGTCCTCATACCCGAGCTGCGCGAGCTGATCGAGCAGCAGCTTTTGCGCTGCGGGGTAGTAATGCTCTTCGAAGTGCTCCTTTTGGAAGATCTTGCCCGCGCGCTCAAAGGTGTAGAGCAGATGGAAGGTGATGGAGTCGTCGGGTAAGTGATCCCAGACCTGCATGAGATTTACGCGGTCACCGTTTGGCAGGAATGCGGGGTCATAGAAGTAAAAGCGCTGCTTCTGCCGCACGATCCTGTCCCAGTTGCGAAGATCAAAGTAAAGAACGCCGCCCGGTGCAACAAGCGCGTCCATCTGCTCGAGAACGCCCGTGATCTCACTGTTCGGCACATAGGCAAGCGAGTTGCCGGTGCTCATCACGCAGTCGAATGTTCGGTCGAAATGTGCTGTCAGAGCGCGAAAATCACTCTGCCGCAGATCGACGGAAAGGCCGCGTTCGGCTGCCTTTTCCCGGCAGCGTGCAAGCATCGTTTCGCTCAGATCCGAACCGTAGAGCGAAACGCCAAGCGCCGCAAGCGGCAGTGTGAGGGAGCCTGTGCCGATGCTCACGTCGAGCGCAGTGCGCACGGAGAGACCGGAAAGAACGGCTTCCCAGTGCGCCTTCGTCATGTCATCTTTTTTGGGAGAGTCGAAGAGATCGTAGATATCGCTGCGATCATATACGCTGGCCATGGGACAACTACCTCCTGACGAACGATTTTTGTACAAGCCTGCTGCGCGGCGGGGCTTGAGCACTTAAAGTATATCAGCTTTTGTCCCGCTGCGCAACTCGTACCCTGGCGGGAGAGAAAGACGGGCACGCGGGGAGATAAAAAAATAAAGCCGGCCAACAGGCCGGCTTTATCAGCGGGAAAATGCCGTTACGGCAGAGGGATATCCTTGCTGTCAAAAAGCGTTTTCAGCTCGATCGAGGTGCGCGAGTCGCCAAACTTCTTGATGAGGGACAGAAGCTGGTCGAGCTGCTGCGTATCGCGCACGGCAAAGCGCAGCAGGGCGTTGAACTCGCCCACCACATGGTAGTGGCTGATGACGGAGCTCTGCGAGGAGCAGAAATCACAGAATTTGTCGTACTTGTCCGGCTCGAGGGCAACGGAGATGAAGCCCGTGATGTTGCAGTCGAGCTTGGTACGGTCAATATCGATGTGATAGCCGCGGATCACGCCGCTTTCCTCCATCCGGCGAATGCGCTCAGACACGGCGGGCGGCGTCAGTCCCACAAGGTCGCCCATGCGGCGCAGTGTGCAGCGGCTGTCGTCCTGGAGGAGGTTGAGGATTTGGTAGTCAGTCCGATCCATCATGGTCTCCTTATACCGCCTTCTTACACGATTTCACCGCGCTTGATGACGGTCTTAGCAAGGTTACTGCCAACGCGGTAGCAGATGTAGTCAAGGTCGGGCGCATCCCAGATGACCAGGTCGCCGAGCTTGCCCTCTTCAACAGAACCGACCTGGTCGGCCATGTCGATGGCGGCAGCGCCGTTGAGCGTGACAGCCGTGAGGACTTCCTCCGGCGTGAGCTTATACTTGAGGCAGCCGAGGTTGATGACGAACTGCATGTTGAGGCAGGGGCAGGAACCGGGGTTGAAGTCCGTCGCCATGGCAACGGGGACACCGGCCGCGACCATGTCGCGCGCGGGAGCGAACACCGCGCCGAGGTTGAAGCTCGTCGCGGGCAGCAGGCACGCGATGACGCCGCCCTTTGCCATGCTCTCGATGCCCTCGGGCGGGCAGACGATCAGATGCTCGGCAGAAATCGCGCCGATCTCACCGGCAAGCTGGCTGCCGCCGATGGCCTCGATCTCGTCGGCGTGGATCTTGGGACGCAGGCCATACTTGAGACCGGCCTCGAGCACCTGACGGGACTCTTCGACGGTGAAAGTGTCGGCCTCGCAGAACACGTCGCAGAACTTGGCGATGCCCTGCTCCTTGACCTTGGGCATCATCTCCTCGCAGACAAGGCGGACGTACTCTTCGCGGTTGGACTTATATTCCGCGGGGACAAGGTGCGCGCCCATGAAGGTCGCAACGAGATCCATGCGGTGGTGATCGTTGAGATCCTTGATGACCTCAAGCGCCTTGAGCTCATGCTCGGTGGCAAGACCGTAGCCGCTCTTGGCCTCGACCGTGGTGGTGCCAAAGCCCATCATCTCGTCGAGTGCCTTGGCGGCCTTGCTGCTCAGCTCCTCAACGCTTGCCTTGCGGGTGGCGTTGGTGGTGGACTGAATGCCGCCGCCGGCGTTCTGGATCTCGAGATAGGTCTTGCCGTGGAGCTTCATGCCCAGCTCATTCTGGCGCCAGCCGCCGAAGATGAGGTGGGTGTGGGCGTCGACAAGGCCGGGGGTGACAAGGTGGCCTTCCGCATCGACGATCTCCGCACCCTCGACAGAGGGGACGGCGCCGGTGCCGACGGAGGCGATGACGCCGTCCTCGATGAGGACCCAGGCGTCCTTTAAGAATTTAACTTTGCCCTGCTCCTCGCCGCGATGAGCGCTTTTGCCCTCGGGCGTTGCGAGCAGGCCGATGTTTTTGACCAGTAACTTTTTCATAGTAAATGTTGTCCTTTCTCACGGTTGGAAAGAGCATCGCAGGTTTTGCGCTCCGCAAGTGTGCGAGCAAAGCGAGTGCGCGCAGCGGAGTGAATCCAGCTCAAAAAAGGGGCTTTGTACAAAGCCCCTTTTTTGAAGTGTTCTCTTAGTGCATGTATTCCTTCACGGCCTTCTCGCAGAGCTCTTCGTCCGCGACGTAAGGCATGGTGATGTGATCCTGACCCTCGTACATCTTGTTGTACTCGGCGACAGTGGTCATGGCGTTCTCGTTGCGCGCCCAGCTGCGGCGGGCAACGCCGACCATGGTATCCCAAGGCATGGACATGCGCAGAATGGTGTCGACACGCTCGGAGCCGTCGAGAACCATACCGAAGCCGCCGTTGATGGCGCGGCCGATGCCCGTACCGCCACCGTTGTGCAGAGCGATGTAGCTCATGCCGCGGGCAGCGTTACCAGCGTAGCACTGGGTCGCCATCTCGGCCATGATGTTGGAGCCATCCTTGATGTTGGAGGTCTCACGGAAGGGCGCGTCGGTGCCACCGGTGTCGTGATGGTCACGGCCAAGGATGACGGGGCCGATCTCACCGTTGCGAACCATCTCGTTGAACTTGAGCGCGAGGTTCATACGGCCCATGGCATCCTGATAGAGGATACGGCACTGGGTGCCGACGACCAGCTTGTTCTTCTCGGCGTCGCGGACCCAGACATAGTTGTCATAGTCCTGATAGCGACGGTTGTGGGCCTTGATGTACTCGGCGGCAGCCATGTCGGTCTTGTGCAGATCCTCGGGGTTGCGGCTCAGGCAGCACCAACGGAACGGGCCGTAGCCGAAGTCGAACAGGCAGGGACCAAGGATATCTTCGACGTAGGAGGGGAAGATGAAGCCGTCGAGGTCGTTCTCGCCGTTCTTGCAGATGCTCTTCACGCCGGAGTCGTAAACAGCCTTGAGGAAGCTGTTGCCGTAGTCGAAGAAGTAGGTGCCGCGCTCGTGGAACTTGCAGATCATCTCATAGTGATGCTGCAGCGTCTTGTCGACGAGGACACGGAAGCCGTCGGGATCCTTGTCGAGCATCTCGGTGCGCTGCTCGAAGGTCAGGCCCTGCGGGCAGTAGCCGCCGTCGTAGGGAACGTGGCAGGAGGTCTGGTCGCTCATCAGGTCGACATGGACGTTGTTGTTGTACAGGTACTCGAGCAGGTCGACAATGTTGCCGCAGTAGGCGACAGCGCAGGGCTTGCCGGCCTTCTGGTGGTCGAGAGCGATCTTGGTGGCCTCTTCGAGAGAAGCGGTGCGGTGGCTGACCCAGCCCTGGGTGTAACGGGTCTCGATACGGGAATCGTCAACCTCAGCGATGATGGAAGCAGCACCGGCGATCTCAGCAGCCTTGCCCTGAGCGCCGCTCATGCCGCCTAAGCCCGCGGAGACGAACAGACGACCGGCGAGGTTCTGGTCGTTGGGGATGCCGAGCTTCAGACGACCGGCGTTGAGCAGGGTGTTGAACGTGCCGTGGACGATACCCTGGGGGCCGATGTACATCCAGCCGCCGGCGGTCATCTGGCCGTAGTTGGCAACACCGAGCGCGGCAGCGCGGTTGAAGTTCTCCTGGTCATCGAAGGTACCGACCATCAGGCCGTTGGAGATGATGACACGGGGAGCCATCTTGTGGGAGTGGAACAGGCCGAGGGGATGACCGGACATGACGACGAGGGTCTGCTCGTCGGTCAGCTGCTCGAGGTACTTCTTAATCAGGCGGTACTGCATCCAGTTCTGGCAGACCTGACCGGTCTCACCGTAGGTGACCAGCTCATAGGGATAGAGAGCGATGTCGAAGTCGAGGTTGTTGTCGATCATGACCTGAATGGCCTTGCCCTCGATGCACTTGCCCTTGTACTCGTCGATGGGCTTGCCGTAGAGCTTGCCCTCGGGACGGAAGCGGTAACCGTAGATACGGCCGTGCTCTTCGAGCTCCTGCGCAAACTCCTTGGCCATCTGCTCGTGATGGTCGGGGTGAATGTAACGCAGAGCGTTCTTGATGGCGAGCGCCTTATCGGCCTCGGTCAGGTGGGATTCGCGGCGGGGTGCGCGGCGATAGCCGTCTTCGAACTTCGGATACTCGGGAAGCTCGTAGTCCAGCTTGATCGTCATCGCATCATCAGCAAGATTGATCATGGGATTGTTCCTCACTTTCAAAAAATTATTCTGTGAAAACCAATAAAAAGAAAAAAGGATTTGCAACTTTTCTTTACAACTTGCATTATAGCAAAGATGTGCTATAATGAAAAGTACTTAATTTGTCTGCATACCATACCGTAAAAGTATAAGAAGGAGGGCTGCGAGTGAAGTTCAGACAACTGGAATATTTCTGTGCGGTGGCGGAGGAAAAAAGCATCTCCGCGGCGGCGCGCGAGCTGCATGTGGCGCAGCCGCCGATCTCGCGGCAGATCGCACAGCTTGAGGAAGAGCTCGGCGTGCAGCTGTTCCTGCGCGGCAGCAAGGGCATGGTGCTCACTGACGCGGGACAGAACCTCTATCAGCAGGCGCAGCAGATCTTTCAGGATCTCCGGCGCGTGGAGGACAGCGTGCGCAGCGTGGGCACGGGCATGAGCGGGCGTATCAAGCTCGGCGTCATTTACTCGGCGATGCCCTATGCCCTACCTTATATAAATAAATATCATAGCAAATATCCGCAGGTGGAGCTTTTCATTCGTGTGGGCTCGCCGCAGGAGCTCATCGAGGCGCTCAACCGCGGAGAACTGCACGCGCTGTTTTTGCGCACGGCGGCGCGCGAACCGAGCGGCTTGCAGGAGCGCATTCTTGGCGAGGACGCACTCGAGCTCATCATGCGCGAGGACATGGATCCTGCGCCGGAGCTTTCCGAGGTGCCGATCGAGCGGCTCGAGGGTGTGCCGATGTGCCTTCTGCGCTCGGACGACCTCTGGAGCTACAACGACTTTCTGGTGCAGGAGTGCCAGCGCAGCGGCTTTACGCCGAATGTGACCTGCCACTGCTA
>ERZ772861.2596-NODE-2596-length-11982-cov-3.511612_pt1 | contig 11982 bp, 10 predicted proteins | sample MGYA00512135_ERZ772861 | MGnify/ENA primary metagenome ERZ772861 (study PRJEB29015, sample SAMEA2737700) | human gut metagenome | biome: human gut; feature: human-associated habitat; material: faeces | place: China | collected 2012 ...
TAGGGCATGTGCATACCTTATCTCTTGAAACAGTCATTTCTCCACAATCCTTGCAGTAGTATGCAGGAATTCTGTGTCCCCACCAGAGCTGTCTGGAGATACACCAGTCCTTGATATTATCAGTCCAGTTGAAATATGTCTTGTCCATTCTTTCAGGAATCAGCTTGATCTCACCATTCTTTACTGCCTCTACAGCCGGTTTGATCAGCTCATCCATCTTAACGAACCACTGCTGTTTTACCAATGGCTCAATCGTAGTCTTACAACGGTCATGTGTGCCTACATTGTGGCTGTAATCCTCAATCTTAACGAGAAGTCCCATCTCATCCAGTTCTTTTACGATGGCTTCCCTTGCTGCATAACGATCCATACCTGCGAACTTACCACCATTTTCATTAATGGTAGCATCATCATTCATAATGTTGATGATCGGCAGATTATGTCTCTTACCTACTTCAAAGTCGTTAGGGTCATGGGCAGGTGTAATCTTAACAACGCCTGTACCGAATTCCATATCTACGTAAGTATCTTCTACGATAGGAATCTCACGATTCATAATAGGAAGTAATACCTTCCTGCCCTTCAGATGTGTATAACGCTCATCATCAGGATGAATGGCTACTGCGGTATCACCCAGCATAGTCTCAGGTCTTGTTGTTGCAAAAGTCAGATACTCTCCTGACTGTGTTCCATCCTCATTCAGAATAGGATACTTAATATGCCAGAAATGTCCAGCCTGATCCTCATATTCAACCTCTGCATCAGAAATAGAAGTATTACATACAGGACACCAGTTGACAATACGTGAGCCCTTATAGATGTAGCCTTTCTCATGCATCTTGCAGAATACTTCTGTTACAGCCTTGTTGCAGCCCTCATCCATGGTGAAACGTTCTCTGTCCCAGTCACAGGAGGAGCCCAGCTTCTTTAACTGGCTGATGATTCTTCCGCCATATTCCTTCTTCCAGTCCCACGCACGCTCCAGGAACTTCTCACGTCCCAGATCATGCTTGTCAATACCTTCTTCTTTCAGCTTCTGGATGATCTTGACCTCAGTTGCAATACTTGCATGGTCAGTACCGGGCTGCCAAAGTGCATTATATCCCTGCATTCTCTTAAAACGAATCAGGATATCCTGCATGGTATTATCCAGCGCATGTCCCATATGCAGCTGTCCTGTAATATTTGGGGGTGGAATTACAATAGTAAATGGTTTCCTGCTTCTGTCTACTTCTGCATGAAAATACTTCTTGTCAAGCCATTTCTGATAAATTCTGTCTTCCAGTCCATGTGGATCATAGGTCTTAGCCAATTCTTTGCTCATGGTTTTCTTCCTTTCTCTTTTAAAAAGTCTAGTAACTATTCAGAACCCCATGCGCAAATGAGCACCTCGTGGACTTCGTCCTCTCGGTCGCATTGCTCGCCATAGTTCACAATGCTTTCTTGCATGATTCCATGCATCTGCATTGTGAACCATGCCTCTGCTCATTTGCGCAAAAAAACCCTTCACCGGATATCCGGCAAAGGGCGTATTAACGCGGTACCACCTTTGTTCAAACAATAAATTGTTCCTTTTATAGGATCTCTATCAAAATCCTGTCCGATAACGTGGACGAAACGTGAATCCTTACTTCTATATAAAATAAATACTTTTATATAAATACTTCGGGACTCCGGTTTCAGAGCTACCTTCTCTATCCTTTCCTTAAAAAGATCTTACAGCCAATGAATCTTTCTCTCTGATAAGGGGTAATAGATACTCCTCTCTGGCACTACCTTTTGCTTCTATTATACTATCGCAGTCCCAAGTCCTTTGTCAAGTGAAAAAAATACCATTGACAATCTATATTATACGCTGTATAGTATATACACAAACAATATTATACAGCATATAATATTATATAAAATTATACGTACAATATAAAGGAGATGAGTCCATGGTATTTAATACAGGTTCCACACTGCTGGATGCCATTGTCCTTGCCGTTGTCTCCAAAGACCCGGAAGGAACTTACGGATATAAGATCACACAGGACGTACGGGAAGTCATTGAATTAAGTGAATCAACCCTGTATCCGGTTCTTAGACGTCTGCAGAAGGATGAATGCCTGAGTACTTATGATAAAGAATGCGCAGGACGTAATCGACGCTACTACCGCATCACTGAAAAAGGCATTACACAATTACAGATGTATGAGACTGAATGGATCAATTATTCATCCAAAATAACAAGTGTATTTGAGGGAGGTATTACTCATGAGTAAAAATGAATTTATAGACCGGCTGGCGCAGTTGCTTGCTGATGTCTCACCTGAAGAACGTGATGAAGCGCTCACCTATTATCGTGAATATATTGAAGATGCCGGACTTGAAAATGAAGAAGCCATTTTACAGGAATTAGGCTCACCGGAAGAGATTGCTGCTGCCATTAAGGTAGATTCGGATTACCGCTCTTCCAGACAGCCCCTTGCACCAATTGCAGACACCCCCCAATATGCAAGCCAGGCTCAGTCCAATCAACAGACTCATGCAAAAGGAACAGATTCAACCGTTATTATTCTTGCCGTTATACTTGCCGTTGTGTTAAGTCCCCTCTGGTTTCCAATTATAATTGCGGTATTTGCTACTTTAGCAGGCATTCTGATAGGTGCCTTGTTTGGCGGCATCGGATGTGTACTTGTAGGTATTAGTCTATTCATTGCAGCAATTGTATGTTTGTTCAAATCCACACTGCTGGTTGCCTTTTCCCTGTTAGGCGCCGGACTGCTGGTCGCCGCTATAGGCATCCTTTTCATAGTCCTTGGAGTCTGGCTGTGTGCCACAGTCATCCCCTGGTGTGCCACAGGCATAGGCAAAGTATTTCATAAACTGTTTTCCAGAAATAAGGAGGCGCAAGCATGAAAAAGTTTTATAAAAATGCTCTGATTACAGCGGGTATTCTTTTTGCAGCAGGTGCTGTTATTTTAGTCATATGTACATTTGTTGGTGGCTCCTCTTTTCACAATGATGTGAAATCCGGTAATATCTCGGAGCTGGTCAGCTTATTCCATTTTAATAATTCAGATACCTCTCATTCTGCTTTCCATGTGGATAATCGTACCGTTCATTTTGATTTCAATGACGAATATCCCGTTTATTCAGGTTCAAGGACAGACAATGAGGCAGCTGATGCCTCTAAGATCAAGCACATTAATATAGATCTTGGCGGTGGTGAATACATTATCGAACAGTCTTCTGACAATCACTATTTTCAGATTGTTGCAGAAAGCAGTGATACGTATCAATATTACACAGAGAATAGCACTTTCTATGTGATCGGGTTCGATGGCTCCAGCATAAACTTTGGTGACAGGCATAATAAACTGACTCTTCGCCTGCCATCTGATCTGGAATTTACTGATGTCACTATTTCTCTGGGCGCCGGTAATCTGGAGTGGGATTCTCTTACAACAGATTCTCTCATACTCGATGCAGGTGCTGGCTCCATCACCCTGTCCAATGTATCTGCTGCTACTACCGATGTGAACCTTGGTGCAGGAATCATAGACCTCAACCACTGTACTTTGCAGAACGCTTCCTTTGAAGTGGGGATGGGAGAGCTTAATTACTCCGGCGTCATTCGTGGTGATCTGACTGCTGATTGCGGCATGGGAAGTCTGACCTTTGCCTTCATTGATAGCGAACAGAAGCACAATTATTCCCTGGATGGCAGTATGGGCAGTATCTCCATAGGAGACAAGGGATACGGGGGATTGGAATACGAGAAGACACTCAACAATAATGCCTCCAGCAATTATGAGCTGTCATGTTCCATGGGCAATATCACAGTTACCTTTGAAGACTGATTTTGTCGAATGACCCAATTTTGTGCAAAATATATATAGGAACCTCTTTGCGGGCATGCTATACTAAGGCAAATAAATGCTTTTGATACAGACTGTAAGGAGGTTTCCTTTTTTATGAAAAAATTAAAATTATTCGCAGCTGTTATAGTCTCCATACTTACCTTAACAGCACCGGTCAGTGTCCTTGCCACGGAAAATACCTCTACGGAACAAAGTGCTTCCGGCTACGAAGTAAAAGACACCAGTCTCACCTGTTATGTAAACTCCGAGAAAGGTCTTAATGTCCGCAGCGGTCCCTCAACGGATTACTCTGTCATTGGCACACTCTCCAATGGTTCCAAGATAGAAGTTACCGGAGAAAGCGGCGGCTGGTATCGCTTTGATTATAATGGTAAAGACGGCTTTGTAGCCACCAAATATACAACGACTCAGGCTACTGATCCTAACGGCAGCAATGCCGCAGCAGCCGATGACAATACGACTTCTTCCACAGCTGCAGCTGATGGGGATAGTGAATCAAAGCTTGCTATTTTTGATGATTCCACTCTGGTCTATCTTGCATTGGCGATTGTCGTTGTCATTATTCTGATTCTTATCTCTGTACGTGGCTTCTTTAAAAAGTCACCATCTGAATATGAGGAAGATTACGAAGACGAATACCCTGATGGATATGACAAAGATGAATACCCTGAGGAAGATGAGGGCAATTATTCCGGGGAAGACGAAGAATACTATGAAGACGAATATAGTGAGGAAGACTTTGAAAATGAAGGAGAAGCAGAATATATAAATGAGAATGATGACATGTATCGTGAGGAAGACTACGATGATGATGATCTATAATCTCTAAATGTGAAGCTTTGACATTTAAGGGCGTGTGAAAAACTTCTATTTTTCACACGCCCTTTTATATACTTATACCCTTAGAATCCAATCTTATTGTTTGATTTGGTGCGAATCATCTTAATGGATGACTCCATATCTCCCAGTCCCCTTACGACCTCTTCTGCTGTCTCCAGCTGTGCAGAATTGATGCAGAATACAATATTAGTCTTAGAACCTGAGAAAAGTCTTGCAAAGAAGCCCGGTTTCTCCCATCTTAAAAAGTAGGAAACTCTTGCCTTCATAAATGCCTTCTCCAGAGCTGCCTTCACATCCATATCTGTAACAGAACAGTAATCCATTTCGTTATTTACTTTTACTTTGCTATATTCATTTTCCACCATTATGCCCGCCTTCTTTCGTCATTCACTTCGTTCACAATTACCTGATTACTGCAATATTTTATTACACATTGTAATATATTTTACCTTCTTCAACCAGAGTAATAATGCCATCTGTTACATCAAGAATCGTAACTGCACAATTCTTATGTACGCCACCCTGCCAAAAATGCGCGATATCGGTCTTTTCTACCGAAGATAACAGCCCACGAAGCGCTGCTCCATGTGTAGAAAGCAGTATTGCATCCTCAGCTCCATACTGTGTAGTATGTACCAATTCCTGCAAAAAATCAGTGGTTCTTGCACATAATTCTTCTATGGATTCTGCGCCCTCAGGTGGATGATACTGATCCGGTCGTGTAAAGAAATTCATAAAATCCGGATCCGGAATCTCATAATTGTCTTTTGCACAGCAATGTCCTTCATAAATGCCGAAACTAATCTCCTGTAATCTCTCATCTTCAATTACATCAATCTGTCTGTCACCCTTCACCAGCATTGCTGTTTCCTTAGCCCTTCGCAAAGGACTGGTATAAATACACCTGAAATTCACACTGCTAAGAGCTTCGCCGGTAATCCTTGCCAATCTCCTGCCTTCTTCATTCAAAGGAATATCTGAACGCCCCTGTAGACGTCTGACCTTATTCCAATCTGTCTCGCCATGTCGAATAATATATATTTTCATATCTGCATCCTCATTACATACTATAATATAAATGCTTCCAAAAAACAATATATCACTTCATAATACATATGGATTGTGCAGGCATTGTAAGTACTCCGTTCTCTAGGGTAATCGCTTCTCCATGCAGTGTCAGGTATCCCCTGATTGCCATAGAATCTATGGCTGAGCCTGCCAAATTAACCTCTATGGCTTCATCCGAAGTATTATATACTACTGCAATGGTGCTGTCTTCCCATGTCTTTGTGATTACAGCCTGATGTCCGTCACACAAGGTCTCTACTGCTTCTATGGTTCCTCTTGCTAACTCAGGATTCTCATTTCGCAGTCTGAGAGCTCTCTTATAATAATTTAATATAGAATCAAGATCAGCCTGCTGTTCCTCTACGCCAGCAAAAGACGAAGTAATTCCTGCATCCGCATCCTTTGGTCCTTTGGTCATTCCAGCTGTATCCGTATCTGACCATATAAAAGGCAGTCTCTTATTCTCGTCCTTGGTTCCTGCGCTGGACATACCAATCTCTTCTCCATAATATACAAAAGGATTTCCGCTCAATGTCATAAGCAATCCTCCTGCCATCTTCAAATCATCCGGATCATTTCGAAGTGCATTCGCCACACGTCCCATATCATGATTGGTAATAAAAGGAGCATCAATATAATCAGGATTCTTTGCGGCAAAATCTGTCTGGTATTTCAGCATGGACTGCACCAGATTGGCAGCCTTATATGTTCCTCTTGCTGCTTTGATCAACTTACCTTCCTTATCTGCCAGATCAAAATTAAACATACTGGGGGTACCACTTGCATAATAATCTGCAACGGCAGCTTCATTTGCCCATACTTCTGATACCATATAGAAATCCGGATTCTGACTCAGACAGTACTCATAGAGCCAGTTCAGTATCTCTGTATTGGTTGTCGCATCATTCTCTTCAAAATGCATTGCAGCATCCATTCTGAAACCATCAATACCCATTCCAATCCAATATGATGCGATCTGCTCTAATTCTGCACGTAATTGTTCATTCTCCAGATTCAGATCCGGCATTTCTGACCAGAATACACCTTCATAGTACCAGTCTGTATTCTTAACCTGGTAATAGTCCTGCTTCTGTTCGTTTGCAAAATGATAATACCCTACATAAGGGCATTCCTGCTCATCCGGCTCTGCCCCCTGCGGCAGCTGTTCCAGATATTCACACGCCTGTGTGAACCAGAGGTGCTGTGATGAAGTATGATTCATAACAAAGTCCAAAATAATACGGATCCCCCGCTTATGACATTCCTCAATTAAATTCTGCATATCCTCTGTGCTTCCATATTCCGGATCTATTTGCATGTAATCTACTGTGTCATATTTGTGGTATGTTGTAGACTGGAATACCGGCATAAGCCAGATACCATTAAATCCCATGTCCTGGATATAATCAAGCTTCTGGGTCACTCCATTCAGATCTCCAATACCGTCTCCATCAGAATCATAGAAGGAATAGACAAATATTTCGTAATAATTGCGATAGTTATCATCTACAATCTGTAATTCCTGTTCATATGGATATTCATCCCCAATCCAGTCACTAACTGCATTTGCAGTCTCATTTACATCTGTATCTGCAGCCTGACTGTGTTCCTGTGTGCTTTCCTTTGTTTTCTCTTGTCCGTTTTCCTGTATACTTCTGCTCGCTTCATAAGATTCCTGCATATCATTGGCTGCTTTCCCACAACCAGACATACACAGCATAGTCATCACCATTCCAAGCATACATACTATGTATTTCCTTTTCTTCATTCTATCTCCCTCTTTCTATAAATTGAAAATCGGCAGTCAAAATGACTACCGATTTTATAAAAACAACAATGCTCACATATTAACCCTTAACAGCACCACCGGTTACACCTTCTACATAGTACTTCTGTAAGCACATGAAGAGAATTGTAACAGGAACTGCTACCAGAATACCACCAGCACAGAATCTGGTAAAGTATCCCTGATAATCATTTGTCCAAACCCATCTCTGCATTGCTACGGCTACGTTATAGCTATCGCTGTTACCTAATGCAACATAAGAAGCAAATACATAATCACACCATGGAGCCATGAACGCCAGCAAAGCAGTATAAATAATAATAGGCTTAGATAATGGAATAATCATCTGTACAAGGATCTGTGCCCTTGTAGCACCATCCATCAATGCAGCTTCATCCAGCGATTTGGGAATTGTATCGAAGTAACCTTTACATACATAATATCCCATACCGGAACCTGCTACAGAAATCAGGATCAATCCAGGAATTGCACCTGCCTGTGTCAATCCAAACTGCTTTAACAGGAAATACAAGCAGATCATGGTAAGGAAACCAGGGAACATACCCAGCACCAGCCAGAAATTCATCAATGCCTTACGACCTTTGAAACGAAGTCTGGATAACGCATAACTTACACAGATAACTACAATCGTGTTACAAATTGTAACTGCAACCGCAATCTTTAATGTGTTGCCATACCATTTGAAGAACTGACACTCCTTACTGAACAGGAACTTGTAGGAATCTAAAGAAAATTCCTTAGGCAGCAGATAGTTAACCATGCCACCGAACTCTGTAATATAAGAACGGAAGCTCTGTAAAAATAAGCATACAAATGGAAAAAGCCATATGATACTGATGATAATCAATACAAGATAAGCAATTGCATTTCCCAATTTCTTATGTTGTTTATGAATTTTCTTTGACTGTGCCATTATTGGAATCCCTCCTCATCCTTAACTGAAGGTAAGATATTGTATACTACCAGTGAAATAACCGCTGTTACCAGGAATACCATAATACCAATAACTGCCGCCATCTTATAATCTGTATCCTGTACTGTCATCTTATACAGCCATGTTACCAAAAGATCTGTATAACCGGCACCACCAGCCAGCTTCATGGACTGTGGATTTCCCTGCGTCAACAGGAATATAACGTTAAAGTTGTTCAGATTGCCTGTAAACTGTGTCAACAGGAATGGTCCTGTTACGAATAACATATATGGAAGTGTAATCTTCATAAACATCTGAACCGGATTAGCACCATCAATACGTGCACTTTCATATAAATCTGCCGGAATATTCATCAAAAGTCCTGTTGAAATCAACATCATATATGGAATACCGATCCATAAGTTAATCAGAATGATCAATATCCTTGCATAAGTTCCGTTTGTCCAGAATGGGATTGCCTGACTGATCAGACCCCATTTCAATAAATATGCATTAACAAGTCCGTCTGCCGCAAACATCTTTCCGACATACAATAAGGAAACAAACTGTGGAACAGCAATCGTCATAACAAGAATCGTTCTCCACAGCTTCTTGAACTTAATACCCTTCTTATTTATTAAAATCGCAACTGCCATTCCCAGGAAATAGTTCAGGAAAGTTGCAAAGAATGCCCAAATTAATGTCCAGCTTAATACCGTGCCAAATGTAGAACCAAATCCATTTGTTCCGAATGAGAACAAATTCTTGAAGTTCGTCCATCCTACCCAGGTAAATAACTGTGCAGGAGGCTGATGGTTATAATCATAATTAGTAAATGCTATACAAATCATGAATATAATAGGTACAACTGTGAAAATAAAGATTCCCAGGCAAGGCAATGCCAAAAGAGTCTTATCAAAATTCTGATCCAGTAATGAATGTAAGTCCTGTCTGTTTGTTGGAAGGGATTTACCTGATTCCAGAATAAGCTGACATTTACGGTTATCTCTGACATTCATTCTCCATACAAGAATAAATGCAAGTATGATGATAATACCCAGAACACTGTACAACAGAATAAGGAAACTGTTATCACCATAGGAAACTGTTCCATCCGGATTAAATCCTCTGCCATGAGTACCTAATGTGGTTAAATCAGCCAGATACTTGGCGCCAAAATTTACAATATACAAAATAAATGCTACTTCTATAGCCAAAAAAGCGATACCGCGAGCAAACTGCTTGCGCATCAGCTGTCCAAATCCCATGATCAGATATGAAATTCGCGTCTTCCAATCACCTTTTGCAAAGGTCACACCGATTTCTTTTAAATCAGCACCAATCCATTGAAAGAATTTACTAATTGCACTTCCTGCATTTTTCAATACATTGCCCTTACCAGAGTTTTTTTCTTCTTTCATATTCCCTCCAGATTGTGTTTATCATTGCAGGCAATCCATGCAGAATGTTTCACCTACAAAAGCAAGATAATTTTTTATAAGGTCAGACAGGGAGATTGCCTCTCCCTGCCCGAATCTGCTCTTTTGTTAGATACTATTACTTACTGTGCGTATGATTCGCAAGAAGACTGGAAGGATTCAAGAGCCTTCATCAGATCTTCATCAGAAGCGTTGTCGTAGTCACCAGCGATAACGGAATCACCAAGAGATGTTGCAAGTGTCCAGTAATCGTTAGGATACTGTCCCTGAGGAATTGTGTATGCTAACTGCTCAGCAAGTGCTGAAAGAGCTTCATCAGCCTGAACACTGCTGTCCTGCTGTGCTGCTAAGTTAGAAGGACCCCAAGCTACTGCATTGTAACGTGCGATCTGGCTTTCTTCACCTGCAAGATAATTAGCAATTGCAAGGCATACAGCCATCTTGTTAGCATCTGTCTGTGGCTTAACACCTAATAACTTAAATCCACCAAATCCGCTTAACTGGTAATCTGTTCCGTCAGCTGTGAAAGAAGGAAGCTTAGCACATGCATAATTGTCACCAAGTAAATCCTTAAGAGCACCAGCATCCCATGTACCATCTACGATAGCACCGATATTAGATGCACTGCTTGCTGAAGAACCATTCACAAATGCAGCAGATTTATGCAGATTGATGATAGCCTTAAGAGCCTTAACACCGTTATCTGAAGCATAATCTGTATTGCATACTGTAAAGTTACCGGCATCATCTGTGTCATATGTTAATGTACAGCCTGTACCAAAGAAGAATGCAGGCTGATACCAGCCGGAGTTGATCTCCATGTAGAAACTCTTGCCAGCCTTCTCACAATCGGCTACGATAGCATCAAGAGATGTTGGATCTGTAACAACACTCTTATCATAATATAAGAAATATCCGTTGTCAGATGTCAGAGGGAATGCAAATACAGTATCAGACATTGTAGCTGCTGCTGCTGCACCTGCGTCATTGTTTGTTGTAACTGCTGTAGCATAGTCACCTGTGATAGGCATCAATGCACCTGCTGATACCAGACGAGCTAACTGGTCCTGAGCAAATCCGTAGATATCAGCTCCACCTTCAACGTCTGTAATCATGTTACTTGCTGCATCACCTTCACCTACCGGCTCAACTGTTACTGTGTATCCGGCATACTGAGGATTTGCATCCTGAAATGCCTTAATCTGATCCTGGGTAAATGTCTGAACATTCTCAGCAACCCAAACCTTAATTTCACCTGTACCGTAATCAGTAACTTCCTCTGTTGCAGCTGCTTCTGTTGTTGCTGTTGCTGTTGTTGCTGCTGCCTCTGTCTTAGTCTCTGTTGCTGCTGCATTATTATCTGTTGCAGGAGCTTCTGCTGAGCTTCCGCATGCTGTTAATACAGATGCAACCATTGCTGTTGACATAACTAATGATAAAACACGCTTTTTCATTTTTTTTCCTCTCCTTAATTATATAAGTTTCTTCTATTATTAAAATTCCACCCATGCAGAATATTAATAAACCTGTTCATTTACTTATCTAGATTTTCTTCCAAAACGCACATAATTAACATATAGAAAGCAATCTAATTTCGTGCATTTTTAATCATCGGAAACGATTCCAAAAATTTACATAAGTAAAACCGCTCAGTTCCACTTTCTGCGGTCAATATACAACTAACATTTACTTAGAATCAAACCTTATGTTTTCTTTCCAATCTGCTAACTACTTTGTATGTTTTTATATTAGCAATTGTGCAACTTATTTTCAATGGGAAATATTGACGATAAATACATATATTATTTGTGAATAATGCACGTATAAATTTTCGTTTAATTTCGTACAAAATAAACTATATCCATATAGTACCTTATTCTCAGCTGTATGCAAAGGATATGCACGGAAATGAGGATTAGTATGATCTATACTTTAATGTAACAGAGTGTAACAATTAGATATGAGTAAAAAAATCGGAAATCCCTGCTTTTTCAAAGGATTTCCGATATTCTAATCACGTGCGTTAGAGGATTCGAACCCCCGACCTTT
>ERZ772861.2599-NODE-2599-length-11968-cov-2.753379_pt1 | contig 11968 bp, 16 predicted proteins | sample MGYA00512135_ERZ772861 | MGnify/ENA primary metagenome ERZ772861 (study PRJEB29015, sample SAMEA2737700) | human gut metagenome | biome: human gut; feature: human-associated habitat; material: faeces | place: China | collected 2012 ...
TTTGCTTACTGTTAACAGTTCTACGGTTGCAGGGAACTTTCGGAGACTTTAATGATGGATTTGCATATTTGCAGGTTTGCCTCTTTTCTGATATAATGTAGACAGAACAGGAGGATAAACCCATGAAAAAGAAATATACTATCGTTTACAAGATTAAAATGAAAGAGTTTGATTACCGCATTCTGATCAGCGCCATGAGTGCTTACCGACAGAAGCAGATCGCTAATGGAGAAGATACCACCGAGATCAATAAACTTCTCTTAAAGGTTCTGGATGCTTACGGTGTCTGATTACATTGTTATAATAAAGGAAGAATGAGCCGACTTTATACCGTCCCAATGAGGGCGAGATAAGGTCGGCTTTTTTATTTTCTTAAATGATTTTACGAAGAATAAAGGAGGATATAGAAAGAATGATCTACCATAAGACGAAAGACGGATTATCTCTATCCGAGATATTGTCCGCAACAAAACGCCAAATTGAACCGGGCAGTGGATTCCCATATACCAAGGAGGTATGCCGATGTCGATACTGCTTGTACTGCAAAAAGAGCAAATGTGCCTTGCAGTCCTGTTGCTGTATGCCCGAACGCATCCGTGCCCGTTCCTGTTCCTTCGCGGAAATCATGAATACCTGCTTTGAATCCATCGGAGATTCGGTATTTCGATTCCGCCTGCGACTTGCCACTGAAAGAGCAACAGAACTGCACACCTGTTTTATTGACAGAGAACAAAAGAAAAGATTTTATGAGGGTCTGAACCGATCAAGGAGAAAAGACAACTCCTTTACGGCGCAGACCTTTTTGCTTTCCTGCTCCAAAGACCTGTGGGAAAGGGCAAAGGATGTACTTTACACGAGCGGGTATGCGTATGACTGCATGGACTTGAAGAATATCCATCCCAATGATTATACCTTATTCTGTGCGGCGATGGATATTCAGTACGGTGGTCATCACTGCAACATTGAGGACTTATCCAATGATGAAGTCGTGGATTTCGATGTGTTCCGTGCCATCTGCTATGCGGTCTGTATTCATGTGTACGATCCGGATGTCATCGTGATTGCGAACCGGAGAAAGAGAACCCGAAAGAGCAAAAAGCCGGAGGTAAAGTATGAGCGAGATTGAAAAACAACCTGATACCAATGAGCCCAAGCGGGAAAAAGTGCGTGTCGTATCCCTGCAATATGTGGATGACTTTCCAGACCATCCGTTCCAAGTCCGGGAAGATGAGGACATGGAAAAACTGATCGAGAGCATCCGCAACAACGGCGTTCTGAACCCCATTATTGTCCGCAAAAAAGAGGACGAACGCTATGAGATCATTTCGGGACACCGAAGAAAGTATGCCTGCAAGAAGCTCGGTATGGACTTGATCCCCATGATCGTCCGTGACATTTCCAGAGATGAAGCCGTGATCGCTATGGTGGATTCCAACTTGCAAAGGGAAGTGATTCTTCCTAGCGAAAAGGCGAGGGCATATAAAATGAAGATGGATGCTATGAAACGTCAAGGAAAAAGGACGGATTTAACTTTATCGCCAATGGCGACAAAGTCACCGATTGATTCTGCTATGGAAATCGGAAAAAGCACAGGTGAGAGCAGAGACCAAGTTTTTCGTTATGTGAGATTAAATCAACTTACCCCCGAACTGCTTGAATTTGTGGACGATGGAAAGATCGGTCTGCGCCCGGCAGTGGAACTCTCCTACTTGCAGGAGGAAGAAATGCGGGACTTGGTGGACTTCATCGACACAGAGGGGACTTTCCCGTCCCATGCCCAAGCCATCCGCATGAAGGAATTGAGCCGTGACGGAAAACTGGATACAGATACCATCAACGAGATCATGGGTGAGGAAAAACCGAATCAGAAACCGAAATTCAAAATCCCGATGGAACGTTTGGAACGGTATTTTCCAAGCGGAACACCGCAAAAACAGATGGAGGATACGATCTTCAAGGCATTGGAGTTTTACCGCCAACGCAAACGGGAGGACAGGGATGCAAGATAAGAGAATGTCCCCGGTGACAGTTTCATATCCCCCTTTCCCATACCCTATCCCCTATATACTGACAGACTGACAGGAAAATAGAGATTTATTTTACGAAATAAATTCTATATTCCTGTTTTTTTATTGCCCGAAAAAGGAGAGTGATGCCTATGTCCTGCCCCGAATGAGCCGTAAAACCAACCTTTACGAAAGGAGGTCCCATGAGAAAGCAGATTCCAAAGATCAAGACTGTCCTGACAGGGAACAGTGCCGAGGGGTATATCGACACAGCGGTGCTGATGATCATTTCCGTAGTGATCGGATCACTGTTGCTCGGAGGACTGTATTACCTGTTCAATTCTGTCATCCTGCCCGGTCTTGCCGAACGCATTCAGGATATGTTCGGATTCAGCGGCGGTGGCGGCACCCCCGCAGGCGGCAGCGGAATTGTTTTGCTGTAAAAAAGCCAAAATTCAAACTTAAAAACAAAAATTCAAATTCAGAAAGAGAGAACAAAACCATGAAAAAGATTTTCAACAAGATTCAGAAGAAGTGCAACGACCTCGTGAACCGTACCAAGTGTGTCATCAGCGGTAACGCAGGTGAAGGGTATATTGACACCGGAGTCAAGATCATCATCGGTGTGGTCATCGGCGGTGTGATCCTTGCCGGACTGTATGCTTTGTTCAATACCACGATCATTCCGTCCATGCAGTCCAAACTTGCCGAAATGTTCAATTACGCAGGCTGATCTTATCAGCCGCAGAATGGGGAGGGAAACCTCCCCATATATCATTACGAAACGGAAAGGAATTATTTGAATGGAAAGAATCAAAGCAACCTTGAAAAACAAATCGGGAGAAGGGCACATTGATACCGCAGTGAAGATCATCATTGCCGTTGTGATCGGTGCATTATTGCTTGGCGGTCTGTATCTGCTCTTTTCCAATGTCATTCTGCCGCAGCTGGACACCGAAGTGGGAGATATGATGGACTACGGAGAAAACGGAACCACTGTCCGCCGAACTCTGGATGATGCAACAGGCACTTATGTTCTGGAATACTCCTACGACGGGAAACACTGGCAGGGGGTAGAGATGCCGAACTACGGCACGGGTTCTTCGGTGTATCAACTGATCAGCGGTGGTGAATCCGGCAATGAACAGGCGGCGCTTGTCAGGTCGGGAAGCACTTACTATCTGATTGCCTCTGCTGACGGTATTAAATGGACGGAGCAGTTCAATTTTACCGCCAATAGCATAACACACTTTTACTACGGAACCTCATCGCAATTACCGAGAGGCGCAGGCTCATTCAGCGGCGAAAAGTTTGTTGTGCGATGGCATTCCGGTGGTCAGACATATTTTACCGGAGTTGCCGCAAATGCAACCAAATGGTCAAAACCGACATGGTCGGATATGATTCTGCTCTGAAAGGTGGGAAAAATGAGGAACAGATTATCGAGTAAACGGGGTGAGGGACACATTGACACGGGCGTTAAGATTATCATTGCCGTTGTGATCGGTGCCTTGCTTCTCGGAGGCTTTTTTCTGCTTTTCAAAGGGGAAAACGGGATCTTGAAACAGTTAAACAACAAAGTTGATGACATGGTGAATATGGGTGGAACCGTTCAGGTCAGACAAAACGATGGAAAACTGGAATACAGCTATGACGGCGAATCGTGGAAGCAATCCAATGTTGCAGGTCTTGCATCAGATGCAAAGGTCAACTATTATGTTACAGTTGAAACCGGAGATACCATGGTTTGGCTGATCTCCTGTTCATCTTCTGTAGGAGCAAGACTCTATATCAGCACAGACGGTTTGAATTGGACACCGAGTTATTCGGATAAAAGTTCTTTGTACCTGGCAAAAAGCGGATCGGGAGCAAGAATTTCTTGCGGAGACGGCAGAGCGTATACGACACAAGACGGAATCAATTGGACGATGACATCTACAAAACGGTATTAAATAAATTATGGGGGGCAATATGCTCCCCTTTCAGAAAGGAGATCTGAAATGAACAATTATGTGACACATCCCATTGTTCCATCCATACTTCTCACAAGGTTTTCACCGACATCGGTGTCAGCGGAACTGGGGGTATATATTCTCTTGTTACTTGCCACGGTCGGGCTTTCCGTATTGGTCGGCTGGATTCTGAACAAAGTCATGAAGGGGAAGGGATTCAAGTGTAACTTACCGGTAACTCTTGCTTTGTCAGGCACACTGTCACTTCTGACGGTATTACGCTTTGGCTTCACTTTAACCACAGTACAGGGTATTCTTCTGACCTTTGTCCTTTTGTACGCGTCCTGTTCCGACCTGACCGACCATACCATGGACGATTTTCTATGGGTGATGGTCGCCATGCTCGGTCTTTGCTCGGTGGGAACGGTGGGACTTCCGTCTATGCTCATCGGTGCGGTAATGGTATTTGTACCGCAGCTGCTCTCGGCATTGCTTTGCAAGAACCCCATCGGTGGTGCTGACATCAAGCTGACAACGGCACTTGCGTTCCTGTTCGGCTGGCAGAAAGGTCTTGCCGTCCTGATTGCGGGAATGCTCCTTGCCGTGGTGTCAATGCTGATCGTTCAGAAAGTGAAAAAGAGTAAGAAAAAACAGCCGTTTGCCCTCATCCCGTTCCTCTCGGTGGCGGCAATGGTGATCTTTTTAATTTAATATAGAAAGGAAAAGCGTTGAAAATGCAGTTTTTCAAGGAAAAGAATCCGTCATTCAAGACGGTAAAACCGAAAGTATCAACAGGCAAAAAGATCGGCAACCGAACTGTTATCGGCATGGTGTGCATTCTGGTGGCATTTGCTGTGTGCTTCGGTGTTGCACCGCTTGTCAACGGCGTGTCTGACGCACAGACAGAGATCGTGCGTGTCGTGCAGACGGTCACAAAGGGAAGTCAGATTACCGACGGAGATGTTGAGGTGGTCAGAGTCGGGGCATATAACCTGCCGTCCTCTGTTTTCAAAACCAAAGAGGATGTGGTTGGAAAGTATGCCACAGGAGACTTGTATCCGGGCGAATATCTGCTTCCTGCCAATCTGACAACCGATGTGGGCACTGCCGCAGACATTCTGGAGTCCCTCGGCGGTACACAGAAAGCACTGTCTCTGACCATCGGCTCCTTTGCACAGGGTTTGTCCGGCAAACTTCAAACAGGCGACATTATTTCCGTGATCGTCTATTCCTCCAAGGATGCCTTTGCCTATACACCGCCGGAGCTTCAATATGTAAAGGTCATTACAAGCACGACTTCCACAGGTGTGGATAAGGCAGATGTGACCGATACCACACAGCCTGTCACCGTGACATTGCTTGTCAATCAGGAGCAGGCGGAGCTTCTGGCACAGTTTGAGAAAACCGCTTCCATGCACTTTGCGCTCGAATACCGGGGCGAAGCGGAAACCGCACAGCAGTATCTGAACAGACAGAACGAATATTTCGCCAATCAGGAGGGCTAAACCGTGCCGAATCAAAGAATCATTGCCGTATGGGGTTCCCCTCATTCCGGCAAGACGGTGTTTGCTACCAAGTTTGCGGAATGTCTGTATCGGGAGAGCCGTGGTACGGTGATCGTTCTTTATACGGACATTCTCACCCCGTCTCTGTCGGTGCTGTTCCCGAACCGTAAAAGCTCGGAGCTTTACTCGGTAGGTACTGTACTCTCCAAAACAGACATCTATGCCAATGATGTGGTTTCCAATCTTGTCACGGTCAAGGAGAGAATGAATCTCGGTTATCTGGGCTACCGGAACGGGGAAAACAGGTTCAGCTTTCCAAACTACAGCGATGCCAAGGTCGAAAATCTGCTGACGGTTCTTTGTGAGCTTGCAGACTATGTGGTGGTTGATTGTATGAGCAACTACGAAAACAGCATTTTGTCGGCAACCGCCATGAAACAGGCAGGGACGATGCTCAAAATATGCACTCCCGATCTTGCCTGTATGAGCTTTTATCAGTCTCAAATCCCGGTGCTGATGTCGCAGGGAATCATTCCGGAGCGACAGCTCGGTGTGATGAACATTGTCGATGCAGATTTCGGGATGCTGTCGGGGGATGTCAGCGGATATCTCGGCAGGATGATAACAACTGTGCCGTACTCGCCCGTCCTTAAAGAGCAGTATTTGGAGGGGACACTCACTATGCCGACCAAAGATCGTAAGTATATGCAGGCGCTTCTGTCGGTGGTAAAGGCGGTGAGAGCGTGAGAGAAATTGAACTTTATACGCTTCTGAAGCTGGCGCAGGAGCATATTGCAAATAATTATGCTTCGGCGCTTGTGGATGACAGTAAACACACCGAGCTGAAAGCGTATATTGCCAAGTATCTCTATGATACGGAATATACGGTGCAGGGATACAGCAATTCACAGCTGGTAGACCGTTTATTCACCGAAATGGCGGAGTATTCGATACTCACAAAGTATCTTGCGGATTCCGACATCGAGGAACTGAACATCAACGGCTGGGACGACATTGCCATCACGCATCTGAACGGAAGGATCGAAAAGGCAAAGGAGCATTTCTTTTCTCCGCAGCACGCTGTGGATGTGGTGAAAAAACTCTTACAGCATTCCGGCATGATCATTGACAACGCCACGCCGATTGCCCAAGGACATCTCCCGAATAATACCCGTATTACAGCCCTGAAAGAACCCATTGTGGATGCGGAACGGGGCATTGCGGCATCTATCCGTATGCTTCATCCGGCGAGAGTGGACAGAGCCAATCTGCTGCGTACCGAATCCATTACCGATGAAATGCTTTCATTTCTTGAAATGTGCCTGCGGTACGGTGTTTCCTTTGTGGTTGCAGGTAGAACCTCATCGGGGAAAACCACACTGCTCAACAGTTTGCTTGGCTCTATCCCGGATAACAAGCGTATCTATACCATTGAAAGCGGTGCAAGGGAATTGTCCCTCATCAAGCGAGACAGCAATGGCAATGTGATCAACAATGTCGTACACACACTGTCCCGTCCGTCGGACAATCCCAACCATGATATTACACAGGAGGATCTGGTTATGGCGGCGCTTCGCTTTGACCCGGATGTCATTTGCGTGGGCGAGATGCGTGACGCCGAAGCCCATTCCGCAGTGGAAGCAAGCTCTACCGACCATACGGTCGTGACAACGGTTCACGGCGGCGGTGGAAAGTATGCACACCAGAGAATCGCTTTTTTGTCGCAAAGACGCTTTCCGATAGATATGAAAATATCCCTGCAACAGGCGGCGCTGGCGTTCCCTGTAGTGGTATTTGCCCACAAGCTGGAGGACAATACCCGTAAGGTCATGGATGTTTCGGAGTGTATCGTGCACGATGACGGGGAGTTGGAATACAGAACCCTGTACCGATACAGGATTTTCGGAAACACTTACGAAAACGGCGTGTTTCACATTGACGGAGAATTTGTCAGGGAAAACACGCTGTCAAAGAATCTGTGCGGCAAGCTGCAGCGTGGCGGTGTGCCGCAGGAATTGCTCAAACAATTTACGGAAAGGGGGAATGCAGAATGAATTTTATCTATCTGATCTGTTTTATATTGCTTGTTGCAGGCACAGCTTTCATCTTGAAATTGAACTCCGAGCAGATGACAAAGGATCTGTCTTTTTTGTTTAACCGGAAGAAGTCTCTCCGTGACAAGTCCCTGACCGCCACAGGCAAAAAGAAGTCGAGGAAGATCACGGTTGAGTTGCAAAAGATCAAGACCGCATTGGAGGAAACCGGGAAACAGAAGCAGTTGTCGGTGGCGATTGCCGCATCGGTCATTCTGATGATTGGCGGGGCAGTGGCGGCAGTGATGATGCACAATCCGTTTCTGATCCCTGTGCTGGCGGTGGCATTTGCCATGCTGCCGTTTGCCTATCTGATGCGAACCATCGCTATCTATGAGTCACAGGTCAAAGGGGAGATGGAAACGGCGCTGTCCATCATTACCACTTCTTATGTCAGGAGCGATAATATCATTTCCGCTGTGTCTGAAAATATCCGTCACTTGAAGCCTCCGCTGCGTGGTATCTTTGAGAGCTTTGTGGCAGAGGCGACAACCATCACGCCGGATGTAAGGGTTGCTATCATGCACATGCGCGATAAAATTTCGGATACTATTTTTGAGGAATGGTGCGATACGCTCGTAACGTGTCAGAACGACCGAACTCTCAAAGACACGCTGATGCCTGTTGTATCAAAGCTCACGGATGTGCGATTGGTCAACAACAGTCTCAAAACCATGCTTTCGGAGGTACGCAGAGAGTATTATATGATGGTCGCTATGGTGGTAGCCAATATTCCGTTGCTTTATTGCCTGAACAAGGACTGGTATAATGCTCTCATGAACACGGTATTCGGGAAAATCGTTCTTGCCATTTGCGGTGTTGTGATCGTGGTCACATTCTTCAAGATGAACAAGTACACGAAACCCGTGGAATACAAACGTTGAAGGAGGTGCAGTGATGATTTTTGCTTTACAAATATTGATCGGCATCTTCTGTGCCATCGGTGTGGGGTGCATTCTGGCGGATGTGTATAAGCTTCCCACGCTCAAAGCCTCCAAAGCCGCAGGCAATCTCGGCAAAAAGGGAGACAAAAAGGTCAGCGCCATAGAAGTTTATCTGCGTGGCTTTTCAAGTTGGCTTTCCGGGAAACTGAAACTCAACGAATACAAAAAGGCACAGCTGGAATCTGATCTGAAAACAGCGGGAATGGACACGACACCCGAAGCCTATGTAGCGGACGCACTGACCAAGGCGCTTGCCATCGGTATCTTTGCACTTCCGCTTTTCTTTATCTTCAAGCTCATAGCCTTTGTGATTTTGGCTTTGGCGGTCGTCATCTATTTCAAAGAGTATAAGGCGGTCGGGAAAAAGATCAGGGAGAGAAGAACCAAGATCGAGTACGAATTACCGAGACTGGCAAGCGCTGTTGAAAAGGTCATTAAGCACAACCGGGATGTGGTGTATATTCTGGAATCCTATCGCAACAGTGCAGGGGCAGAGTTGAAGCAGGAGCTTGATATTACCGTAGCGGATATGCGTTCGGGCGGAAACCCGGAGGTGGCACTGTCCAGACTGGAAACCCGTGTGGGGTCTACCATGATGAGCGATGTCACAAGGGGTCTGATCGCTGTGGAAAAAGGAGACGACACCGAGGTTTATTGGGCATCCCTTGCCATGAAGTTTGCAGACTACCAGCGACAGCTTCTCAAACAGCAGGCAAACTCTGTGCCGAGAAAGGTGCGAAAGCTCTCTATGGCACTGCTGTTCTGCTTTATGCTGATCTATGTGGCAGTCATTGCCCAAGTGCTTTTGTCCTCTCTCGGAACACTGTTTTGACGGAGGGAGATGCAATGAAGAAACTAAAAAATAAAAAAGGTGAGGGATATATTGAAGTAGCGGTGGCAGTGCTTGTCATCGCTTTTGTATTGATCTTCACGGTCAGTATCTTTTCCATGATCGCCCTGAAGCAAGACCTGAACTATATGTGCCGGGAGCTGATTGAGGTTGCAACGGTGTCGGGGGGCGTGACCGATGCGGTGTATCAGCGGTATGATGAGCTGTGCGCCGAAACCGGGCTGAACCCGTCTGTATACTATTCCGCCATCTATTTTGACCGGGCAGCAGGAAAGGTGCAGTTAGGTGATACGATCACCTGTACCCTGACCGCAAATCTGACCTTGCCGGGATTTGGGGGATATGTGTTCCCGTTTGCTCCGGAGGTCACGCAGTCGGGACTTTCCCGTGTGTATTGGAAGTGAGAGGTGCGGTATGAGAAAATGGAACAACAAACAGGGATTCAGTTATGTTCTGACCTGTGCGGTCATTCTCTGCATTGCACTTCTGATCTTTGCCGTGATGCAGTACGGGTATATCTACCATGTCGTACACGAACAGCAGAACGATGTGCAGCTTCAGCTTGACGGATATGTTACAAGACAGAGCATTGCCTATTATGATGCACTCAAACAGGGAGAGAACTACGAAACGTATATTGACAAGGCACAGCTTGTCAGCGGGGCATACACTTTGCTCGGCTTTCCGCAGGGCATTACTTTGGAGTACAGAGAAACAGTGGATAGTAAAACCGTTTATACCATGAGCCGCCCGGAGATATATGCTCTCACGGGCGGTTCGGTCGGCTTGTATGTCAAATACGAACTGACGATTCCGTTTGAACTGTTCGGCCGTAAGGTGGCAGATATTCGGGTTCCTGTAGAAATGGTCAGCAAACTGACAGAAAGATAAGGAGAGAAGATGAGTTATTATAGAGAAAAAAGCAAAGTGGCAAACATTATTATTTGCGTAATTGTGGCATTGGTCACACTGGGCTTGATAGCCGCGATTGTGGTCGGGGTTATTCGCAGCAAGCAAACAAATGATCCGATCGGTAGTACACCGTCGAATGAAACAACTGAACCGAGTGATACGGATTCCGGTGTCACCAAGCCGGATATACCGAATGCAGACATTCCGGTGATTACACCCGGAACGGAGCAGGGCGGGGATGAAACAGAGCCACCGGAGGAAACAACTGAACCCGGTCATGTTTCGGTAGACATTCTGGAACAAAACAAAGAGAATGAAAAAGAAAACACCCCGCATATTGTTGGCGATCCCAGTGTATTGCCCGGCGTAAAGGAGGTAGGATATGAAACGAACCCTTAAAGTGATTGCCTTGATTTTGAGTGTCGTCACTCTCCTGACGGCAATGTGCATTCCCGCATTTGCGGCATACAATTATTCGATGTCTGTGACGATTTATTATAAAGATGAGGCGGGAAACAGCGTTGCATCGACATTTTCCACCAGTATCAATGCGGCAGATACCAATAAACCGACTTGGAACTCACCTACGGTCAGCGGCTACGCTCTGAAGAATGATTCGGATGCTACGGTTACTTATGATATGTTAGATAAGTATTTTCCACCGTCCAACTATGTGAGAAACGGCTCCGCAACCTATACGGTGGTTTATCAAAAGCTTTACAAGCACACCGTCAGATATGTCAACGGAAGCACCGGTGCATCAATTGGTAATTGTACGACTGATGGAAAGGCGGGGCAGAGCTATTCGATCACGGCACCGAATATCACCGGAATGACACCGACGAAATCCACCATTACAGGAACAATTGGAAATGGGGATACGTCCGAAACGGTGTATTATTATCCCAAAGTTTATACCGTTACTTATGATGCAAACGGTGGTTCGGGTGCGCCGGGTTCGCAAACAAAGGAGCATGGACAGACGCTGACGCTTTCGTCTCAAACGCCGACGAGATACGGCTACAGCTTTTTGGGATGGAGCAGAAGCTCCACTTCCGCATCGGCGTTCTATGCACCGGGTGGAAGTTATACAAGTAATTATAACTCAACACTCTATGCCGTGTGGGATCCCAATCGCTTTACTGTTACACTGAACGCCAATGGTGGAAGCTTTGGTATTACAACACTGACCAAGCTTTACGGAACTCCACTCACATTGCCAAGTGAAGTTCCAACCCGAAGTGGATATGTGTTCCTTGGCTGGAGCAACAGCCGCACATCAACAACAGCAACCTACAGTGCAGGGGGAAGTTATACCCTGAACAGCTCCCGAACGTTGTATGCCATATGGGAGAAGATTCCCGAAACTTATGCAGTGTATTTCAACGCCAACGGAGGAATAGGGGCACCCGCTTGGCAGGTCAAGACTGAAGGCGTTGCTATGACGATTCCGGCCACTGTCCCGCAAAGAACCGGATATTACTTTATGGGATGGTCAGAATCACCTACTTCTTCGTCGGCAGAATATATCATTGGAGGAAGCTACACGAGAGATGCTTCGCTTACACTGTATGCCGTCTGGTCTCCCATGACTTATACCGTCACCTACGATGCCAACGGCGGTTTCGGCGGGCCGGGGCAGGAGAAAGTAAGCGCGGATGAAGCGGAAAACTATCAACTGAACACCACCGACAAACCGACTCACA
>ERZ772861.2602-NODE-2602-length-11950-cov-2.420849_pt1 | contig 11950 bp, 8 predicted proteins | sample MGYA00512135_ERZ772861 | MGnify/ENA primary metagenome ERZ772861 (study PRJEB29015, sample SAMEA2737700) | human gut metagenome | biome: human gut; feature: human-associated habitat; material: faeces | place: China | collected 2012 ...
ACTATCCGGAAGCTCTGCTCAATACTTCTTTTGACTGGAACGGTATTCGTGAAGCATTTGTCGTAGCTACCGAGAACGATGCCTGCAACGGCGTAGCTATGCTGTTCGGACATTTATTGACCAACCGTGCCCAAATATTCTCCGACGTACGTACTTACTGGAGTCCTGAAGCCGTGAAACGTGTAACCGGCAAAGAATTGAGCGGATTGGCAGCAAATGGTATCATTCATCTTATCAATTCCGGCGCAACAACTCTCGACGGTTCCGGCCAATCATTAGACGCGGCAGGCAATCCGGTTATGAAAGAACCATGGAACCTGACGGATGCTGATGTAGAAAACTGCTTGAAAGCAACTACCTGGTATCCGGCAGACCGTGACTACTTCCGTGGCGGCGGTTTCTCTTCCAACTTCCTGTCAAAAGGTGGCATGCCCGTAACCATGATGCGCCTCAACCTGATTAAAGGCTTAGGCCCTGTCCTGCAAATCGCAGAAGGATGGACAGTAGAAATAGACCCGGAAATCCACCAGAAACTCAATATGCGTACCGACCCCACATGGCCTACTACTTGGTTTGTTCCCCGCCTGTGCGATAAACCGGCTTTCAAAGATGTATATTCAGTAATGAACAATTGGGGAGCCAATCACGGAGCTATCAGTTACGGACACATCGGACAGGACTTAATCACTCTTGCCTCTATGCTCCGCATCCCTGTATGTATGCACAACGTAGAAGAAGACCAGATCTTCCGCCCAGCCGCATGGAACGCTTTCGGTATGGACAAAGAGGGTGCAGACTACAGAGCTTGTACAACTTACGGTCCTATTTATAAATAAGATTAAAACGCAGATTATGATTACCAACGAACATATTGAACAGTTTCTATCACAGGCACATCGCTATGGAGCTGCCAAGCTGATGTTATGCAGTAGCGGCAATCTCTCTTGGCGAATTGGTGAAGAAGCATTGATTTCAGGTACGGGGTCTTGGGTACCGACTTTATATAAGGAAAAAGTTTCCATCTGCAATATTGCCAGTGGCACTCCTACCAATGGAGTAAAACCGTCAATGGAAAGTACCTTCCATCTGGGCATTCTTCACGAACGCCCGGATGTAAATGTAGTCCTCCATTTTCAGTCGGAATATGCAACGGCCGTTTCCTGCATGAAAAACAAGCCGACCAACTTCAATGTAACGGCAGAAATTCCTTGCCATGTAGGTTCGGAAATACCGGTGATTCCCTATTACCGTCCCGGTTCGCCGGAACTGGCCAAAGCAGTGGTAGAAGCCATGTTGAATCATAATTCCGTGTTGTTGACCAATCACGGGCAAGTAGTATGCGGAAAAGATTTCGATCAGGTATATGAACGGGCTACTTTCTTTGAAATGGCTTGCCGTATCATTGTCCAATCCGGTGGAGACTACTCAGTACTGACTCCGGCGGAGATAGAAGATCTGGAAATCTACGTATTGGGAAAGAAAACAAAATAGTATCCGGAAACACATACCATGAAAGATACGCATAGAAACACTTATTTAGCAGCAGACTTTGGAGGAGGAAGCGGGCGTATTATCGCCGGCTCTCTTCTCCACGGTAAGCTGGAATTGGAGGAAGTTCACCGCTTCCCCAATCGTCAGGTTAAACTCGGTAATCATGTTTATTGGGATTTTCCCGCCTTGTTTGAGGATATGAAGACCGGATTAAAACAGGCCGCACAAAGAGGGTATGACGTTAAAGGAATCGGGATCGATACTTGGGGAGTCGACTTCGGGCTTATTGACAAGGATGGTAATCTACTAGGAAACCCAGTTTGTTACCGGGATGCACGAACGGATAGAATGCCGACAGAAGTGTTCAAGTTCTTAAACGAACAGCAACACTATGCCGATACCGGTATACAAGTAATGGCGATCAATACGTTATTCCAGCTTTACAGCATGAAAAAAAGTAAGGATGCGCAATTAGACGCAGCCCAACGGCTTTTATTCATGCCCGACCTTTTCAGCTACTTTCTGACAGGAATAGCCAACAATGAATATTGCATTGCCTCTACATCCGAACTACTCGATGCACGGCAACGAACATGGTCTTTATCTACCATTCGTACACTCGGACTTCCCGAACACTTGTTCGGCGAAATCATCTATCCGGGTACTATCAGAGGAACTTTAAAAGAGGATATTGCCCAAGAAACAGGCTTAGGATCTGTAGACGTAATTGCAGTAGGTTCACACGATACGGCTAGCGCTGTTGCCGCAGTTCCCGCTACGGAATCTCCTATCGCATTTCTAAGTTCCGGCACTTGGTCGCTGTTGGGAGTAGAAGTAGACGAACCGATACTTACAGAGGAAGCGCGGCTGGCTCAGTTTACGAATGAAGGTGGCGTGGGAGGCCGTATCCGGTTTCTGCAAAATATCACAGGTTTATGGATTCTGCAACGTCTGATGAGTGAATGGAAAACACGTGGCGAAGAACAGAGCTATGACACGCTCATTCCACAAGCTGCCGAAGCAACGATTGCTTCCATCATCCCTGTAGATGATGCACTATTCATGAATCCGGTAAATATGGAAAACGCTCTTATGGATTACTGCCGACAACACGACCTTCCGGTTCCACAGAACAAAGCGGAAATGGTGAAATGCGTGCTCCAATCCTTAGCTTTCAAATATAAGCAAGCGGTGGAAAAACTCAACCGTTGTCTTCCTTCTCCAATTCGCCAACTCAACATTATCGGTGGAGGATCACAAAATAAATTACTCAATCAGTTGACAGCCGATGCACTTAGCATTCCCGTATATGCCGGTCCGGTAGAAGCTACCGCAATAGGAAATATCCTGACGCAAGCAATGGCAAAAGGAGAGATATCCGATCTTCACGAACTGCGAGAGATTGTAAGACATAGCATAACACCACAAGTTTATCATCCTAAAAAATAGAATTATAATGACCATGAAACACACTAAACAGTCCATCATCTCAAAAGATGGCGTCAGTTATCTTATTCCCTTTATTCTCATTACCTCGTGTTTTGCGTTATGGGGATTCGCAAACGACATTACCAATCCGATGGTAAAGGCATTCTCCAAAATCTTCCGAATGAGCGCTACTGATGGTGCACTTGTACAAGTAGCTTTTTATGGAGGATATTTCGCAATGGCTTTTCCTGCCGCAATATTTATCCGCAAATACTCCTACAAAGCAGGTGTATTGCTAGGGCTCGGAATGTACGCTTTCGGAGCATTCTTATTTTTCCCCGCTAAAATGACAGGGGAATATTATCCGTTCCTAATCGCCTACTTCATTCTGACTTGCGGACTTTCTTTCCTGGAAACAAGTTGTAATCCTTACATCCTTTCTATGGGAACTGAAGAAACAGCTACACGACGTTTGAATCTTGCCCAGTCTTTTAATCCGATGGGATCCCTTTTGGGAATGTACGTAGCAATGCAGTTTATCCAGGCAAAATTACACCCGATGTGTACCGAAGAACGGGTACTGCTCAATGATAGTGAGTTTCAAGCTATCAAAGAAAGCGACCTTACTGTTTTGATTGCCCCCTACCTTATTATCGGTCTGATTATCTTGGCTATGCTCATCGTCATACGGCTTGTTAAAATGCCTAAGAATGGAGATCAAAACCACAAAATAGACTTCTTCCCTACCCTCAAACGTATTTTCATGGAAACACGTTATCGTGAAGGTGTAATTGCACAGTTCTTCTATGTAGGCGCACAGATTATGTGCTGGACATTTATCATTCAATACGGAACACATCTGTTCATGTCACCGGATTTCGGCATGGATGAAAAAAGCGCAGAAGTACTTTCCCAGCAATACAACATCATAGCAATGGTCATTTTCTGTGTCAGCCGTTTTATCTGCACTTTTATCCTGCGTTATCTCAATGCCGGAAAATTATTGATGATTCTTGCTATCTTCGGAGGTCTTTTCACATTGGGCACCATCTTCCTTCAAAACATTTTCGGACTCTACTGTCTGGTAGCAGTTTCCGCCTGTATGTCACTGATGTTCCCAACCATTTACGGTATTGCCTTGAAAGGTATGGGAGACGACGCCAAATTCGGGGCAGCCGGTCTTATCATGGCTATTTTGGGAGGTTCCGTCCTGCCTCCGTTACAGGCATGCATTATTGACATGAAGGAAATCGGTTGGCTTCCGGCTGTCAATGTTTCATTCATTCTGCCATTTATCTGTTTCCTTGTGATTATCGGATACGGATATCGCACAGTGAAAAGAAACTGGTAAAATAAAGATAAATATCGACCTTTTACTTTGAAAGCAAAAAAAAGAGTATGCCTCTTTCGGAAGACATACTCTTTTTTTATACTTTTGTGAAATAACCATGTTATGTAAAAATGACTATAACGGAAAACATTCGAAAAGAGTTACAGACTTTAGTAGATTCCAAGTATCAGGAGTTCCATTCTGCCCTAGTTCCCGGGACGGAAAATATTCTAGGTGTACGCATTCCACAACTGAGAGTAATGGCTAAAGAAATAGCCAAAAGAGATGATTGGCGTATATTCATCGAGGCAACCGATACCAAGTTTTATGAAGAAGCTATGCTTCAAGGAATGGTTATCGGACGATCTAAAACGGCACTTGACGAACAAATGAAATACGTAAAGAGATTTGTTCCCCGCATCGATAATTGGGCAGTTTGTGACATATTTTGCGGCGAGCTGAAGAGTGCCGTAAAAAAAGGAAAAGAAACTGTATGGCAATTTATCCAACCTTATCTGAAATCCTCTAAAGAATTTGAAATACGCTTCGGGATTGTGATGCTTTTCCACTATGTGGATGACGAACATATCGATTCGTTACTGGAATATGCCGATTTATTCAATCATGATGCTTATTATGCACGTATGGGTATGGCATGGATGCTATCATTGTGTTTCATCAAATTTCCCCAAAAGACAATGGAATATCTGAAACATAGTACATTGGATAACTGGACTTACAACAAAGCACTGCAAAAAACAATCGAGTCTTTCCGGGTAGACAAGGATACCAAAGATATACTTCGGAATATGAAAAGACGATAAAAACAAAACACGGTGAACATCCCGCCATTAGCATTCTGTTCACCGTGCTTCTTATTCTTTCTATAGATACCACTTCTATCTTCGCGCCTATTTATTTTTTGTTTGTAATACGGAGAAATACTAATTCCTCCTCACCTTTTTCCTTCTACTTCTGCGCCTCTGTTGTTTCTGGCGGCTGTAACGCTGCCATCTTTTATAAATCATCCAGCCACTCATCAATGCAACAACGACAAAGATAAGAATAGTTATGCCAACCCCCAAATTATCGCCCTTAATACGCGACCAAATATCAAGAACTTCTTTTGTCTGATCGCCAAAGTCACGAATCATGGCACATCGTTCTACCACTTTGCGATCCGGGTATTGTATCTTATCAATTTGTATGCTGTCTGCACCCGGTCCGAAAAAGTAACTTAAATCGGCATAATAATGGAGGGTCGTGTCTGTTTTCTCTTCCAGTATTTCGGGCGTAGCTATGGAACTTACATATCCGCAGAAATCCATATTCCGCAAAGCAATGTCCGGACGGCACATGAAGTTAATAAAATAACTGGCTGCTTTCGGATTCTTCGCATATTTAGGAATCACCCAACCATCGTACCATATATTACTCCCCTCTTCAGGAACCACATAATCCAAGTCCACTCCTACCGCATTGGCTTCCTCAATTGCCCATATCGCATCACCACTCCACGTCATATTCAGCCAAGCTTTGTTTTTTGTCATCATTTCCTTGCCAAAGTCCGCTTCCCAGCCGGCAATATTCGGTTTCAACTCTTTCAGATATTTCTCCGCCAACTCCATCGCACGCGGAGAGTAATCGTTCATCAGTTCCTCCACCGTCACCGTTCCTTCTTCCAACTCTTTCGCATGGGCATAAATGATAGCAGTACCGTATGCATCACGATAACTATCTTTCATCAGTATTTTTCCGGCATACTTCCTATTCCAAAGACACTCCCATGAGGTTGCGACCGAATCGGGAATATATGCACGGTTATACAGGATTCCTGCTGTTCCCCACATATAACATACCGCATAACGGCTCGCTTCCTCTCCCGGTTGGCTCAGCTTATTGATTTGCTCACGGATAAATGGAGCTACATTCTGCATATAATTAGGAGAATGGGCAAAATTCGTATCAATGGGCAAAAGCAAATGTTTCTTCAACATACGCTCAATAATATATTCCGAAGGGCATACCACATCGAAGTCCTCATGGCCTTTCTCTATCTTTGTCAACATGATTTCGTTGATGTCGAATGTCTGATAAACGATACGGATATTCTCCCCCGTCTGCTCCTTATAATACGCTTGAAAATCTTCGAGTACGCTATCTCCGATATAATCCGCCCAATTATAAATCTTGAGAATCCGCTCACGGGGCTCGCCGGAGTTGTAACACCCGGCCAAACTCAACACTAACAGGATAACAGGAATTATCTTTTTCATCTTATTTACGTAGTAGTACATTTAGTAATCCGTTAATCTTTTTTCTTCGCTTTCCCTGCCCGGTAATTAATCGCAATAAGCAATGCCAGCACTACAACAAAAATAATGGCTGAAAGCGGGCGAAGTTCCGGTGTCAGCCCTCCTTTACGGGCATCGGCATAAATATAGGTAGAAAGCGTCTCCAATCCTTGATTGCCGATGGTAAATACAGTCACGGCAAAATCATCAATAGACAGAGTCAATGCCAGCATGAATCCACTAATCATCCCCGGACGAATCTCAGGAACAATCACTTTCCACAGGGCTTGCATAGGAGTAGCTCCCAAATCGAGGGCAGCCTCATAAATATTCGGGTTCATCTGTTTCAGACGAGGTAAAACGCTCAACACAACGTATGGTGTACAAAAAGTGATATGAGCAAGCACTACGGTAGTATATCCTTGCGTAATCCCCACTGAAACGAACAAAAGGAAAAGCGAAATACCGGTAATAATATCTCCATTCAGAATAGGAATACTATTCACAAAACCAATCGCCTTACGCGAACGGGATTTCATGTTAAAGATGCCGATAGCGGCCACACTCCCCAACAACGTAGAGGCGGTTGCAGCAAGCAGAGCGATAGTGATCGTATTAATCAAGGCATTCATCAAAGAGTGATGTGTGCCCGTAGTGAAAAGCGAGGTATAAAGCTTAGTGGAAAAGCCCGTCCAGTTGCCCAGTACTTTTGCTTCGGTAAATGAATAGATGACAATAATCACAATAGGAGAATAAAGCAACAACAGCAATATCCATAAATAAGCCTGAGCCAGTATCTTCTTTACCATAATCCTCCTCCTTCGTTAGCGTTATCTTTATCATCCGTACTGAACAAGGAAGTAGCTGCAATCAGCAACAGCATGATAAGCGAAAGCGCCGCCCCGTAGTTCCACATACCGTTATTGATATTCTCCTGTATGGTCGTACCGAAGAGCTTGATATTGTTCATCGTCAACAACTCGGCGATGGCAAACGTAGAGATGGTCGGCATAAACACCATCATGATACCGCTCATCACTCCCGGCATCGATAGTGGGAATACGGCCTTGATAAATACCTGCGACGGATTCGCCCCCAAGTCTTGCGCCGCCTCTATCAAGCTGTGATCCATTTTCTGGAGCGTATTATAAATCGGGTAGATCATAAAGGGCAGGAAGTTGTACACCATGCCAAAGATCAAGGCCCCCTCTCCCAGCGGGAAATTCAAGAAATCGAACAAAGCCACGGTAGCCAACGTACGGATCAAGATATTGACCCACATCGGAAGGATAAACAAAACGACCATCGTACGGGAAGTATTAAATCGGGCTTGGCTCAATATCCAAGCGGCCGGATATCCCAGCAGCAGACAAAGAATGGTCGTTATCAAAGCGATCCCGACTGAATACACGAAGGTGTTTATCGCCTCGGGATGGATCATAAACTTACGGAAATTGGCGAAGGTAAACATCCCTTCGTCATTCGTAAAGGCGTAATACACGATCAAGAAGAGCGGTATCACGACAAAGATGGCCAAGAACAGGACATAAGGAATGGTCCAGTTCCTTCGTCTCATAAAAAATGCAGAAAACGTATTGATCACTTCCTTCCCTTTTTAAGCATGAATAATTCGAATTTTATCCGGGGCGATCGTTATGCCGACATGATCTCCATCATCCCATACATCGTTGGTATCGACAAAGATGTCCTCGTCCCAATCCGTAAACACGGTCAGATGATAATGGTTGCCTTTGTAGAGGATAAATTTTACTTCTCCGGTCAAGCGACCGTCTTCCTCGTTATCCTCCAAGATCACATCTTTAAAATCGATCTCGACTTTCACAGGCGTATTTGGCTCTATATCGGTTACTTCCTTACATTCGAACGTACAGCCTAGGAATTCCACATGCGTAGCGTCGATAAGCTTTCCCTCGAAGGTATTGCAAATACGCTCTTTCTTCATTACATGGATATCGAAAGGCTTGATAAGAAGCCCGACCTCGCTACCTGCCTCGAAACAGTGGTAATCCTGTACCATGAACTCGTATCCGTTCGGGGTTTGCACCATCATCTCATAATGCACACCCTTAAAGATGGAGGAGGTTACCGTACCCGTCAACATCGCCGCCTCCGACGGCTCGAAGATGTAAATATCCTCGGGGCGCAACACGACATCTACCGGCATTTGCTCCCCGAATCCCTCATCCACGCACTCGAACTCATGACCGGCGAAAGAGACTTGCCTATCCTTGATCATCGTCCCGTTCAAGATGTTACTCTCACCGATGAAATCAGCGACGAACGAATTGACCGGCTCGTTATAAATATCGATCGGGGTACCGATTTGCTGGATCTTTCCCTCGCTCATGACAACGATCGTGTCGCTCAGCGTCAGCGCTTCCTCTTGGTCGTGGGTCACGTACACGAACGTAATACCTAAGGACTTATGCATCTCTTTCAATTCCATTTGCATGTCCTTGCGCATCTTCAAGTCCAAGGCCGCCAACGGCTCATCCAGCAATAACACCTCCGGCTCATTCACGATAGCGCGAGCGATCGCCACACGTTGCTGCTGGCCACCGGAAAGGGAATCGACATCCCGATCCTCATAGTCTGTCAACCCTACCATTTTCAACGCCTGTTTCACTTTCTTCTCGATCGTGGCGGAAGGAAGTTTCTTCAGCTTCAGGCCAAAGGCGATATTATTGTACACATTCAGATGTGGAAATAAAGCATATTTCTGGAATACCGTATTTACGGGACGTTTATGCGGCGGCGTCTGCGTAATCTCCTTCCCGGACATCGTGATAACGCCCTCGGATGCCGTCTGGAAGCCGGCTATCAAACGCAACAGGGTAGTCTTTCCGCAACCGGAAGGCCCCAAAATGGTTACAAACTCGCCCTTGCGGACCTGTAAATTTACATCATTCAGCACGGCCTTCTCGCCGAAATACTTCGATACGTGCTCCACGCTGATAATGCGATCCGATTTTCGTATTGACATTCTCGCTTGATCTAATTAGAATTAAACAATCATGAACAATGTTCTTATTTATTTTTGCGCGAATGTACAGATTTTAATAAGGCCGGGCACTATCGTTTTTACAAAATCTGACCTTACACCGGGTGAGAAGCGTCGCATTTCTCCAAGATTCGACCGCGCACCCGGCGCGAGGTCCCGCATTTCTCCAAGATTCGACCGCGCACCCGACGCGGGCGGGATATTTGGGAAATATTCAATCCACGTATATCCGGTAGCTCCCCGATCCCAATCGGTACACAGCCTTCCCATCCTTCAATCCCACGGGCGTGATCCCCTCCTGCCCTTTCTCCATACGAACGGACTTCTCCGATTTGGCGGGCAGATATAAGGTAGCCGTCGTATTAGCGGGAATGGTTGCCTCGTATATATAGCCCTTCTTTTGGATTTGCCATCCACTCTCGATACGGCCATAGGCGGAATCGTAATGACCCCGGATGAACGAGAAGGTTCCGCCGATACGGGGTTGAAGGATGATGTGCTTATAGGCGGGTTGTTCCTCATCCCGCTGGATACCCAAGGTATAAGCTATCATCCACTCCTCGATAGCGCCATACGAATAATGGTTGAAAGAGTTCATATCCACAGGGCCGAAGCCATTTACCAACGTGTAGGAATTCCAACGTTCCCAAATCGTGGTTGCGCCTTGCAGGACAGGGTATAGCCATGAAGGATAGGCGGTTTGCTCAAATAATTTATAGGCGACATCGTCATAACCATTGTCGGATAATACCAAATTCAGGTAAGGCGTACCGATAAAGCCAGTGGTAAGCGTATAATTATGTTTCTTGATATTCTCTACCAGATGCCGGATCGCCAAGGGTTTGTTTTTCTCATTGAACAGATCGAACTGGAGAGGAACCACGTATGAGGTCTGCGTATCCACGATCTTCGCCTCGGTAGCCGCCGTTCCGGGCCACATACCTACTTGCGAATCCTTGCCAAAGATAGATTCCACCGTCGGGGCGAACGTGCGTCCTTCCTCGTTTACGAACAAGTCGTTAAAAGACCTCTTCACGTTCTCGTAGAAAGTACGGAAACGCCTTTGGTCCGCGTCCTTCCCTAAACGTTTCGCTACCTGCTCCATAATCAAAGCGTCGTAGGCGGAATAAGCGGTGTTCGTCAACATGGAATTCGTCGGCTCGATAGCCAGCCAATCGCCGAAACCACCGAAGGGCTGTACATAGCGTACGGCACGACGCTCCAAATAATCCATATAAGCGACCATGGAAGCGTAATGTTGCTCCAGAATACGCACGTCTCCGTATTGTTGATACATTTGCCACGGTACGATCACGCCGGCTTCCATCCATCCCATGGCACCTCCGCCATCCTCCGCGCCGTGAGGCGGGAAACCGACTACGGGTATATAGTTCGCGTAACTACCGTCATCTCCTTGATTATCCCGGACCGAGTAGAGCCAACGGGTGTAAAACGGATCGACATTCATATTATAAGTAGCCGTACGAGCGAATACCTGCGCATCCCCTGTCCAGCCCATACGCTCATCCCGTTGCGGACAATCGGTCGGAACCGACAGGAAATTACCCCGTTGGCCCCAGATGATATTATTAAACAAACGGTTGACACGCTCGTCCGACGTCTCATAACCGCTCGTCCGCGCACCGATAGATTCCAGCACGATCCCTTTCACCGCCTCCAAGGGTAACGGCCTCTCCAACCCGTGAATCTCCACGTAACGGAAACCATGGAACGTAAAGCGAGGCTCATACGTCTCACCCGCCGCATCCCCTCTCAGGATATAGCGATCCGTGGAAAGGGCGCTCCGGTAATTATCCGTATAGACTTGCCCTTTCTTCTCCTTATACATCGCGATCGTGTACGGGGCGACCGGCTCGGTAGGGATCGTTTCCGGATAATTCATCTCCCCGAAACGGATCGTGATTTCCTGTCCGGCCTTTCCCTTGAAAGTCAGACGGGGAACACCGACCATATTCTGCCCCATATCATAGACATAGACGCCGGGAATAGGCTCTACCATGGACTGAGCGGTCAGGGTCACATTATTTTGTATCGGGCTGCCTACATATCCTTGGATCTCCACATTTACCGGAGGAGCGGCGAATAAGGTCGCCGGTTTCCATGACGAGTCATCAAAACCCGGAGCATCCCAGCCGTTCACCTCTTTCCGGGCATCATATTCCTCTCCATTCTGAAGGCCGTTAAAAGTGATCGGTCCCCGGTCATAACATTTCCAGCTATCATTCGTAACGATCGTCTCACGAGTACCGTCGGCATACTCGATCACGATCTTTCCCAATAAGGACTGGCGGGTTCCGTATTGATCCTGCCAACCGGTAAGGAAACCGCTATGCTCGCTCCACCATCCGGCGCCCAATATCGCCC
>ERZ772861.2603-NODE-2603-length-11944-cov-14.944150_pt1 | contig 11944 bp, 10 predicted proteins | sample MGYA00512135_ERZ772861 | MGnify/ENA primary metagenome ERZ772861 (study PRJEB29015, sample SAMEA2737700) | human gut metagenome | biome: human gut; feature: human-associated habitat; material: faeces | place: China | collected 2012 ...
ATGTCAATAATGTGTTTCATAAATAAAAAAATGGATTATGAAAAAAGGACGCTTATACAGCATCCTTTCTCCGATTCAGTCTATTATCTTTCCTTTTTGTAGTTTTCCAATCCTGTCTGTAAAAACTCAATGTACTTTGGAATGCTTTCATCGTACGAATACGACTTGTTGAGCGGTTCGCCTTCATTGTTAATCAGCACATAGAAAGGCTGTGCATTCGCGCCGAACTTGACGCGTTGCAAATAGCTCCACTTATCTCCCACCGTACGTAATGTGCGCTCCGTACCGTTCTCCGTAATTTTCACCGGCGAAGAAAGCGGAGTCTTATTGTCTACGTAGAGCGTGATGAGCACATAGTCATTATTGATGATATCGCTTACTTTCGGATCCGTCCATACGGCGAGCTCCATTTTACGACAGTTCACACAACCGTAACCCGTAAAGTCCAACATCACAGGTTTGCCATGCTGGCGGGCATATTCCATGCCGAGATCATAATCATCGAACTTGGCATGCACCTCATTATTATAAAGATTGAAATCCTGTGTCTGCATGGGTGGTGCAAAAGCACTGACAGCCTTCAACGGCGCTCCCCACAAACCGGGAAGCATATATACGGCAAACGCCAATGAGGCCAATGCCATAAAGAAACGGGGTACACTGACTTTTGTGTCATCATCATCGTGCGGGAACTTGACTTTGCCCAACAGATAGAACCCAAGCAGGGCAAACAGCACAATCCATAAAGCCAGGAATGTCTCACGGTCGAGTATGCGCCAACCGTAAGCCAAGTCAGCAACGGAAAGGAATTTCAACGCAAACGCCAATTCCAGGAATCCAAGCGTTACCTTGATTACATTCATCCAACCGCCTGATTTGGGCATTGACTTCAGCCAGGACGGGAACAGTGCAAACAAAGTGAACGGCAGTGCCAAGGCAATGGCAAAGCCCAACATGCCAATAGCCGGAGCTATCATGTTACCGGTAGTGGACACTTGTACCAACAAGAAACCGATAATAGGACCTGTACATGAGAATGACACCAATGACAATGTAAATGCCATTAAGAATATGCTCAGCAAACCGCCTGTTTTTTCTGCTTTTGAATCCACGGCATTACTCCATTTGGAAGGAAGCGTAATTTCAAAAGCCCCAAAGAAAGAAGCTGCGAAAACGACCAGCATCAAAAAGAAGAAGATGTTAAAAACAGCATTCGTCGACAATGAGTTCAAAGCATTGGCGCCAAATATCCCGGTAACCAACAGCCCTAAACCAACATATATCACTACAATAGACGCACCGTATGTCCAGGCATCGCGGATACCTTTCTTCTTATCTTTACTACGTTTCAGGAAGAAGCTGACAGTCATAGGGATAATTGGCCATACGCAAGGCGTAAACAAAGCCAGCAGTCCACCTACAAATCCTGTGATAAAAATATAAATCCAAGACATATCTTCCTGCGAAACGGTTTCGCCTAATGCTTGCAGTTCATCGATAACCGGCTTCCAAAGGTCGGTGGTTCCATCACCGGCAACATTTATTCCGGTATCGCTTTCCGCACCGCCAATAATGGCCATAGCTGCGGTTTGAGCGGTATCGGAAGATTTTTCCAATTCTACATTTCCGGCATCCGCAGCCTTATCGGCTGCCGGTCCATTAACGGCTGTACCTTCCGCCTTGCCCGAAAACTTAAACGGCACTTGTGTAGGCGGTAAACAATTCTCATCATTACATGCGCCATATTCCAAAAAACCTTCTACCTTATATTCGCCACCGGTCAGTTTCAACTTCTGTACAAACTGAGCGGTATTTTCAAAATAGCGCACTTTCATTTCAAACAACTTATCGAATGCGGCCACCTCTTTCCCTACCGGTTTTAATTTTCCGACAAGTTCCGCACCTGAAATGGACTCGACATTGAATGTGGCCGATATAGGTCCGCCATCGCCCAAATCGGTCGAGTACACATGCCAGCCCTTATCAATAGTTCCGGTAAAGACAACTTCCGCTTCACCAGCCTGCAAAGTCTTTAATTCCGACTTAAACTTAACCGGCTCTTGTATCTGTGCTTGTACCACTACGGCAAACAGCAACAGAAGTATGGAGAATATACTTTTCTTCATGTTATTATCCCATATTTTATTTATACTTCATAGTCTACACAGGCACGGCTTTCCTTAACCTCGGCTATAAGCTTACCGGCAGCTACATGATCGGGATGTGCAGCATAGAATTTCACATCGTCCAAAGTATCGAACTCACTGTAAAGAGCTATACTCCAAGTCTCAGCCGGATTAATGTTCAATCCCACTTCAATCTTACGTATAACTGGTATTTTAGCAGGCAGCGCTTCAATAGCTTTCTTAAAATCATTCATCGCCGCTAACTTTTCGTCAGCAGAAGCTTCGTCTTTCAGCTTAAATAATACAATATGCTTTACCATAACTTTGTTATTTAAATGATTTAATCTATATTTGTCAATCGAAACAATAACATTTTTAAGACACAAAAATACTCGTTTTTTTCAAATATATACTTAAACGGATGTTAATAATAGGAATTGCAGGCGGAACCGGGTCGGGAAAGACCACCGTCGTACGTAAAATTGTTGAAAGCCTGCCGGCTGGTGAAGTAGTTTTATTACCTCAGGACTCTTATTACAAAGACAGCAGCCATGTGCCAGTAGAAGAACGGCAGAATATTAATTTCGACCACCCGGATGCTTTCGACTGGGGACTTTTGTCCAAACACGTATCCATGCTTCGCGAAGGCAAAAGCATCGAACAACCTACCTATTCCTACCTGACCTGCACGCGACAGCCCGAAACAATCCACATCGAGCCTCGGGAAGTCATTATCATTGAAGGCATCCTTGCCCTATGTGACAAGAAGCTGCGCAACATGATGGACCTCAGAATCTTTGTTGACGCAGACCCGGACGAACGCCTTATCCGCGTCATCCAGCGCGATGTCGTAGAGCGTGGCCGCACGGCCGAGGCTGTAATGGAACGCTACACGCGTATTCTGAAACCTATGCATCTGCAATTTATAGAGCCTTGCAAGCGATATGCCGATCTTATCGTACCGGAAGGCGGAAACAATCAGGTAGCAATCGATATTCTCACAATGTATATCAAAAAACATTTATAAATAATTCGAACAGCACATATGGCCGAGCGTACTTCCCCAACCGGGCGCAATTTGCCAGCTTTCCACTGTCAATTACTGATTGCATTAGTCTTGCTTTGCAGTGTTATGGGGTGTCGCGGCAATCATAATGCAGCAGCCGAACAAGAAGAAGCCGTTGATTTACAACAGATAAAAGATAACGGAGAACTGGTAGTGCTGACTTTATACAGTTCTACATCCTATTTTATTTACCGCGGCCAGAACATGGGATTTCAATATGAATTGGGTGAACAGTTTGCCAAAAGCCTCGGCGTCAAGTTAAAAATAAAAGTTGCCAAAAACATACACGACCTGATTGAAAGACTTCTTGCAGGCGAAGGCGATCTTATTGCCTACAACCTGCCCATCACCAAAGAATGGAAAGACAGTCTGATATACTGCGGTGAGGAGGTGATTACCCATCAGGTCATCGTACAACGTACAGGCGGCCGCGGCAAACCGTTGAAAGATGTAACGGAACTTATCGGAAAGGATGTGTACGTAAAACCCGGAAAGTATTATGAACGGCTTGTCAACCTGGACAAGGAGCTGGGTGGCGGCATCCATATCCATAAGGTCAGCAATGACAGCATCACGATTGAAGACCTTATTATGCAAGTTTCACAAGGCAAAATACCGTATACCGTAGCGGACAATGATGTAGCCCGTCTCAATACCACCTACTACCCGAACCTCAACATCGGGCTTTCTATCAGTTTCGACCAACGGGCTTCGTGGGCTGTACGTAAAGATTGTCCGCAGCTTGCAGAAGCTGCCAATAAATGGCATGAGAAAAACATGACTTCTCCGGCTTATACCGCGAGTATGAAACGGTATTTTGAAATTGGCAAAGCTATCCCACACTCTCCTATTCTATCTCTGCGAGAAGGGAAAATATCACACTTCGACCATCTATTCAAGAAATATGCACCAGACATTAATTGGGACTGGCGTTTATTGGCATCTTTAGCTTATACTGAATCCAACTTTGATACTACCGCCGTTTCATGGGCAGGTGCAAAAGGACTGATGCAACTGATGCCTGCCACAGCTCGTGCCATGGGAGTTCCTCCGGGAAAAGAACAAAACCCCGAAGAAAGCATTAAAGCTGCCACGAAATATATTGCCGCCACAGCCAAAAGCTTCTCGAAAATTCCCCAAGAAGAACGGATTAATTTTATTCTGGCATCATATAACTCCGGTATAGGACATGTATTCGATGCTATGGCATTGGCTGAAAAATACGGCAAAAACAAATATGTGTGGCGGGATAACGTGGAAAACTTCATCCTCTTGAAGAGCAATGAAGAGTACTTTACCGATCCGGTTTGCAAGAACGGGTATTTCCGTGGGATAGAAACTTATAACTTCGTGAGGGATATAACGGCAAGGTTTGAACAGTATAAGAAAAAGATAAAAAGCTGATTCACGGGATAGGACATAAAAATTACAGCATTTTCAGACATAAGGACAAGAGAATAGAGTAGGTTGCAATGTATAGCTTTTTGCTGCATATTTTTCTGTTCTCTTGTTCTTATATCTGCAATACGACAGTGAAAACCTCAAAACAAATTCAGCCGATTAGCCTTTGCCTCTTCAAGAGATACCGTTTCAACTTGTTTCTCCTGATTTTTCTCGCGCAACTGCTGATACTTGTTAGAAAGCTTCTTCACGAACTCTTCCTTTTGGTTAGGATTCATCAAACGGGCTGCCACCGTTGCATTCTGCGAGGCGTCTTTCAGGTGAATAACCGGAGCATGATAAACCGGAGCAATCTTTAATGCCGTGTGCAAAGGAGAAGTAGTAGCGCCACCTATCAACAATGGTACATCGAGTCCCGCCTTTTCCAATTCAATGGCAACATGTACCATTTCATCCAGCGAAGGAGTGATAAGGCCACTCAGCCCAATCATGTTTACCTTTTCCTCTATGGCCCGCTGCACAATCGTTTCAGCGGGAACCATTACTCCCAAGTCGATTATCTCATATCCGTTGCAAGCCATTACTACGGAAACAATATTTTTCCCAATGTCGTGCACATCACCTTTCACTGTAGCAAGCAACACCTTGCCGGCAGAGGCAGCCCCTTCCTGCTTTTCCGATTCAATGACAGGCTGAAGAACAGCCACCGCTTTCTTCATAGTACGTGCCGTTTTCACCACTTGCGGAAGGAACATCTTACCCGCACCGAACAAATCGCCAACATGGTTCATTCCGGCCATCAGCGGACCTTCAATGATATCCACAGCTTTAGGATAAACTTTCAAAGCTTCAGCGAGGTCTTCTTCCAGATAATCTCCGATGCCTTTTGTCAAAGCATACTTCAAACGTTCCTCTACGGTATCTTCACGCCAGGCAAGCTGAGAACTGAGGCTTGAAAGCTGGGAGTTACCGTTAGAGAGAGAATTCTTGGCCGCTTCCGCCTCGGCTTTCAACCGTTCGGCAGTCTCAATCAACCGCTCGGCAGCATCCGAACGACGATTGAGAACAACATCTTCGATACGTTCCAGAATATCGGCGGGTATATCGGTGTAAAGTACGGAAGTGGCAGGGTTTACGATACCCATATCCATCCCCTCGCGAATGGCATGATAAAGAAAGACCGCATGCATTGCTTCACGAATATAATTATTACCCCGAAAGGAAAATGAAAGATTACTGACTCCACCGCTGACATGAGCGCCGGGCAGGTTCTTCCGTATCCAACCGGTAGCACGGATAAAATCGACTGCATAGTTATTATGCTCGTCCATACCCGTAGCCACTGCAAGTACATTCGGGTCAAAAATTATATCTTGCGGATTGAAACCGACCCTGTCTACCAACAGACGATAAGCGCGTTCGCACACCGCAATTCTGCGTTCGTACGTATCCGCCTGTCCCTGTTCATCAAAAGCCATTACGACTGCGGCAGCACCGTATCGCTTTATAGTACGGGCATGTTCAAGAAACTTTTCTTCGCCCTCTTTCAAAGATATGGAGTTGACAATGGACTTTCCTTGCATACATTTTAACCCTGCAACTATCACATCCCATTTAGAAGAATCTATCATTACAGGAACACAGGCTATCTCCGGCTCGGATGCTATCAGATTGAGAAAAGTGGTCATTTCCTTTTCCGCATCCAGCAAACCGTCGTCCATATTTATGTCGATAATCTGCGCTCCGTCTTCTACTTGCTGCCGGGCGATACTTAGCGCTTCATCATATTTTTTCTCATTGATTAAACGCAGAAACTTACGTGAACCGGCAACGTTGCAACGTTCGCCCACATTGATAAAGTTGTTTTCAGGCTTTACCTCCAACAGTTCCAAACCGGAGAGCCAAAGATTATCGGGCAGAGAAGCCGGTATACGTGGCACAGCTCCTACTATCAAAGACGAATATGCAGCAATATATTCATCAGTAGTGCCACAACAACCGCCTATTATATTTACCAGCCCTTCATGAATGTACTCCCTGATCTCATCTGCCATTTCAGCCGGAGTCTGGTCGTATGTACCCAGACTGTTAGGCAATCCCGCATTGGGATAGGCACTGATATAGTAAGGAGCACGAGCAGCCAACTGCTCAAGAAAGGGTTTCAATTGACGGGCTCCAAAAGAACAGTTAAGCCCGACAGAGAAAATATCCGCATGTTGCACAGAAGCCAGAAATGCTTCCAGCGTTTGTCCTGACAAAGTACGTCCGCCTATATCGGAAACCGTTACGGAAAGCATCAGCGGAACCCGGACACCTATAGCTTCCATCGCCTGCTCCGCAGCATATATCGCAGCCTTAGCATTCAACGTATCAAATATGGTTTCAATCAGCAACGCATCCACACCGGCTTCGAGCATCGCTTCCATCTGCTCACGATAAGCAGCAGCCAATTCATCATAAGTCAATGCACGAAAAGCCGGATTGTTAACATCCGGACTCATGGAGCAAGTCTTATTGGTAGGCCCGATAGAGCCTGCCACAAAACGCGGTTTATCGGGAGTTAAAGCAGTAAATTCATCGGCAACTTCACGCGCCAGTTTTACAGCAGCAAAATTTATCTCACGCACATACTCCTGTACGTGATAATCGGCCATGCTGACGCTTGTAGAATTAAAAGTATTGGTTTCGATAATGTCCGCACCCGCCGCAAGATACTTACGGTGAATATCCCGTATTACATCCGGACGCGTCAGACAAAGTATATCATTATTACCTTTTAACTGTCCGGGAATTTGCGCAAAACGTTTACCCCGGAAATCATCCTCCGTCAAGTTGTATTGTTGTATCATAGTGCCCATAGCACCGTCCAGAATAAGAATGCGCTCACGCACCAACGTTTCAATAGAAGCCACTTTTATTTAAGTATAAAGTATGAGGTATTCTTTTTAAAGTATGAGGTATGAAGTATTAAATACGAGGTATGAAGTTAAAATACAACCGATAAAATTATCAAGATATAAATATTACACCTGCTTATACTTCAGACCTTATACTTACTATACGTACTGCTTATCGTTTGAATGCACGCGCCATATCGCGTTTGTCATCTTTTTCTTTCAAAGCCTCGCGCTTGTCGTATTGCTTCTTACCCTTTGCAAGAGCTACGACTACCTTTGCCAGCCCTTTTTCATTGATGAACATACGAACAGGAATTATGGTAAAGCCGGGGTCTTTAGAACCACGTTGCAACTTGTCCAGTTCTTTCTTTGTCAACAGCAGTTTGCGCTCCCGACGTGCATTATGATTATTGTACGAACCGTAAAAATATTCGGCAATATGCATATTCTTCACCCATAGCTCGCCATTGGCGAAGTAGCAAAACGTATCTACCAGACTTGCCTTTCCCAAACGGATAGATTTAATTTCCGTACCGGTGAGCACAATGCCTGCCGTATAGGTATCTACCAATTCGTAATCGAATGTGGCACGTTTATTCTTAATATTTATAGGAGCTTGTTTCATAAAATCAATCAGTTCAGCACTACCGTCAGCTTATTGAAAACGAATTCTATCACTGCCGGACAAGCTATTAACAACATGGAAGAAAGAATGGTAAACCTTAAACGGTCTTTTTCCGCTATTTTCATCAGAATAGCACTTCCTTCCCACACCACATATACAATATAAAATTGAAGCAACAGGGCTATTATACTGAAATCGGGCAATATGCCGATTATGATTTTCAGCATGAAAGACACTACCAACGCATAGCCGGCAAACTGTTGCACCAAAGGTATATCATTGTCCATAGCAAACATACGGACACGTAGCCCATTGATGAGATAGGCTGCCAAAAAATATCCCCCGAACAAGGATACCGCCACCGCACAACATTGCGTCATGGCATATTGAAAACTTTGCGGACCACCCCATCCCTTAGCCACCAAAGAGCCTATAAAGATAGACAACCCGCATAAACCAATCATAGGATAGACAAAAGCTGTAAAGACTTTTCGCCTATCCTCTAAACTAATTTCCTCCCAGGCACGTGCCGGAGAGGAAATCAGTTGCATTGCTATATGGAACAGTTCTTTGTAATTCAATTAATTATTATTGATTTGAAGGATTCCATTTAAAATTTTCAATTGTATAATCTGTATACTTCTCAGGCAATTTAGCACCATCCATATCGGTTTTTGCTTTAATTCTTATCGTTGTAGGATAGCTACCGTGCTTTCCTTTAAAATCCAACATGATTTGTTTTACATCGTAAGCTTTGTTCCTAACAGCAAAAACGTCTGTCTTGGTATCAGTTCCTTTGTTATGTCTCAAATAAAAGACAAGTTCTGTACTGCTTTCATTAGATTCATCATTTATATACACCAATTCCATTGTATGCTGTTTCAACATTTCCTCCTTATTCTCCATTTTCCAAGAAATAGGCAACACGAGCATTTCAGCACCATACATCCAAGGCTTATAAGTCTGTCCGTAATTGTCTGTCGGCTCCAAAGTTACAATAGGAGCAGTTTCTGGTATAGCCGCCTCCATATCTTCCACGGAACTTGCATATCTGGTAGAATAAGAATCCACAGCAATTGCACTGACTAACTTTATACGATAATCCTGCGGAGTAAAAGTACCACCCTCAGCTTTAGTTGCCGGAGTATCCTCCACATATTTAAAAGCAATCTGAGCTAAATCAGTACCCGACATTTTAAAGCCCTGAGCTTCCATTTCTGTAACGGAAGCCATTGTCGGATGATATGTATTACCATATAAATCAACAAAATAACTCCCCATTACAGTGCGTACATATCCTATTCCATCATACATGCTTTCGCCGGCATCATCATTAAGACACGAAGTAAAAGAAACGCCCATTAATAAGGTAAAGGCAACCATTAAGAATTTCAATTGTTTCATAAACATTATTTTTTAGAGTTCGCAAAGATATAAAATTCAATTCACATAAGGTAAATGCAGAAACTTAAAAAATACTGCAACCGTTACTTTATTATTTTCGCAAACGACTCCAAATGTTCATCTACATAGCTTGCAACCAAAGCCGTATACTCCTCTTCTTTCTCCAGAAACTCATCTTCCAACTCATCAAAAGCCTCATACTGCTCGTACATTGCCATAAATTCGTCATCAGTACGCTCACGTTCCAAATCTTCACGATGGACATCATATATCTTTTTGGCGGCATACACCAATTTGCTTAAATCGCCCACTCCCCACAAACGCATTACTTTGGCAAACGGATTGGCAAAGATATAGCCACCATATCCGTTTTGCACCAACTGGCAGAAGCCACCTTCCATGAGTTCGTCGCGGAATATCTGATACGCCAGCAACGAATGCTGTTCTCCGGTAAGCAACGGCATCGTATCGGCAGTAAGTTCGCCGCCTATCACTCTTTTATATGCATCTGTAAATACTTGGATGAAAGCATCCATTCCCTCGCCCGCAGCTTGTTGCAAAGCCGCATCAGTAACTTCTACCATAATAGTATGTATATTGAATTAACGCTGCAAAGTTAATACAAAAACTGCAAAGTCTACTTTACATTCCACAGAGTTACAACTTATTATTACCTATTTTTAATAAAAAAGTCAAATTGAACGGTTGGCAGAAAGCAAGAAAACGACTACCTTTGTGACCGTTTAATAAAACATAGAACTACGTTTTTTAAATTATAACTTAAAAAAGAGCTAATTATGACTTATTCACACGAAGTGGAACACATGTGTGTTGTAAAGAAAGGTCCTAACCACGGACCGGCTCCCATACCCGAAGAAGGCAAATGGGTAAAATCAAAAGAAATAGTTGATATTTCAGGTCTGACACATGGTGTAGGTTGGTGTGCTCCTCAGCAAGGTGCTTGTAAACTGACTTTGAACGTTAAAGAAGGTGTCATCCAAGAAGCATTGGTTGAAACAATCGGCTGCTCCGGTATGACTCACTCGGCTGCTATGGCTGCTGAAATCCTTCCGGGCAAGACAATCCTTGAAGCATTGAACACCGACCTCGTTTGCGACGCTATCAATACAGCAATGCGCGAACTCTTCCTGCAAATCGTTTACGGTCGTACTCAGTCTGCTTTCTCTGAAGGCGGTTTGATTATCGGTGCCGGTCTGGAAGACTTAGGTAAGGGATTGCGCAGCCAGGTAGGTACTCTATACGGTACTTTGGCAAAGGGTCCCCGTTACCTGGAAATGGCAGAAGGTTATATCAAGACTATTGCTCTTGACAAAAACGATGAAATCTGCGGATATGAATTCGTTCACATGGGTAAATTCATGGATGAAATCAAGAAAGGTACTGATGCCAACGAAGCTTTGAAGAAAGTAACCGGTACTTACGGACGCTTCACTGCAGAACAGGGAGCTGTTAAACACATTGATCCACGTCACGAATAATATAAGGAGGAAAGAAACTATGATTAGAGAAGTAAAATTTGAAAGTCAAGACCGTCGTATCAAAGGTATCATCGAAGCCTTGAACGCCAACGGCATCAAAGACATAGAGGAAGCTAACGCCATCTGCGAAGCTGCCGGACTCGATCCTTATAAGACGTGTGAAGAGACTCAGCCTATCTGCTTTGAGAACGCAAAATGGGCTTATGTTGTAGGTTGTGCCATCGCTATCAAGAAAGGCTGCAAGAACGCTGCAGATGCTGCCGAAGCAATCGGTATCGGTTTGCAGGCATTTTGTATTCCGGGTTCTGTAGCCGACGACCGCAAGGTAGGTATCGGTCACGGTAATCTGGCTGCCATGTTGCTCCGCGAAGAGACTAAGTGTTTTGCTTTCTTGGCAGGTCACGAATCATTCGCTGCTGCAGAAGGTGCAATCAAAATCGCAGCTAAAGCTGACAAAGTACGTAAAGAACCTTTGCGTTGTATCCTGAACGGTTTGGGCAAGGATGCTGCACAAATCATCTCCCGTATCAACGGCTTTACATATGTTCAGACTCAATTCGACTACTATACAGGTGAACTGAAAGTTGTTCGTGAAATCGCATACAGCGATGGTCCTCGTGCCAAAGTAAAATGCTACGGTGCTGACGACGTTCGCGAAGGTGTGGCTATCATGTGGAAAGAAGGCGTAGACGTATCCATCACAGGTAACTCTACCAACCCGACCCGTTTCCAGCACCCTGTTGCAGGTACTTACAAGAAAGAACGCGTTCTTGCAGGTAAGCCCTATTTCTCAGTAGCATCCGGTGGCGGTACGGGTCGTACGCTTCACCCGGATAACATGGCTGCCGGTCCTGCTTCTTACGGCATGACGGATACTATGGGTCGTATGCACTCAGATGCTCAGTTCGCTGGTTCTTCATCAGTTC
>ERZ772861.2606-NODE-2606-length-11937-cov-6.629187_pt1 | contig 11937 bp, 9 predicted proteins | sample MGYA00512135_ERZ772861 | MGnify/ENA primary metagenome ERZ772861 (study PRJEB29015, sample SAMEA2737700) | human gut metagenome | biome: human gut; feature: human-associated habitat; material: faeces | place: China | collected 2012 ...
CCCCGGGGGAAGCCAAGGGGTGCTAACCATAGGCTGAATCCACACAACGCAGCCGATTGTTCCATATCCTCATGTTAATAGCGTGTTCATATATATTTAACTCATGCAATCGTCCTGCCGGGTCGCAGCGAAGCCTTGACGACTCGGAGGGACTGTGCTATAATATGGGTACGGAGAGGGCGCTGCCGATAGACGGTTTGCTCCCCCTGTGCGTTACGAAAAAGTAACCGCTAAGTTTGGAAGCTATGGGCGGTTACTTTTTCTTCATAATCTGGACAATCAGATTGGAAAGACCAATAAGTACGAGACAAAACTCACATAGTTCTGTAAACGTCATCATGGCCACCCCCTTCCTGCAAAGGCTAAGGGGGTGGAAAATTTATGCACCCCCAGCAAGAAAGCAAGGGGAAGCAAAACCGCCTACCGTTGTTTGGCAGCGCCCCGGTTCCGAAGAACCGTTCGTATTCTATCAAAGATTCACAGGATTGTCAATTCCTACCCTGCTACCTACAAGAATCAGCCCCGAAGGATGGCTTCATTTCAGGATTGAAGCCGCCCTTCGGGGCGTTTTTGTATCTTTTTACTGAGAATCCCGCTGCTTGCCGTGGAAGAACAGTGCCAGCATTCCGGGGCCAACATGGGCACCGGTGAAAGGCTCGTGGGGAGCGATGATCAGCTCCTTGGGCATGGCAACCTGGCAAATCATTTCCGCCAGCAGCTGGGCATCCTCCGGGCAGTCGCCGTGGGAAATGGCCACCCGCTGGCTGCCGGCATCCTCCACGAATTTCTTGTATTCCTCTACAATGGCAGCCATTGCTTTCTTGCGGCCTCTGGCCTTGCAGCGGGCGGTGATATGCCCGGTGGGGTCGCCCCACAGCACCGGCTTGATGTTCAGCACCGTGCCAATCATGGCTGTTGCGCCGGAGACTCGCCCGGTGCGCTTGAGGAAGTTCAGGTCATCCACAGTGAAGAATTGCAGGGTGTGCTGGGCATCCTCGTCCATAATATCTGCTGTCTCCCGCGCGTCCTTTCCGGCGGCGCGAAGGTCAGAGGCCTTGCAAGCCATCAGTCCGGTGCCGAAGCCGGAACCCAGGGAGTCCACCACCCGCACGGTGCATTCCGGGTAGGTTTCCATCAATTCCTCAGCGGCAATCTTTGCCGCCTGATAGGTTCCGCTGATGCCGGAGGACATGGAGAAATACACCACATCCTCCCCCCGTTCCAGCACGGGGCGGAAAGCATCCAGAAACAGCTGGGTGTTGAGCAAGCTGGTTTGCACCTTGCCGCCCTGGCGCAGCATCTCATAGTATTCATGGGCGTTGAAGGTGTCCAGGCAGCCGTCATAGGTGCTGGGCACACCGTTCATGGAATAAGAGCAGGGCAAAATGGAGATGTCCAGCTTGCGCAGAACCTCTCCGGGCAAATTGGAGCTTCCGTCCACAAAAATGGAAAATGACATGATGGTTCCTCCCAATACATAGCCCCGCTGGTGGGGCACTTCATTCTTATGTTTATTATAGAAGAAAGCAAGCCAATTGTAAATAGAAAGGTGCCTCCCCGGGTGGGGGAGACACCTTTCTGATAGGAAACCGGGGGTAGAATCTACCGGGCGGGGAACTCTACTGCTGGGAGAGTGGCTGAAAACGCTCATTTTTGTGGGCTTTTCGGAACACACGCCCCTGCCCAACCGGAAAGCATCGCCTTACTGGTTGGCAGAATTGCCGCCGCCTGCCTGTTCACCGGGAGTCTTGGGTCTGCGCTTGCGATTGTAATTATAGTTCCGTCTGGGCGGCCTTCTCTCGCCAACCTCCTGGGGAGCAGCATCCGCGCTCTGGCGCTCCTTCGGCGGCTGACCATTTTGATTGTTGGGTCTGCGGGGAGGCCGGTTATTGCGGCGAGGGCGCTCCTGCTGCTTTTCGGGGGATTCCTGTTCCGGACGCTCCTTGGCATCTTCTGGGCGGGGGACACTCCCCTGCTGCTGGTCTGCATCAGGCTGCTCTTGATTTTCCCGGCGGGGACGCTCCCGGCGAGGGCGGCGGTTTTCCCGCAACTGGCGCTCCTCTCGGGGCGGCTGGTCACCGGTGGACTGACGGGACTCCGCAGAACCGGGGGTCGCTTCCCGGCGCGGCTGACGTGCTCTGAGGGGACGGCGATCTTCTCGGGGCTGCTCTGCTTCCGCTGTCCCCGGCTGCTGCTCGGCGGCCTGCTCCTCTGCAATGGATTCCGTGGAATAGCGGAAGCGAATGGCATCCAGCACCGGTGCATCCTCTGCCTTGGGTTTTGCCGGACGCTTGCCGCCGCCGGAAATGGGCGCTAAATCCGCCGGAATGGGCGAGTCATTCTTTTTTGCTTTGCCGCTGCGCAGAACGGCGATGTCTTCGTTCGAGAAGGTATTGACGGTCTCGGGATTATTTTCCATTTGAACCTTGACTCGCTGGCGCAGAATATCCACATCCACCACGGTGCCCCGCCCTTCGGGAGTATCTACAAAGGATTCGGGCTTGGGACTGGAACGAATCAGGCTTTCATAGGTATCCTGCTCGTATTTCAGGCAGCACATCAGCCGCCCGCAGGTGCCGGAAATTTTGGCGGGGTTCAGGCTCAGGTTTTGGGTCTTTGCCATTTTGATGGACACCGGCTGGAAATCGTCAAGGAAGCTGGCGCAGCAGAAGGGACGGCCACAGATGCCCAAGCCGCCCACCATTTTGGCCTTGTCCCGCACACCAATCTGGCGCAGCTCAATGCGGGTGTGGAAGACGCTGGCCAAATCCTTTACCAGCTCCCGGAAATCCACACGCTCGTCAGCAGTGAAATAAAACAGAATCTTGCTGCCGTCAAAGGCGCATTCTGCGCTGACCAGCTGCATATCCAGCCCGTGCTTCTCGATTTTTTGCAGACAAATCTCGTAAGCCCGCTTCTCCCGTGCCCGGTTTTCACTGTTGGTTTTTTCGTCCTGCTCTGTGGCATGGCGGATGATTTTGCGCAGGGGGGCAATGGCATCCTTGGCGGGGATGGTATGGTTGCCGCCGACGCACAGACCAAATTCCAGTCCGCGAGCGGTATCCATGATTACGTGGTCTCCGGGGACAAACCGCTCTCCATCGGGGTCAAAATAATATATTTTCTGTCCCGGGCGGAACTGGATGTCCACGACCTCCAGCGTTTCCTCCTGGACAGGACTCAGCACTTCTTCCATGGTATTCTCCTTATCGTAAAGCGTTTTCACGCTGAAATGTCGGATTTTTATTTTTTTGCAATCTGCAATTCCCATTCCAGATACCCACACACGGCACCGGGGGACACATTGCTTTTGAGGTAAAGGGAGGCTTTTTGCAGGGCGGCGTGGATTTTTACCAGCTCCCTGCTGGTGTAGGCGGCGGCAAGCTGCCGTGCGCCCGGGGAGACGGCATCCAATCCGGCGCGGATCACCAGCGCTGCTTCGCTCAGCGCCCCCCAACTGTCTACCAGCTCGCTAAGACCGTCCCGCTTCCACTTTTCCAGCGGAACCAAAATCTGCATCAATGCCAGGGGATCCCGGCGGCACAGCGCATCCAGCAGTGCCACAGTCTGGGGCGGAATCTGCTCCCCCTCGCTGAGAAGATTCTTTGCGACACCCAAATAGCCGCCGCTGCGCAAAAATGCGGCTTCCACATCCTTTTCATCGGCCTGTGGAAATTCCCGGTGAAGCGCGGACACGCACGCTTCTTTGGTCAGGGGCAGGAGCTTCAGCTCTGTACACCGGGAGCGAACAGTGGGCAGGAGCTTGTTTGGGTTATCTGCCAGCAGAATGAACACGCCATAGCTGGGCGGCTCCTCCAGCACCTTCAGCAGCGCATTCTGGCCGGGCAGCCCCATGTCCTGCGCCCGGGGAAAGAGGTAAATTTTATGGTCGGACTCGTTGGGCTGGATATACATATCCGCCCGCGCCTCCCGAATGAGGTCAACCGGGACGGTTTTTTTCTCCGGGTCATCCACGGTAATGAAGTCCGGGTGCGCCCCGTCCAGTACCTTTTTGCAGGCGCGGCAGGTCAGGCAGGGCTTGCGCTCCTCCCCCTGGCACAGAATTGCTGCCGCCAGGAGCTTTGCCAGGGTATGCTTTCCGCACCCTGCCGGGCCGGAGATGAGATAGAAATGGGAGATATGTCCCGCTGCCAGACTCCGGCTCAGATTCTTTTTCAGTTGTTCGTTGCCAAGAAAAGCGTCAAAGGACATAATGGTGTCTCCTGATTGGAATAAACGTTTTGCAGGGGTCGACTAGCAGTCGACCCGCCAGCTGACGGAACAGAGCGGTTTGTTGAATGGTAAAAACGTATGGTTTTACCACAAGGGGCGGCTGCGGAAGTCAACCCCACTCACCGGATTGTTCTGTTACAAAAGCCCCCACATTAGATAAGAGATAAGAGATAAAAGTGAATAGTGAATAGTGAATAAGTAAACGCCCACCAACACCGGAAAAATATCTATTCATTATTACTTATTCACTCTTATCTATTATCTAAGCCCACGCAAGTGGGCGTTTAGCCCCACAGGGCGGAGAGCATGGGGATGACCTGCTTTTTGCGGCTCATGACCTTGGGCAGGAACACGCAATGATCCTTGGGTTCTACGTTAAAGGCCTGGCGGATGGTTTCGTCATCACCGATGTAAATCAGCTGGGTGCCTTCCAGCAGCACGTCGGTAAGCATCAGCAGCACGGCAGAGAAGCCCTTGTCCTGGGCAACCCTGGTCATGCGAGCCAGGAATTCGTCCTTCCGCTCCAGCATACTGGGGCTGTCCACACAGGTAATCTGAGCAACTGCCAAATCGTGACCGGCAATGTGAAATTCCTTATAGTCCATGAACAGCAGCTCATCCACGCTTTTGTTGCCCAGGCTGGCAGAGAAAATGGTTTTGCCCAGCTCGTCCAGGGAGACATTGGCAATCCGTGCCATACGCTCGGCCATACGGACATCCCGGGAGGTGCAGGTGGGCGACTTGAACATAACCGTGTCGGAAATAATCGCTGCTGCCATCATGCCTGCCATCTTTTCGCTGGGCATCAGCCCTCGATCCTGGAACATACTGGCAATGATGGTGTTGGTGGAGCCAACCGGCTCATTGCGCACCGTGATGGGGTTGGTGGTCTGGATGTCAGCCAGCCGGTGATGGTCGATGATTTCCAGAATCTCGGCTTCTTCAAGGCCGGGCACAGACTGGGCAATCTCGTTGTGGTCAACCAGCACCACCCGTTTCCGGCGGGGACGCAGCAGATGATAACGGGTGAGCACACCCACAACCTTCTCGGTTTCGTCCAGAATGGGATAGCAGTGCTCCCGGTATTTCAGCACCTGCTCCCGCACCTCATCCACCCGGTCTTCCAGGTGGAAGCAGACCAAATCCTTCCGGCGGCAGATGCGCCCAACGGGAGTGGACTGGAAAATCAGACGGGCGGCAGAGTAAGCATCAAAGGGAGTGGAGATGATGCAGGTCGTGGTGGGAAGATTGCGCAGTTCCTCCTCCAGCTCGGACTGGCACAGCACCAGGCAGTTGACCCCCAGCTCCAATGCGCGGCGAATCATATCCGGCTGGTGGCCGCACAGCACTACCGTCTTTGGGGAGGAGAACAGCAGATTCTCCCGGCTCTTGGGCAGGGCAATGGTCACCTCACCGCCAATGGAATCCGTGCTTTCACCGGCGGCGTTGAGAACCTTTCCTTCCAGCACGGATAGGACGTTAAACAGAGGAACATCATCAAGATAGCCCTTGTATACCAGATCCATGTTGTAGCTTGCCACATCCTCCCGAGACAGCATACCGTACAGGGAGCCGTCCTCGTTGGCAACAGGGAGGGCAGAACTCTTTTTGTCGTCGGAAAGCAGCTGCCATGCCCGCCCCAGGGTGACAGCGGCGCTGAGGATGGGGGGCTTGTCAAAATCCAGATCCCGCACCTGGGTGTACATATTGTGAATGCGCGTGGGTGGCTGGAAGCCGAAGCGATCCAGCACAATCTGGGTTTCATCGGATACATGACCCAGGCAGGCAGCCTCATATTCCCGGTCACCGCAGGCGTTGCGCAGTGCTGCATAAGCCATGGCGGCCACAATGGAATCCGTGTCCGGGTTCCGATGGCCGGTAACGTAGATATGATCCATACAATCTCTCCTTTGCCGGACGGCGGGGTATCGCCGCCTAATTCTCTATCTCTCCTGCTAGATTTTCTTCAAACAATGCTTTGATTTTATCGGGGCCGTAGCCCTGGCCGATGGCCCACATGAGCTTGGTCATGGCAGCCTCGCTGGTCATGTCCCTGCCCTGAATGACCCCCAGCTCCAGCAGTTGGTTGCCCACCTGGTACACCTGCAAGTTGGCGCTGTCATACAGGCATTGGGTGGTGACCACCACGCTGATGCCGTCCTCCACCGCCCGGCGGATGCCCCGCAGCCCCTGATGCAGTACATTGATGCCGCCCAGGCCGAAGGCTTCAATTACGATGCCCCGATAGCCCATGGCATCCAGCATCTCAAAGATGGTGGGCTTGAGACCGGGGGTGAGCTTCAGCAGAAACACATCCCGGCTGATTTGGGGGCACAGCCGTGGCTCTCCCCGGCGGGCGGGCAGGGCGGATGTGTCCACAACCAGGCCATGGTTGGTGACTTGGGCGCAGTAGCGGGCATTGACGCTCTCAAATGCGGAAAAGCCGGAAGCGCGCACCTTCACAGCGCGGCAGCCCAGCATCACCTTTCGGTCGAAGGCCACGAATACGCCGGGACAGCCGGAGGCGGCCATGGCAAAGGCGGTGCGCAAATTGCTGGGACCGTCGGACAGCATATCTGCCAGCGGCAGCTGGGAGCCGGTGAACACCACGGGGAGGTCGATGTCCGGCAGCATAAAGGTGACGGCGGAAGCGGTATAGGCCATGGTGTCGGTGCCGTGGGACACCACAATGCCGTACACTCCTTTTCTGCCTTCAAAAATTCGGGTGGCAATCTGCTGCCACTGTTCCGGGGTGATGTTGGAGGAATCCAGGCACATGATGTCCTCCACGTCTATTTCATAGTAGCTGCGCAGCTGCTCCAGCGCCAGCTCCATCACGTCACTGCGGTGGGGCTCCAGTCCCTGCCCGCCGGGCATGGACGCGATGGTTCCGCCGGTAGTGAGAAGCCGAATTTTCTTTTTATTCATAGGGCACTCCTATTGGCAATAATAATGTTATTATAGCCACTGTTTTGAAAAATAGCAAGAAAAACATTGGGCAGGCGATGGTACCGCCGGACAATGACGCTGCTGGGCGAACGGAGAAACGCTCTGTAGGGGCGGATGGGAACCGGTTTTTGAGTAGTATCGTTGCCGGGCAGTTAGAACACCAACGGATTGGTACAGGCTCGGAAGCGTCACGAAAAAACCCGTGGCTGGTTTTCCAGCCACGGGCTTTTAATGATGGATTAGCCAAACACGCTCAGCAGGAAGCCGGCAGCGATGGCGGAGCCGATAACGCCAGCCACGTTGGGGCCCATGGCGTGCATCAGCAGGAAATTAGAGGGGTTAGCCTTCTGACCCTGGACGTTGGAAACACGGGCTGCCATGGGAACGGCAGAAACACCGGCGGAACCAATCAGGGGATTGACTTTGCCGTGGGTCAGAGCGCACATGATGTCGCCGCCCAGCAGGCCGCCGGCAGTGGAGATGCCGAAGGCAATCACGCCCAGCAGGACAATCTTCAGGGTCTGAGCCGTCAGGAAGGTGGAGCCAACCATGGTTGCGCCCACAGCGGTGGACAGCAGAATGGTGACGATGTTCATCAGGGCATTCTGCACGGTGTCGCTGAGGCGGTCGGTCACACCGGTCTCCTTCAGCAGGTTGCCCAGCATCAGGCAGCCAATCAGGGGAGCGGTATCGGGCAGCAGCAGCGCCACGAACATGGTGACCATGATGGGGAAGATAATCTTCTCGGTCTTGGAGACGGTACGGGTCTGCACCATCTTAATCTTCCGCTGCTCGGGCGTGGTCAGCGCATTCATAATGGGGGGCTGAATCAGAGGAATCAGCGCCATATAGGAATAGGCAGCCACGGCGATGGCACCCAGCAGATGGGGAGCCAGCTTGGTGGTCAGGAAGATGGCGGTAGGGCCGTCAGCGCCGCCGATGATGCCGATGGAGGCAGCCTCGGGGCCGGTGAAGCCCAGCAGCACAGCGCCGAAGAAAGCAACGAACACGCCCAGCTGTGCGGCAGCGCCCAGCAGCAGGCTCTTGGGGTTGGACAGCAGAGGACCAAAGTCGGTCATCGCGCCCACGCCCATGAAAATCAGGCAGGGGTACAGGCTGGTCTTGACACCGATGTAGAAAATGTCAATCAGACCGCCGTCCCGCATAATCGCACCAAAGCTGTGATAGGCGGGGTTGGAGGGATCCATAAAGGCATCCCACAGCTCCTGATGGTACAGGCCTGCGCTGGGCAGGTTAGAAAGCAGGCAGCCAAAGGCGATGCCCACCAGCAGCAGAGGCTCGAACTTCTTAACAATGGCCAGGTACAGCAGCACACAGGCGATGGCCAGCATCACAAGGTTCTGCCAGCCACCCTGGGAGACAAAGCCGGTAATGATGGCGGCAAAGCCGGACTTGTTCCACAGGTTCAGAAGGATTTCACCAACATTCATTGGGGACCCTCCTTAACCAATCACAACCAGAGGTGCGCCGGTATCTACAGTAGCGCCTTTGCTCACCAGAATCTGGGTGACAGTGCCGTCCTTGGAGGTCATGATTTCGTTCTCCATCTTCATTGCCTCCAGGATGCACAGCACGGTGCCTGCCTTGACAGCCTGACCCTGGGTGACGTTCACCTTCAGGATGGTGCCGGGCATGGGGGCGGTCACAGGCTCACCGGCGCCGGTGATAACAGGGGCAGCGGGAGCAGCGGGAGCAGCAGCAGGAGCGGCGGCAGGGGCAGCGGGAGCAGCAGCAGGAGCGGCGGCGGGAGCCACGGCTTCATACTCATCCAGCAGCATGGCCTGACCGGCCTCCACCTCAACCTCGTAAACGCGGTTGTTCAGGGTCACTTTATACTTCATAATTACTTGACCTCCTTGATAGAAATGAAGCGAAGCTCATTGAGGGGCTTTTGCAGCTTATCGGCAACAATTGCCATAATCATGGCTGCGGTCTTGGGCTCCACGTCGTACATTTTCAGTTCACCGGCAGAACCGGGAGCCAGGGGCTTTGCGGGGGCTTCGGCAGGAGCAGCAGCGGGGGCGGCGGCAGGAGCAGCAGCGGGGGCGGCGGCAGCCTTGGCAGCCTTGGCCTTGTTGTCCTGGGCAACGAAATACTTGCCCATGAGCATCACAACAGCCATCAGCAGGCAGATGCCGAAGAAAACAACGGCATAACCCAGCAGGGCATCCACAGCGGCTTCGCCAACGGAAATACGTTCAGCAAGAAACATAATCGGGTACCTCCCTTATGCTTCGGTGATGGTGTAGGTAACCTTATTTTCCGCAGCAGCCTTGACACCCTCCAGGTACTTCTTGGTCTGGTCGGGGTAGCAGATATAGCTCATCACGTCTTCCTCGCTGCGAGCCAGGTCGCCCAGGGCTTCCTTGGCCTTCTTGAAGTCCTCGCCGGTGCGCTTCTTGTCTTCCACACGGCAGTCGATGGGCTTGTCCATGCCGGCCTCAGCCAGCACCCGCTTCTGAAGGTCTGCATCCACGGGAGCGGGAGCAATGCCGTACTCGCCCTTCAGGTAGCTCTTGATTTCCTTGGAGATGTTCTTGTAGCGCTCGCCAACCAGCACGTTGGTCACAGCCTGGTTGCCCACCATCTGAGACAGGGGGGTGACCAGAGGAGGATAGCCCATGTCCTTGCGGACGGCGGGAATCTCAGCCAGAGCAGCGTCGAACTTGTCCATGGCGTGCATATCGGTCAGGTTTGCAATCATGTTGGACAGCATACCGCCGGGAACCTTGTACACCAGAGCCTGTGCATCGGTGCCCATGCTCTTGGGGTTGATGGTCTTGTTGTCGATGTACTTCTGCTTCACGGGCTTGAAGAAGCTGTTGACCTGGTTGATCACATCCTCGTTCAGGCCGGTCTCAATGCCCATCTGGGTCAGAGCATAGTAGATGCTCTCGGTAGCGGGCTGGCTGGTACCGTTGGAGAAGCAGGAGGTAGCGGTATCGATGATGTCCACACCGGACTCGATGGCCTTCATGATGGTCATATAAGCCATGCCGGTGGTGCAGTGGGTGTGCAGAATCAGGGGCAGGGTCACACCGGCATCCTTGATGCCCTTGAACAGCTCCTCGGCTTCCTTGGGGCTCATGGTACCGGCCATGTCCTTCAGGCAGATGGTGTCGAAGCCCATCTTCTGCAGCTCCTTGCACATTTCGGCGTACTTCTTGGGGGTGTGGACGGGGCTCTGGGTGTAGGAGATGCAGCCGGAAGCCACGGTACGCTTGGTGCCGTACTTCTTGGTTGCTTCCAGAGCGGTCTTGATGTTGCGGAAATCGTTCAGAGCGTCGAAGATACGCAGCACATCGATGCCGTTCTTGATGGACAGCTGCACGAACTTCTCCACCACATCATCGTGATAGTGCTTGTAGCCCAGCAGGTTCTGACCGCGGAGCAGCATCTGGAGTCTGGTGTTGGGCATGGCCTTGCGAATCTTGCGCAGACGCTCCCAGGGATCTTCGTTCAGGTAGCGCAGGCAGCTGTCGAAGGTGGCGCCGCCCCAGCACTCCACGGAGTAGTAGCCGGCCTTGTCCATGGTGGGCAGAATCTCCTCAAAATCGGAGAAGGCCATACGGGTGGCCATCAGGGACTGGTTGGCATCACGAACGACGGTTTCAGTAAATTGGACTTTCTGAGCCATATTGGATGAACCTCCGTTAATAAAATATGAGTTTCAGGCACAAACGGAATGGAAAATGGAAAGTTGAAAATCTTTAGTGACGCTGCGGGGCGTGTACCCATACGGTACTTCCCTAACCCGCCTGGTTCGTTACATGGTAGAAGCCGTAGATTAGCACCCCTTGGCTTCCCCCGGGGGAAGCTGGATTTTTTACCAATCGGCTCTTCGGAACCGATTGGCAAAAAAGACTGATGAGGGGTGGCGATATCTGAAAGTTCTGGATTTCTCCGTTGAATGGTATGACCTCGGAACAAATTTCATTCAACCAGCCTGTACCGATGCGCTTCGCAAGCGGGCGGATGATATCCGCCCCTACAGTCTGAGTGGGAAGCTGGTGCTATTCATTATACCGGTTCTGTCTCCGACCTGCGTCACCCCTCATCAGTCAATATTGTCGGTTCCGAGGAGCCGCCAATATTGCCAGCTTCCCCCCGGGGGAAGCCAAGGGGTGGTAGTCGGCAGCTTTCGCCATTCAATCGGGTGCTATCGGCATCCAACGATACGGGCGGCAGGTTGCCGCCCCTACAGGGCTGGAAAATCCTTTGCGCCAATAAAAACTTTCAACCTTCCACTTTCCCCGTTCCAATTTGCGCCTATTGGCTCCCCCTTGTGTGGGGGAGCCAATTGGGTTTGAAAGCGGAATTACTTGCTCTCGGGGCCTGCGGCGACCAGAGCCTTGCCGGCTTCGTTGCCGGTGTACTTCACGAAGTTCTTGGTGAAGCGGGCAGCCAGGTCGGCAGCCTTTGCTTCCCAGTCAGACACATTTTCGTAGGTGTCGCGAGGATCCAGGATGTGGGAATCCACGCCGGGCAGCTCGGTGGGCACCTCAAAGTTGAAGGTGGGGATCACCTTGGTGGGAGCGGTGTTGATTGCGCCGGACAGGATGGCATCAATGATACCGCGGGTATCCTTGATGGAGATACGCTTGCCGGTGCCGTTCCAGCCGGTGTTGACCAGGTAAGCCTTGGCGCCGGAGGCCTTCATCTTCTTAACCAGCTCTTCTGCATACTTGGTGGGATGCAGCTCCAGGAAGGCCTGGCCGAAGCAGGCGGAGAAGG
>ERZ772861.2608-NODE-2608-length-11935-cov-3.077525_pt1 | contig 11935 bp, 9 predicted proteins | sample MGYA00512135_ERZ772861 | MGnify/ENA primary metagenome ERZ772861 (study PRJEB29015, sample SAMEA2737700) | human gut metagenome | biome: human gut; feature: human-associated habitat; material: faeces | place: China | collected 2012 ...
TGTGGTGATCGTTAATACCTGCGGGTTCGTGAACGAAGCGGTTGAAGAGTCTTTGGGCGCCATTGCTGAAGCACTGAAAGAAAACGGCCGCGTCATCGTCTGCGGCTGCCTTGGCGGCCGAACGGAAGCTGACGGGTCGAACTTCATCATGGCGCGTCATCCGAAGGTGATCGGCGTGACGGGACCGGACAGTGTGGATGAAGTCCTCGCCATGGTTGAAGGCGTGCTGCCGCGGCCGCACGATCCCTGGGATGATCTGGTGCCGGCGGCAGGCGTTCGTCTGACGCCAAAGCACTATGCATATCTGAAGATCAGCGAAGGGTGCAACCATCACTGTACTTTCTGCGTGATTCCGCACCTGCGGGGCTCACTGAATTCGCGTTCGATGGATTCCATCATCCGCGAGGCGATGAACCTCAAGGCCGCGGGCGTCAAGGAACTCCTCGTCATCAGTCAGGACACGGCTGCCTACGGCGTCGACAAGCGCTACAAACTCGACTTCGCCTGCGGCCGGCCGGTGCATACGAAATTAATTGATCTTTGCCGCGAACTGGGCAGACTCGATCTTTGGACGCGTCTGCACTATGTCTACCCGTACCCGCACGTTGATGACATCGTGCCGCTGATGGCTGAAGGACTGATTCTTCCCTACCTCGATGTGCCTTTCCAGCATGCCCATCCGCGGATTCTGAAGCTGATGAAGCGTCCGGCCTGCGGCGAAAAGAACCTTGAGCGCATTGCGGCCTGGCGCAGAGCCTGCCCGGACATTACCATCCGTTCAACCTTTATCGTGGGCTTCCCCGGAGAGACAGAGGCGGAGTTTGAGTATCTGCTCGACTTCCTGCGTGAAGCCGAGCTTGACCGTGTCGGCTGCTTTGCTTATTCGCCCGTCGACGGAGCGGCTGCCAATGATCTCCCCGGCGCGCTGCCCGACGAAGTGCGCGAAGAGCGCCGCCGCCGCTTCATGGAAGTGCAGGCGGAAATTTCGCTTCGCAAGCTTGCCCGCCGCATCGGCCGGATTGAAGACGTGATCATTGACGAAGAGCCTGATGAAGACGGCGTGGCTGTCGGCCGCACCAAGTCGGATGCGCCAGACATTGACGGCGTCTGCTACGTCACGACTGATCGCAAGCTCGTTCCAGGCGATATCGTTCCGGTGCGCATCACCGCCAACGAAGAGCACGATCTCGTCGGGCGAGAAGTTGTGGCATAAGCGTTTCTAAAATCCCAAATCGCAGGGCCCGCGTCTCAAAGCGCGGGCTTCTTTTTTTCCGTCGAGAAAGCCGTTTCGCAATCGGTAAACCAATTGACTTGAGCCCAGGCGGAGCCGAACGCGAGAGAACGAACGGCTTTTCTGGGGTGAAGTGCCGCTCTCGAGAGTACAAGGCCCTGCGGTATCATTCACAGGATCTCCTGAAGGCGCTTTGCGGCAGTTCTGCAAAGCTCAAAATTTTCTAGGCTGTTCCGTTCAATGTTTCATCAGAAGCTCTCCATGCTTGCTGCGGCCGCAGCCGCAGCGCTTGCCGTTTTCCCTTCATTGAGCCAGGCCGTCGAACTCGGCGACCTCAAAGTGGTGAGTCAGCCTGGACAGCCACTTGAAGCGGTGCTCGATGTCAATGACGTCGACATCACCATTTCGCCCCTTTTGGTGCGCGTGGCGCCGCCAGCCACTTATCTGCGTGAAGGCGTGGAGTGGCCCCGTGAAGCGCAGGATCTGAAGATGGCCCGTATGGGCGGCGAAGCCGGCAAGGTCCGCGTTAAAGTCGTGGGCGGCCAGAGTCTCTCGGAAGGTTTCCCGCTGCTTATTGAAATGAATGCCGGCGGAAAGGTCACCGTGCGCAGCTACCGGCTTGATCCGGTCAACGGCACCTTCCGCGTTTCTGCTGCAGCGGAAATGCCGGCAGCGGAGCCAAAGACGGCTGCCGGGGGAGAGCCGGCCGCTGTGCCGGCTGCGGCATCCGCCGAGACCGCTCCGCAGTCGATGAAGGCTGTGGATAAGTCTGTTGAAAAGGCTGCGGAGACTGCCGAAAAGCCTGTGGAAAAGAGCGCTTTTGCGGCTGCTGAAGCTGCCCCAAAGACGACGCAGCCTATTGAAGAAAAAGAAAAATCAGTTAAGTCTCTTGAAGCCGGAAAGAAGGGCGGGCATCGTACGGGACGTTATGCACCGAATGTTGTCCGCGAGTATGTGGCTTTGAACGGATTTAATCCCAATGATGCGTTCACGGTGCAGCGCGACATGACGCTTTGGTCGATTGCGAAGCTTTACTGGCCGAGTTGCCCGGGCGCCCTTCTCGAACAGGTTGCGGTTGCGCTGACGCAGAAGAATCCGAGTGCTTTCGTTGACGGCGATCCGTCGCGCATTGTGATCGGTCAGTCGCTTTCGGCGCCGCTTTCCGACGAAGTCTTTGCCATTGATCCCATGGAGGCGTTTCGCGCTGTGCACGGCGCTTCGGCAGCGGTGCCGGGACCGACACAGAATTTGATTGATGCGCAGCACCGCTCGCGCGAAGCTGCCGGCGAAACGGCTGCGGCGCAAATCGCTGCACTGAGCCGCGGTGAAAGTGTGGAGCAGGTGGCGGAGAGCGGCCGCAAGGCGCTGGATGCTTGGGAAAGTAACCAAAAGAAGGCGGCTGCTGCAGGCGCTCCGACGGCTGCAGTGAATGCTCCGGCTGAAGCCGCTCCCGCTCTTCATGAAGCCTCTGAGTCAGCGGCGCCAGCCCAACCCTCAGCCGAGGCCTCAGCCGAAGCTAATCCGCCGGCGGCCGAGCCCGTTTCGGAGGCCGAGACAGCTGCGGCCGATACGGGTGCTGCAGCCCAGCCGACAACAGAAAACGACTCGAAGACGGAGGCGGCGGCTCCGTCGCCGTCGCCGACCGAATCGGCGCCTGCTGAGGACGCCAAGCCGGCTCAGTCTGCTGCTGATGCGCAGCAGCCCGCAGCCGAAGAGAAGCGCCCCCTGATTTCATATCTCCTCATTATTGTCGGCATCGCCATCATTGCTTCCATCGCCTGGCGCAAGCGCCGCGAGAAGGCCGTGAAAGAGGCCGAGGAAGCGGTTGCCGCAGCCAAAAAGGGACAGGGCGTCGTGGCTTTTCAGCGTGACGTGGCGCCCGCGGGCGAAGCTCAGCTGAAAGCGGTGGAGGCCACCGTTGATGAAGCCGTGAAGAACGGCACGACGGCCGGAGCCATGGGGGTGGGCGCGATGGCCTACACCGAGGCGCAGATGAAGGCTGATGCGCAGGCCGCAGCTGCCGAAGCCGCTGCTGCCACCGCGAAAAAGCAGGTTGAGGAGCAGCCGTGGCTGAAGGCAGATGATAACGATCAGGAGCTGCCGCCCCTTTCCGACGAAGAGCGCGAAAGCTCAGAGCGAACTGCCAAGCAGACGGCAGGCATGACCGCAGAAAAATTAAAGCGCGTCGACCTCAATCTGGATGCGCAGACGCCCGCCTATGTGCCGCCTTTGGCGCCGGAGCCCATTCCGACGGAGGCTGCCGCCGCGCCCGTGAAGGCGGCGCCGGCTCCGCAGCCCGCAGACCAGCCGGCAGTGCCTGTGCCGAATGAGAAGGAGCGCGCGCGTCTCGAAGCCATTGATGCCAAGCTCAATCTGGCGAAATCTTTCATTGGTCTGGACGCCAAGAAGGAGGCGCTCGAGCTGCTCGCGGAGGTGAAAAAGGAAGGCTCGGAAGTTCAGCGTGCCGCCGCACAGCGCCTCCTCGATGAGGTGAACGGCAAATCTGCTGATGCCCGCTGATGGCCTTGGTCATGAGCGACCCGAAAACGCTCGCGCTCGGGATTGAGTATCGGGGTACCGCCTTCAATGGCTGGCAGGTGCAGCCAGATCACCCGAGCGTTCAGGCGGCGCTTGAGGCGGCGCTTTCGCAGTTTGCAGATCATCCGATCTCTGTAATCTGTGCCGGACGAACGGATACCGGCGTTCACGCCACTCACCAAGTGGTGAGTTTTTCTTCCGCTGCTCGCCGACCTTCGGCGGGATGGATCCGAGGCGTCAATGCCATCCTGCCCGAGAGCGTTGCCGTGCGCTGGATGCGCGAGGCGGACGAAAAGTTTCATGCGCGGTTTTCCGCGCGTTCCCGCACCTACGAATATTGGATCTGGAACGATCCCGTCCGTTCGCCGCTCTTTGAAGGCTCTGCCGGGTGGGTGTTTCGGCCGCTCAACGAGGCGCTCATGCAGCGGGGGGCGGCGGCGCTCATCGGTGAGCACGACTTTACGAGTTTCCGTGCGTCAGAGTGCCAAGCCAAAACGCCGGTGCGCACGATCAGCGAACTCAAGATCGTGCGGCGCGGCGCATTGGTGGGCGTACGCATTACGGCCAATGCCTTTTTGCAGCACATGGTGCGAAACATCGTTGGCGCGCTTATTTATGTGGGCACGGGGCGGGAAAGGCCAGAGTGGATTGCCGAAGTGCTGGCTGCCAAATCTCGTGATGCAGCCGCGCCCACCTTCAGTCCGGCTGGGCTCTATCTCACCGGAGTGGGCTATCCCGAGCATCCGCATTTGCCTCAGCTTTCGTCAGGACCTTTTGGCAAAGTCTTTTGAGTGAGGCGTTTGGAGGCGCATCCGAACGCGGGATGGTCGACCAAACGTGCTAGCCTCAAGCGGCACTCAGTGACGCGTGTTTGAAGGTCTGCACCTCGTATAATTTTTGCTTCGGTTTTCTGTTTCGAGCAAACGTCGATGAGCTGGATCAATCACATTCTCCCCAAAATCAAGCGCGAAGAAGCCCCGAAGAAGCCTAGCCCCATTCCGGAAGGCGTATGGACGAAGTGTCCGGGCTGCGAGCAGGCGCTCTATACCGAGGAGCTTGACCGGAGTCTGCGCGTTTGCCCAAAGTGCGGGTATCACTTCCGCATGGGCGCCCGCGTGCGTCTGCATGCCTTTCTGGATCCCGCTACAGCGGTGGAAATCGGCGCGGAGATCCGCACCAAGGATCCGCTGCACTTTGTCGACAGCAAACCCTATCCGGCGCGCCATGCGGCTTCGGAAGCCTCGACGCACGAAACAGACGCGCTTGTCGTGATGTCGGGTCTTCTTCGTCGTGAGCCGATGGTGGCTGCGGCCTTTGAATTCGGTTTCATGGGCGGTTCCATGGGCAGCGTTGTCGGTGAACGGTTTGCGCTCGGCGTGGAAGAAGCGATTCGCCGCCGCGCACCTTTCGTGGTGTTCTGCGCTTCCGGCGGAGCCCGCATGCAGGAAGGGCTTTTCTCCCTCATGCAGATGGCCAAGACGACCAACGCTGCGCGCCGTCTTGCGGATTACGGTCTTCCGTTCATCACTGTGCTGACAGATCCGACAATGGGCGGCGTCTCGGCATCCTTTGCCTTTATTGGCGACGTGGTCATTGCTGAACCCAAGGCGCTCATCGGCTTTGCCGGTCCCCGCGTCATTGAGCAGACTGTGCGTGAAAAGCTCCCAGAGGGTTTCCAGCGCTCCGAATTCCTGTTGAAGCACGGTCAGGTGGATAAGATCGTCGACCGCCGCGATATGCGTGCGCAGATTTCCGTCATTACGCAGCTTCTGATGAAGAAGCAGCCGATCAACGGGATTTGACGCCGATCGTCTGCGGCTGAGCTGCTGCTGCGGCGCTGCTATCCGCTCCAAAGCGGCGGGTGCATCGCCCGCCCGTTCGTTTTGCGGACGCAGCTTTTTTACGGGTTTCTGAATAGGTCAGATATTCGCTGAAGCGGGATACGGCTGCCGATGCGGTAAGTTTCTTTGACACGGGCATGCATCCGCAGCCCGTGTCTTTATTGTTTTTTCGATGAGTTGGATTTCACTGCTATGACTATCCCCGTAGTCTCTGTTTCTGCGCCGCATCAGGCGCCTGCTGCCGGCGCTTCGCTTGATCAATGGCTCGATTTCATTGAGAAGCTCCACGATAAGCCCATCGATATGGGGCTGGAGCGCATGCAGACGATGATCGCCCGCATGGGCATTAAGTTTGAATGTCCCGTCGTCACTGTTGCCGGCACGAACGGCAAAGGGTCCACTTGCGCCGTCATGGAGCGCATTTGGCGCGAGGCAGGGTTCCGTACGGCCATGCATACGTCGCCGCACCTCATTCGTTTCAATGAACGCGCGCTCCTCAATGGTGAGGAAGTCTCGGACGAGGCGCTGATTGCTGCCTTTGGCGAAGTGGAATCCGCACGAGGCGGCATGACGCTCTCGTACTTCGAATACACCGGGCTCGCGGTGCTCAAACTTTTTCAGAATGCGCATCCAGACGTAGTGATCCTCGAAATCGGCTTGGGCGGCCGGCTCGATGCTATGAATGCCGTCGATCCGGACGTTTCTATTGTGGCGGCGATCGGCATTGACCATACGGCATTTCTGGGGAACACTCGAGAAGCAATCGCCCTCGAGAAGGCGCATATCTACCGCTCCGGGCGGCCGGCCATCTGCTCGGACCCCAATCCGCCGTCAACGCTGGTTGGCTACGCTGCCGAAATCGGCGCGAAGCTTCTGCTCATCAACCGCGATTTCAGTGTGACGGAACATCCTGACGGTTCGTTCCAATTCCGCATGGGCGACCTCAGCTGGCAGCTGCCGCGGCCTGCGCTGCAGGGCGAAAATCAATACCGCAACGCGGCGGGCGCCCTTGCGGCGATTATTTCGCTCCTCAATCGTCTTCCAGTGACGGAAGCCGCCGCTGCTGCCGGCCTCACTCAGGTACGCATCACGGCGCGTTTTGAAGAGATTACGACCCAGCCCTGCACGACGCTCCTCGATGTGGGGCACAACCCTCAGGCGGCGGGTGTCTTGGCAGAAAACCTTCATGCCTCCCGAAAGCCAGGAGAAAAGACCTTGGCCGTTTTCGGCATGCTCGAAGATAAGGATCGTGCTCAGGTGGTCCGGCTGACAGCGCCGGAAATCGATCGCTGGTTCATTGCCGGCTTGCCCGGTCCGCGAGGGGGCTCGGCCGAGGCACTCAAAGCTAAGATGCTCGAGGGGGGCGTAGAGGAGAGTGCTATTGAGTCCTTTGCGACCATTGCCGACGCGCTCTATGCGGCTCGCCTCTCAGCCGAGGACGAGCCGGCCGCGCCAGTGCGCATCATTATTTTCGGATCCTTCGTGACGGTCGGCGAAGCGCTTGAGGTCTTTGCTAAGGAAGGACTACGCTGGTGATCAGCAGCGTCCGGGGTCCTTGAAGATTCTCCGCGAGACTGCCCGAGGAAGCGCAGGTTCGCGGAGAAGGTAATTTATCCGTTGACAAAAGTTCGATATCGAACTAACATAACGATCGAAGCCGCTCCCAACCCCAGAGCGGCTTTTAACGAAAAAGATAATTCGATATCGAACTATTGAAGAACCCCCCTTCGTTAATGACCTTTCCCCCTTGCACCATTGGAAAATAATTATGAACTCCCCCAAGAAGAATTACGCGCTCATTCATGCTTCAGGCGACGCCCGCACGGAGCTCCATGACGAGCTTGGTCTAACGGGCTGTGAAGTCTCTGTCAATGACTTGCCAGCTGGTGCTGCCGTACCGTTTGTGCATGCGCACCAGCAAAATGAAGAGCTCTACGGGATCCTTTCCGGCGCGGGCGAAATCTGGCTTGACGGCGAGGTGATTGCGCTTCGCGCCGGTGACTGGCTCCGCGTGGCGCCGGCTGCTAAGCGCGCCATTCGGGCATTGCCGACCGAGGCTATGCGCTTTGTCTGTATTCAAACGAAGTGCGGCAGTCTCGAGGGCTTCACGATGACCGACGGGATACCTTGCGAAGAAAAGGCGCCGTGGCACTGAAATTTCTTCTTATCGAAAAGTTAGAACGACAGGGCGGCCGACAGGACCGCTGATAGAATTTTGTGAGCTTCACCATTGTCTTCGGTCATAGAAGAGGACGAGCGGTGAAGCTCATACTGTTTCTATTGCTTGTAATGCTCGAGGCGTTCCCATGTCGTTCTTTAATCCTTTCCGGAAAAATCAACGCCCTGAAGGGGTGAAGCTCGCGACGATGCAAACGCCGGAAGAGGCTGGCACTGCCGCGCCGCATGCCGAACCCACCTTTGGACCGAGAACGGAGCCGTCATTAGGACGATTCAATGAGGGAACGCAGACGGGCGGGCAGACGGCACCGTCCGCTCAGCCGACGGAGCCTCCGCCCTTTGACTTTGCTGAACCAGCGGCTCAGACCGCTGGGGAGCAAATTGCTCCTCCTCAATCTTCTCAAACTTCTCAAGCGCCTCAGCCCCCTGAACGCCAAGCCGCAGCGCCTACTGCGCCCAAGGCAGCCCCCTGGGATCCGTATGGTATTCATGCGCCGACGACAGATAAAAATGAGCCCCAATTGGGTGCTTCAGCCGAAATCGTCTCTGCGCCGGAGGCTGCTGCGATTCTGGCGCCCGAGGCCGCAGGCGCTCCGGCTGCGCAGGCGCCTTTCGTCATGCCTGAACCGCGTCAGGAATCGGATCCGCTCCCTGCGGCCGCAGCTGAGACTGAAGAAGCGGAAGCCCTTAAACCTGCATTGAAGCCCGTGCCGCGCGAACAAGTGCGCGCTCAGGCCGAACGTGAACGCGCCGCTGAACGTCCGGCTCGTCGTCCGCTCACGGATGCGGAGCTGCTTGCCCGCCGACGCACTAAGCACCGCATGGTGGGAGCGGCTGTTCTTCTGATGGCCGCGGTGGTTGCCGCGCCTTTCGTGATCGACAACGAACCGCCGATCGATACGTCTAAGCTCGAGAGTACCGACATCAATATTCCCAAAGAAAGCGAGACGAGCACAACGCTGAATGTGCCGCCGGCGGCTCACGGGGATCGTGCTCAGGCGGGCGACGTGGATGTGTCGGATACGTCTATGGGCCGCGCGGAGTCGACTGCTAAAGCCAATCTTGAGCGTGAAGCGAAAGGTGCCGCCGAGGCCGCTCCGAAGCAGCCCGGTAAGACGGCAGCGCCAGCGCAGGCGGCGAAATCTGAAAAGGCCGAAAAAACGCCTGCCAAACCTGCCGAGAAGACGGCGGCAAAACCCGATTCGAAGGCTCAGAAACCGGCTCAGAAGCCGCAGCCGGCCGCGAAGTCAGCCGGCATCGCGCCGCCCACGGGGAAGGGCTGGTATGTGCAGGTTGTCGCTACGAGCAACGAAGCCGCCGCGGAGCGCACAGTGAAAAAGCTCGCGCATCTGGGGCTCCCCGCCTACCGTACCAATGAGGGCGGCGCACTTTGGAAGGTTCGCGTGGGGCTTTATGCTGAGAAATCTGAAGCCGAAGGCGTGCGGGGTACGATCATGCTCAACGGCATCGCTCAAAAGCCCTATCTGGCGAAAAAAGATTAATGCTTTGAGGCCGGACAGCAGGTGGCTTCGGTGTCATAAAACCTCCGAGGGAATCGAAAGTCCGGCAGACAATTTTCGGTACAATGTAGCCCTTTTTAAGAGAAGTCCGGCGTCACTCTTGGGGCAGCCGGAAACGGGCGGCGTAAAGCTCCCCATTTTCTCTAATTCATTTCTCTCCCGCCTGCAGCGCACTCATGACGGAAATCGACTGGATCATCATTGCCGTTCTCGCACTTTCCACCATCGTTGGAATCATGCGCGGCGTGCTGCGTGAAGTGCTGGCCATTGCCGGCTGGGTTGCAGGCATCTTTCTGGCGATGAACTATTCCGCGGTTGTCGCCGAACACATTCCGCTTGAAAGCATCGGATGGCTGCCGCGCGTCATCATTGCGGCTGTCCTGATCGTTGTGGTCTGCCTCTTTGTGGTGGGACTGCTTTCGGCCATTATTCGGCGTCTGCTTGAAACGGCGGCGCTGCGCTTTGAAGACCGCGCCCTGGGCGCCGTTTTCGGCTTCCTGCGCGGCATTGTGGTTGTCTGCGCCTGTGTCTTCTTTTTCGGTATGCCCGCTTCCATCCATGAAAGCCGTATGTGGCAGCAGTCCGTGCTGATCGGACCGACGGAAACGATCATCAATTGGTCGATGCCCTATCTGCCGGCATGGCTCGCTGACATGCGCCGGTCTTATCGCCGCAGCTGATAGAGGCAGGGCTCATTCATATCATGTGCAAGTTTTCACTCAAAGCCGCTCCGAGACTCGTCCGGGCGGCTTTGCGCATTCTGCCGTTATAGCCCATGTGCGCAAAGTTACTGTTTTTCCCTTTTTTCCTATTTTCTCTTCGGGCGTTCACCCCGGCCTAATCGAGGATTACATCCATGTGCGGCATTGTTGCCCTCCTTTCCAATGAACCTGTTAATCAACGCCTCTATGACGCGCTGCTCCTTTTGCAGCACCGCGGTCAGGATGCGGCGGGCATTGCGACGCTCGACGGTCTGCAGTTCCACATTCATAAGGCCATGGGCCTGGTGCGCGACGTCTTCCGTACGCGCAACATGCGTGATCTGACGGGCAATGTCGGCATCGGTCACGTGCGCTACCCGACGCAGGGCTGTGCGAGTTCGAATCAGGAGTCGCAGCCCTTTTACGTCAATGCGCCTTACGGCATCATGCTCGCTCACAACGGCAACCTGACGAATGCCGAAGCGCTCAAGCAGGATCTGTACGAGCACGACCATCGTCATATCAACACGACGAGCGATTCGGAGGTGTTGCTCAACGTTTTAGCCAATGAAATCTCCCGCGTCTGCGAAGGCCGGGGGCTTGACGCTGACGGCATCTTCAAGGCCGTCGCGGCCGTGCATAAGCGCGTGCGGGGCTCTTACGCCGTGGTGGCGCTGATTGCCGGCAAGGGGCTCCTTGCCTTCCGTGATCCGCATGCCATTCGGCCGATCTGCTTCGGTTCGGCGATTGCTGCCAACGGCGAGCGCGAATGGATGGTGAGCTCTGAATCGGTGACGATGATGGGGCTCGGCTTTAAGCTCGAACGCGATCTGGAACCCGGCGAAGCGCTTTGGATCGATTTCAAGGGGAACGTTGAAACGCGTCAGTGCGCCGAAAATCCGGTGAAGAATCCCTGCGCTTTCGAATACGTCTATTTTGCGCGTCCGGATTCCCTCATTGACGGCATCAGCGTCTATGGCGCCCGCCTCAATCTCGGCGTTTATTTGGCTGAAACAGTGAAAAAGACGATTGACCTCAAGGATGTTGACGTCGTCATGCCGATTCCGGACAGCTCTCGGCCGTGTGCGCAGGAGCTCGCCAAGCAGCTTGAGCTCCCCTACCGCGAAGGGTTCATTAAAAATCGCTATATCGGCCGCACCTTCATCATGCCCGGGCAGACGACCCGAAAGAAGAGCGTGCGTCAAAAACTCAACGCCATGCCTGTGGAATTTGAAGGCAAGAACCTGCTGCTCGTTGACGACTCCATCGTGCGCGGCACGACGATGAAGGAAATCGTCCGTATGGCGCGCGAGTCCGGCGCAAAGAAGGTCTATGTTGCTTCTTCTGCGCCCCGCGTGATGTTCCCGAATGTCTACGGCATTGATATGCCGACGAAGTCGGAACTGATCTGCGGTGACGGCAAGGATGCGGACGCTGTGGCGGAAGTGATCGGCGCCGATAAGGTGATCTTCCAGACGCTTGACGGCCTGAAGAATGCGCTTTCGGATCTCAACCCGTCGATTCCGGCCTTCGATTGCTCATGCTTTGACGGCGTTTATGTTACGGGCGACGTAACGAACGAATATCTCGATCGACTCAGTCAGGCTCAGGCCGCTCCTCAGCCCAAGGCTCAGGACGATGAAGAAGGCGAAGGCGCAAACGAATAACGCCGAATGCTCTTGTCGGAGCTGAACGAGAGTCGTTTGGGCTCATGAAAATGCCCGCTGGGAATCATTGCGTGATTTCGGGCGGGCATTTGCCGTTTAGGGAGCGGGCGGCGCGGGAGGCGTTGTGCTGCTCGTGCCCATCACGGTCTCCCAGCCGAGTGGGCAGGAGCGAACGGTCGGGAAGTATCCTTGTTCGCTCGAGCACCAATACCACGGATAGCTGCCGGATCCGGCAGCGCCCGATCCCGCGGGAGCCGCG
>ERZ772861.2611-NODE-2611-length-11921-cov-6.590174_pt1 | contig 11921 bp, 11 predicted proteins | sample MGYA00512135_ERZ772861 | MGnify/ENA primary metagenome ERZ772861 (study PRJEB29015, sample SAMEA2737700) | human gut metagenome | biome: human gut; feature: human-associated habitat; material: faeces | place: China | collected 2012 ...
AATTCGCATCTTGTTAAATCACCTTTGGAGCCTTCTTCGACAGCTTTGTTATAAATACGCATCATGGTTTTATCGCTGTATGTTTTATAACGCGTATACTGTTCGCCGCTCGATATGTATTCTTGTATCGGACGAGAGCAAGCTAATTCGATATCAAAAGGCGATAAAGGAAAATCGACAGAAACGTCAACACGGTTTATTTCAACGATACGAGTAAAACCAAAGTATTCCAAAACTTTTAACACGGCGGGAAAATTGTCATAGTGTTTATTCGGATTAAAGCAGAATTCACAATAAGGATCATATTTTCCGCTCAAACTCAAACGGAAAAGCCGTAAATTCATCTTAGAGCCTTTACCATCCCACAATTCGATAAAATGTTTATATGAAAATGGTTTCTGACTAAGATAAGTTTCAGTTTTGAAAATTTCATAGCCGCAACCATAAGCGGCAAGAAGTCTATCAAATTTAAGAGAATTTATATTTTTTGGAAGTGTAGCGCGTAAAGTTACATGAATTTTATCTACCGAGATTCGCGGATTCATTAAATCTCACCACGGAATAACCAACACCCATAACCAGCCGCAATATATAATTTATTGCTTTCAACTCTTCGTTTTTGTCTATGAGTTTTTCGCAAAGTCCTATTGTTTCCTCTCGCGTAAGAGTTTCACAAACTTTTTCAATTCTATTTCTTTTTGTTTCAGCGATTAACTCAGACATAAGCTTTTTACAAAGCTCTATTAATTCCTCTCGCGTAAGAATTTCATAAACTTTTTCGATTTCATTTCTTTTTGTTTCGTTCATTGCTTTCTACCTCAATTCCTGTATATTTTTCGAGAGCCGATACTCTATTGCTAAGCTTATTTGACATAAGCAGAAGCAATATCGTTGTAAGAGAGAGACATGCTATTGCCGCAACCATTCTTTTCACCTCTTTTCTTTTTGCCCAAATAGTCACACATGGCTATTCATTATGTGTGACTAAGTAGTGAGTTATACTATAAGCGCGCGTATATATAGCTTCCAAAAGACCGCCGCAACTGTCAAACTTATTATACAACTTCACATTCGCGGAGCTTGCGGCAAATTTTTGTTGACAAACAGTCGCGTTTGTGATATCATGATGGAGCATTATTTTAAAAAAGAGGGATGAAAATGGGCACGATAGAGCTGATTCTGCTTTCGGTCGGACTTGCCATGGACGCATTCGCCGTTGCAATATGCAAAGGGCTGAATATGCGCAAAATGAACTATAAAAACGCGCTGATACTCGCGCTTTTCTTCGGAGGTTTTCAGGCGCTGATGCCGGCGATAGGCTACCTGCTCGGAAAACAGTTTGAAAAATACATAACCTCAATAGACCACTGGATAGCTTTCATCCTGCTCTCCATAATCGGTATACAGATGATAGCGGAATCTTTCAAAAAGGACAACGATAAAGAAGAGGACGCGGACAAGCTGAATCTGAAAGAATATTTCATGCTTGCCATCGCCACGAGCATAGACGCACTCGCCGTGGGCATTTCGCTTGCCTTTCTCAGCGTCAGCCTTGTGAAGTCCGTCAGCTTCATCGGCATCATAACATTTGCAATTTCTTTTATATTTGTTTCGGTGCTATTTCTTGCTCATATCGGTAACATTGAGAGGATTATGTTTTGGGCGTTTATCATTGGAAATGCCATATACTATATAGTTGGGATAATATTGGCTTTTGTCTTTAAGGATAATCGTGCATTTTGCAAATACATATGTCCTATCACTATATTCTTAAAACCTATGAGTTATTTTTCGCTGCTCCGAATTAAATGTGATAAAAGCAAATGTGTTTCATGCGGCAAATGTAAAAATGTGTGTCCTATGGAAGTAGATGTTACAGATAATTCCAGAAAACGAAAAAACGGTACGGAATGTATTCTTTGCTTTGAATGCGTGAAGAATTGTCCGAGAGATGCACTATAAATTCGCGTTTGTGGAGCGAAGCAGAACAATGAAAGCCCCAGTGGGGCTTTTAAGCGACAGAACGGTCTTGCGTAGCAAGATGGAGGGGCTTTGCCCCGACAAGTTCCAGTTTGTCGCACACCCTGCCTAAAACATAAACCGGAACGATCTTCCCTTTTTCGGGTGGATCGTTCCGGTTTTTATGTTATATTGAAAATCGTTTTATGCCAGCTTGGCTTCCAGACGCTCACGGATGGCCTTGATAAAGCCCTCGCTGTCCACGGCGGTGGGGGTGATGCCCTCTGCCAGACCGCACAGGTCCTTGGTCATGATGCCCTCGTTCAGGGTCTGCAGGCTTGCAGCCTCCAGTGCCTCGCCAAAGTGCACCAGCTCCGGCAGGTTATCCAGTTCACCGCGCTTCTTGAGGGCGCCCGACCATGCAAAGATGGTAGCCATGGGGTTGGTGGAGGTCTTTTCGCCCTTCAGATACTTATAGTAATGGCGGGTGACGGTGCCGTGGGCGGCCTCGTACTCGTACTTGCCGTCCGGGCTGACCAGCACACTGGTCATCATAGCCAGCGAACCAAAGGCGGTAGAGACCATATCACTCATCACATCGCCGTCGTAGTTCTTGCAGGCCCAGACAAAGCCGCCCTCGCTGCGGATGACGCGCGCCACGATATCGTCGATGAGGCTGTAAAAATAGGTGATGCCGGCTGCTTCGAACTTTTCCTTGTACTCGGCATCGTAAGTCTCCTGGAAGATATCCTTGAAGGTGTGGTCGTACTTCTTGGAGATGGTATCCTTTGCGCCGAACCACAGATCCTGCTTCACGTCCAGTGCGTAGTTGAAGCAGCTGCGGGCAAAGCTGCGGATGGAATCGTCCTTGTTGTACTGTCCCTGCAGCACACCGGCACCCTCAAAGTCAAAGACGGTGGCGCGCTGCTGGCTGCCGTCTGCGCCGGTGAACACCAGTTCCGCCTTGCCCGCACCGGGAATGCGGAACTCGGTGCACTTATACACATCGCCGTAGGCGTGGCGGGCGATGGTGATGGGCTTTTTCCAGTTCTTGACCACCGGCTGGATGCTGTCGATCATGATGGGTGCGCGGAACACGGTGCCGTCCAGCACGGCGCGGATGGTGCCGTTGGGGCTCTTCCACATCTCGTGCAGCTTGTACTCCTCCACGCGCTGGGCGTTGGGGGTGATGGTGGCGCACTTGACCGACACGCCGTACTTCTTGTTGGCGAGGGCGGCATCCATGGTCACCTGATCTGCGGTGGCATCGCGGTTGGGCAAGCCCAGATCGTAGTACTCGGTCTTGAGGTCCACAAAGGGGAGGATCAGCTCGTCCTTGATCATCTTCCACAAAATGCGGGTCATCTCGTCGCCGTCCATCTCCACCAGCGGGGTCGTCATCTTGATCTTTTCCATAGTTCTTTCCCTTTCCTCTCGATCATAACAGACGGATATCTTCGACCCCGGCGGCATTGCCAGATGTACGCCGGGGAAGTCGGTTCATTTGCGGTAGGATGCCGCCAGCTGTTCCAGTGCGGGCAGGCTGCGTTCGACCTTTTCGGTGTCGATGCAGTAGGCCAGGCGCACATAGCCTTTGACGCCGAAGCTGTCACTGGGGACGAGCAGCAGGTCGTAGGCGCGGGCCCGCAGACAGAAGGCGTTGGCGTCCTCTTCCAACGCCTTCGGGAAGATGTAGAACGTGCCGCCGGGGCGCTCGACCTCGAAACCAAGGGCCTTGAGCTTGTCGTACAGCAGGTTCATGTTGGTCTCGTAGACGGACAGGTCGCTGGTGACGTTCAGGCAGCGGCTGACGGCCCGCTGGATGATGCTGGGCGGGCAGTTGTGGCCGGTGAAGCGGGAGATCTGGGCCATCATGTCCACGAGAAGGTCTTCGCCCTCGCAGCCGGGGCGGACCGCCACATATCCCAGGCGCTCGCCCGGCAGGCTCAGGCTCTTGGAGAACGAGAAGCAGGTGAGGGTGTGGGGGTAGAAGGCGGCGGGGTAGGGCACCGGTCTGCCGTCGAAGGCGATGTCGCGGTAGGGCTCGTCGCTGACGAGATAGATGGTGTGGCCGTAGGCCCGGCTCTTTTCGGTCAGCAGCTCGGCCATGCGGGTCAGCGTCTCGGCAGAGTAGACCACGCCGGTGGGGTTGTTGGGGGTGTTGATGAGGACGCAGGCGACCTGCTCGGTCAGCGTCTCCTCAAAAGCGTCGAGGTTCGGCTGAAAGGCCGGGGCCTGCGGCGGCACGACCTTGAGGCAGGCCCCGGTGCCTGCGACGTAGGGGCCGTATTCCGGGAAGTAGGGGGCGAAGGTCAGCACCTCGTCGCCGGGCTGGGTCACGGCGCGGATGGCATGGGCGATGGCACCGGCGGCACCGGTCGTGGGGAAGATGTCCTTCTGCGCATAGGGCAGGCCGAAGGTCTTGGCCAGGTGGTCTGCCACGGCAGTGCGGAAACCGGGGTCACCCTGGCTGGGGCAGTAGCCGTGGAGGTCTACCGGCCCTTCGGTCTCCAGCAGGTTCTGCATCGCCTGCGTGAACTGCGGCGGGCAGGGCACACTGGGGTTGCCCAGCGAGTAATCGAAGACGTTCTCATAGCCGATCTCGGCGGCGCGCTGCTTGCCGTACATGAAGGTCTCGCGGATGACGCTCTTGTGCGCCAGCATCCCGCGGTAGGTCTCGTTCAACATAAATACTTCCCCCTGATGATGTTATTTCGGGCTTTGGGGCACAGCGGCATAGCTCTGCTCCAGCTTGATGATGCAGCTGTAGTTCGGGTTCTGCCCGGTGACGAAACGGCACATCTCGGCCATGATGGCGTCCGTATCGCCGGTGTACCCGGCGGGGAATGCCAGGTCGAACAGGACGTTGGTGTGGGTGTCGCCGGGGACGATGCGCAGGTCGTGGATGGAGAGCTGCGGGTCCAGCTGGCGGAGGTGCTCCGTCAGGCGGGTGCGCAGCACACCGACCTTGGCGTCCGAGGTCACGATGGGGTCGTAGTGGATGGTGACCTGCAGGTTGTCTTTTTTCAGAAAATCCCGCTCGATGTTGTCGATGACGTCATGGGCCGTCAGCGGGTCGCTTTCGGCCGGGAACTCGACGTGGAGCGAAGCGAACTGGTGGCCGGGGCCGTAATCGTGGACCATAAGGTCGTGTACGCCCAGCACACCGGGGTAGGACATGACGGTCCGCTCGATGTGCGCCACCAGCTCCGGCGAAGGCGTTTCGCCCAGCAGCGGGCTGAGGGTGTCCATCACGAGGCCCCAGCCGGACCAGAGGATGAACGCGGCCACCGCCACGCCCATGAGGCCGTCGAGGATGTTCCAGCCCGTGGCACTGCACAGGATGGTGGAGAGCAGGACGGCGCTCGTGGTCAGCACGTCGTTGCGGCTGTCGGCAGCGGTGGCGAGCAGCGTCTCGGAGGCGATGCGCTGCCCTACGGTGCGGTTGAAGCGGCTCATCCAGAGCTTGACGGCGATGGAAGCAGCCAGCACACCGATGCTGAGCCAGCTGAAGATGACGGGTGTGGGGTGGAGGACTTTCACCACCGATTCCTTGCCCAGCGAAAGCCCGATGGCCAGGATGGTGACGCTGACCACCAGCCCGGCAAGGTATTCGTACCGGGCGTGGCCGTAGGGGTGCTCGGCGTCCGGGGCCTTGGCGGCCAGCCGGAAGCCGATGAGGCTGACGATGTTGGACGAAGCGTCCGACAGGTTGTTCAGGGCATCTGCCATGATGGCGATGGAGCCGAACAGGGTGCCGGCAACCAGTTTGCCGATGCAGAGCAGCAGATTGCAGGCCATGCCGACCAGGCTGGCCAGGTTGCCGTAGGCGGTGCGGACGGCGGGGTCGCGGGTGTCGTCCGGGTCCCGGATAAACAAACGGATCAATAATTGGGTCATGCCAATCTCTCCTGATACGATAAATTTTGCGGCAGAATGACTTGCACCTAGTATAGCATGTTGCTTTCGTGTTGGGAAGCGTTTCGGGATGAAAGCGCGGCTTGTTGCGGCGGCAAAACATGAAATTCGGTCGTGTCTGCCCGGAAACGATGGGATAGAAAACAGCCCCCAGGGCGGCGGAAAGGGGCCGCAGAGGGGGCTGTGAATGCAGGAAAACGCGGGACTCAGATGTTCTTGGCGGAGGGCTTGCTCAGATTGACGCTGCGGATGATCTTGCGCACGGGCAGGATGCTCTTGGCGTTCATGGAAAGCTCGTCCACACCCATCCGGAGGAAGGTCTCGGTGAGGGCGGTGTCCGCGCCCAGCTCGCCGCAGATGCCGACCCAGATGCCGTGGCGGTGGCCTGCCTCGATGGTCATCTGGATGGCCTTGAGCACAGCCGGGTGGTGCGGGTCGAAGAACGGCTCCAGCTTGGCGTTCTGGCGGTCCAGTGCGCAGGTGTACTGGGTCAGGTCGTTGGTGCCGATGGAGAAGAAGTCACACTCGGCGGCCAAATCGTCGGCGATGAGGACGGCGGCGGGGGTCTCGATCATGGTGCCGACCTCGATGCTGCTGCTGAACTTTTTGCCCTCAGCGGTCAGCTCCTGCTTGCACTCTTCGAGGACGGCCTTGGCGTCCTGCAGTTCCCGCAGGCTGGAGATCATGGGGAACATGATGCTCATGTTGCCGTAGGCCGAAGCGCGGAGCAGAGCCCGCAGCTGGGTCTTGAAGAAGTCCCGGCGGGTCAGGCAGATGCGGATGGCGCGGTAGCCCAGGGCGGGGTTGTCCTCGTGGTCGAGCTTCATGTAATCGACGGTCTTGTCGGCACCGATGTCACAGGTGCGGACGACGACCTTTTTGGGGGCCAGGCTCTCCATCACCTGCTTGTAGGCTTCGAACTGGTAGTCCTCGGTGGGGAAGTCCTTGCAGTTCAGGTAGACGAATTCGGTGCGGAACAGGCCCACGCCGCCGGCGTCGTTCTGCTGCACGGCACCCACATCGCTTATGCCGCCGATGTTGGCGAAGACGTTGATGGTCTTGCCGTCCAGCGTGGTGTTGGGCTTGCCCTTGAGCTCGGAGAGGAGGGCGAGCTTCTTCTGGTCTTCCTGCTGACGCTTGGTCAGGCTCTCCAGCAGATCGGGGGTGGGGTCTACATACACGCAGGCGTTGTAGCCGTCCACCACGGCCATCTTGCCGTCCCAGTCGTCCTGGATCTCTTTGCACTGGATCAGGGCGGGGATGTTCATGCTGCGGGCCAGAATGGCGGTGTGGCTGTTGGAGCTGCCCTCGCGGGTGATGAAGCCCAGCAGCAGGCTCTTGTCCATCCGGACCGTCTCGGAGGGGGCCAGATCCTCGGCCACGAGGATGCTGGGCTCCGTGCCCTGCAGCGTGGCGTTGTCCACGCCCTGCAGGATATCCAGCATGGCCTGCGCGATGTCGATGACGTCGGCGCTGCGGGCCTGCAGATACGGGTCGTCCATGGCGGCGAAGACGGCGGCCTGGTTGTCCCCAGCGGTCTTGACGGCGTACTCGGCACACTTGTGCTGGCCGTTGATGATCTCCTTGATGGCGTCCACGAAGTCGTCGTCGTCCAGCATCATGGCATGGATGTTGAACACCTCGGCGATGTCCTCACCGGCCTCGTCCAGCGCCTTTTCGTAAAGGGCGGTCTGCTGGTCGATGGCCTTGGCGCGGGCGTCTTCGAAGCGGGCTTCCTCAGCGGCGGTGTCGGTGACGTCGGCGGCCGAGATGACGACGTCCTTTTTCTTGTAAAGCTTCAGTTTGCCAATGGCGATCCCGTTCAGGATGCTTTTACCGGTGCCTACCTGCATCGTTCATATCTCCTTCTCATTTCAGATGTGCGAAAAAGCCCCCGCAGGAAGGTCCCGCAAGGGCTTTGGCTCGCTTGTCCTCAGACGTTCTCGGTCAGGAACTGCTGGATGGCTGCGGCTGCAGCCTCCTCGTCCTCGCCCTCGACCTTGACGGTGACGGTCTCGCCCTGCTTGACGCCCATGCCCATCAGAGCCATCAGCTTGCGCAGGTCGCAGGTCTTGCCGTTCTTTTCGAGGGTAGCGGTGCTGGAAAAGCCCTTGACGACCTTGACCAGCAGGCCGGCGGGACGTGCGTGGATGCCGCAGGCATCCTTTACAGTGTACTGAAATTCCTTCATGATCATTTCTCCTTACTGGGTATCCCCTTCATCATGCTCCGGGGCCATCGGCCGCGCCGGATGCAGCCCAATCCTGCTGCGGGATACACTACCTATATTATAAACCTCATTCGTGGTTTTTTCATTATCCCATTTCGCTGATTTTCATGCAACTTTTTTGGTATAGTTCCACAGAATTTTTGGTGGAAAATTTTCAACGCAGGTTATTCGACGGGATACCCCTCGGCATCCAGCGGAAGGTCGGTGTAGGTGTAGTCCTCGCCGGAAGTCTGCTGCGCCTGCCCGGAAGCCCCCAGCTCCTCGTCGTGTCGTTCGCCCCAGTCGCCGCTGAAGTCCTCGCCGGAAGTCTGCTGGGCCTGGTCGGAAGCTCCCAGCTCTTCGTCGTGGCGTTCGCCCCAGTCGCCGCTGTAATCCTCACCGGAGACCTGCTCGGCCTGCTGCTCCTCGGCCAGGGCGGCGCTCTGGGCGTCCTTGAGGCCGGTCACGGTGCCGGAGGGCTTTTCGAGCAGGTAGGCTCCGATGGCCTTTTTCCGGTAGACCAGCAGCACGCCGTACTGGCTCAGGTCGCCCTTGCTGGCGGCGGGGATGAGGGCCGTCCATTTTTCGACGGTCTTCCCCTTGTAGCGGGTCAGATCCAGCCCGCTCTGCTGCACCACCCCATTGAAGGCGGAGAAGCTGTCGTCCCACTTGCGGGGGATCTTGACCTTATCCGCCGTGATGGATGCGCCGTCCACATCCAGACCGTAGCCGGTGAACCAGGTCTGGATGTCCTGTGCGCTCTCGATCTTGTTTCCGCTGGCCGAGACCGCCACCGTGCGGGTGCTGATGTACCGCCCCAGCAGCGCACTGAACGCCACCAGCGCACAGCACATGGCCCCGATGCCGACCTTCTTCAGACTTGCCTTGTTCAGCGTTACCACAAACATGCCCATGCCTCCCACCCTTGTTTGGTTCTGGAAGCATTGTATGCGCTGCGGCGGCAGGATATACGGCAAGCCGCTATACAAGTCTGTTTTTCTGTGCTAGAATGGGGGCAGAACAGGCCAAAACGCCAGAAAGCGGTGACCACGATGACCAAGATGCAGCATCCTCTGCCGGAATACCCGCGCCCTGCCCTGCGGCGGGACAGTTTCGAATCCCTGAACGGTCTGTGGCAGTTCGCCATCACGAAGTCGGCGCAGCTGCCCCGGCAGTGGGAGGGTGACATCCTTGTGCCCTACTCCCCGGAGACGCGGGCTTCCGGCGTGGGGCGGACCCTTCAGCCCGGCGAGTGGCTCCACTACCACCGCAGCTTTGCTCTGCCTGCCGGTTCCGGGGGCCGGGTGCTGCTCCACTTCGGTGCCGTGGACTACGCCTGCGCCGTGCAGGTCAACGGGCATCTGGTGGGCGGCCACCGGGGTGGCTACTGGCCCTTTACGTTCGACATCACCGAGGCCCTGAACGCTGACCACAACCGCCTGTGGGTGGCTGTGCAGGACCCCACCGGGGCCGGGGTGCAGGCGCGGGGCAAACAGACGCTCCGGCCCGGCGGGATGTTCTACCCGGCCCAGAGCGGCATCTGGCAGACCGTCTGGCTGGAGCGGGTGCCGGACAACTACATCGAGACGCTGACCGTCACCCCGGACTACGACGCCCGGACCGTGACCGTCCGGGCCCGCACGGCAAAGCCCGGCGGGGCGGTGAACCTTTGGGCGGTGGTGCGGGCCGGCGGCGTGACCATCGCAGAGGACTGGGGCAGCGACGAGGCCGACCGGGACGGCGCGGTGACGCTGAACATCCCGGAGGAGCACTTCTTCCCGTGGAGCCCGGACAGCCCCTTCCTCTACGACCTGACCGTCGGTACGACCCAGGGGGAGGAAGAGAGCTTCGACACGGTGCACAGCTATTTCGCGCTGCGGAAGTGGAGCTGTGCGCCCGATGCAAAGGGCGTGCTGCGCTTCTGCCTGAACGACCGGCCCCTCCTGCTGAACGGTCTGCTCGACCAGGGCTACTGGCCGGAGGGCCTGTATACCCCGCCGTCCGACGCGGCGGTGGTGCATGAATTGCAGACCATCAAGGAACTGGGCTTCAATCTGCTGCGCAAACACGCGAAGATCGAGCCGCAGCGGTGGTATTACCACTGCGATAAGCTGGGCCTCATCGTCTGGCAGGACATGGTGAACGGCGGCGAGCCGTATCGGCTGTGGTTCGTGACCTACCTGACCAACGTGCTGCAGCCGCTGCTGCGGAAACTGCCCGACACAGCGGCCCTCCGGGGTCTGCTGAGCCGCCGCAGCGAGGCCAGCCGGGAAGAATACGGCCGGGAGCTGGAAGCAACGGTGGAGGCCCTGCGGGGGCATCCCTGCATCGGCTGCTGGGTGCCCTTCAACGAGGGGTGGGGGCAGTTCGATGCCGCGCAGGCAGTCGAAACGCTCCGCACCCTCGACCCCGACCGTCTGGTGGACGAGGCCAGTGGGTGGTATGACCAGGGCGGCGGCGATGTGGACTCCCGCCACAACTATTTCTATCCGCTCCATCTCCGGCCCGGCCGCCGCACCGTTGCGCTCAGCGAATATGGCGGCATCGCCTGGCCGATGCCCGGCCACGAGCCGCCCCGCAGGACCTACGGCTACGGCACGGCAAAGAGCCGCGCCGAGCTGACCGGGCGCTACCGGAAACTGCAATTGGAAACGGTGCTCCCACAGCTCCGGAACGGGCTGTCGGCCCTGGTGTACACCCAGGTCAGCGATGTGGAGGACGAGGTGAACGGCCTGTTCACCTACGACCGGCAGGCGGTCAAGCCCGACCCGGCCGCCGTCCGCGCGGTGAACGAAGCACTGGAAGCAGAGTTTGAAAAGGTCCTGAAACAGGCATAGAAAAAGCAGACATGCTGCACCGGAACCGGCGGCATGTCTGCTTTTTTGTAAGATCACATCGTGTGGGTCGCAAAGACCTGTTCGTCCTCCCACCACACGGGCTGCCCGGCGGCAAGAGACCGGGGCACATCCAGCAGCCGCTGGTTGGAGCTGCCGCGGAAGCGCAGAGTGATGTCATGCTGAGCCTCCACGAACCGGCCGTCCACGAGGACGTCCAGCAGGGCCAGCAGTTCATCGGTGACTTCGCACCGGGCGGCGCAGGGCTCCGTGCCGGTCAGCTGCTCCCAGGTGTAGCCGGAGTAGCACCAGACCGTTTTATGGGGGTAGAGGGCCTTGAAGTTCCGCACAAAGGGCAGAAGCTCCCGCTGGTTCTCCGGCTCCATGGGTTCGCCGCCCAGCAGGCTCAGCCCGGCGATATAGTCCGGCTGGCAGGAGGCGAAGACTTCGTTGCGGACGGCCTTGTCGAAGGGCTTGCCGTAGCCGAAATCCCAGGCTACCGCATTGAAGCAGCCGGGGCAGTGATGGCGGCACCCGGAAACGAAGACGCTGGTGCGCACACCGGGGCCGTTGGCGATATCGTAATATTTGATGGTAGCGTAGTTCATGACGGATGAAACCTGAAAGCAGAGCGTACTGCTTTGCTTTTCCATTTGATGATGCTTTTTGTCGGTTGCCAATGGCTCCCCTTTTGGGGGAGCTGGCGCAAAGCGCCTGAGAGGGTTACAGGTGCAGGACCCGATCCTTGATCTCCTGGGTGCGGCCCTGGTTCCAGAACTGGGTGCCGATGTAACCGCAGGTGCGGCGGGCGACGTTCAGTTTGTTCTGGTCGCGGTTGCCGCACTTGGGGCACTCCCAGACCAGCTTGCCGTCGTCCTCCACGATCCGGATCTCGCCGTCGTAGCCGCAGCACTGGCAGTAGTCGGACTTGGTGTTCAACTCCGCATACATGATGTTGTCGTAGATGAACTGCAGCACGCTCATGACGGCTTCCAGATTGT
>ERZ772861.2622-NODE-2622-length-11898-cov-6.103014_pt1 | contig 11898 bp, 11 predicted proteins | sample MGYA00512135_ERZ772861 | MGnify/ENA primary metagenome ERZ772861 (study PRJEB29015, sample SAMEA2737700) | human gut metagenome | biome: human gut; feature: human-associated habitat; material: faeces | place: China | collected 2012 ...
CTCCCCTTCCAGGGGAGGCATGGGCACTTCGTGCCAGCAGGTCACTAAAATAGCGACACTTACTACATCATTTACAAATTGTTTACTAATACAATCGTCGTGGATAGCGTAGCCGTCATATTGACGGAGACTCCTTTTCATGGTATGATGGTAAAAAAATAAAGGAGAATTTCCAATGAATCTTGCAGTTACTTATGAAAATGGCTCTGTTTTCCAGCATTTTGGAAAAACAGAGCAGTTTAAGGTCTACCGGATAGAGGACGGCGCGGTGACGGAAGCCAAGGTGGTTGCCACCAACGGAACCGGCCATGAGGCGCTGGCAGACTTCCTGAAGGAGAACGAGATTGACGTGGTGCTCTGCGGCGGTCTGGGCGAGGGAATGCAGACTGCATTGAACCTGGTGGGCATTGGCGTGGTGTCCGGCATCCAGGGAGACGCGGATGCTGCGGTGCAGGCCTATCTGAGCGGAGAGCTGGAATCCTGCGGGGTCAACTGCCAGCATGACGAGGGCGAGGATTGCAGCTGCGGCGGTGACTGCGGCGGCTGCTGTGGCTGCCACGGTTCCAAGCTGGAGGGTAAGAATGTGGACAAGACCGTGAAGGTACACTATCGAGGCACTTTCAATGACGGCACCCAGTTCGACGCTTCCTATGACCGGGGCGAGCCTCTGGAATTTGTGTGCGGCGCGGGGATGATGATTCCCGGCTTTGATGCCGCCGTTGCCAATATGGAAGTAGGGGAGGAGATTGACATCCATCTGCTGCCTGCCGATGCCTATGGAGAGCCGGACCCCTCCATGATTTTCCCGGTGGAGATTGCCCAGCTGCCCGGCTCCGAAGACCTGACCGTGGGGCAGAAGGTTTATTTGTATAATCAGATGGGTCAGCCCTTCCTGGTGAAGGTGGTTGCAAAGGACGACGCAACCGTCACCTTTGATGCCAATCATGAAATGGCCGGGCAGGAGCTGAATTTCCACATCCAGCTGCTGAGCGCGGAATAAATTTTTTACAAGACAGCAAAAAGCCCCTGACCGAGAAATCGGTCAGGGGCTTCCGCCAATCGGTTATTCGATTGACACGCTGGTGGAAACAGGAAGCTCTTTCTTCACAGCCTTAGGCACGGACAGCTTCAGAATGCCGTTCTCGTACTTCGCACCGATATCCTCGGGGCGAACTGCGTTGCCGACATAGAAGCTGCGGTTCATCACGCCGGCATAACGCTCCCGGCGGATGTACTTGCCATTCTTGTCCTGCTCGTCCTTATCAAGACCCTTGGTTGCGCCAATGGTCAGATAACCGTCCTTCAAGTCAACGGTAATTTCGTCCTTCTTGAAGCCGGGCAGGTCAACATCCAGCTCGTAGCTGTTCTCTGTCTCACGGACATCGGTCTTCATCATGTTGCGTGCGTGTTTACCATACAGCGCTTCATCCGTCCGACCGGTATTCATCAGTCCAAAGGGGGCAGCAAAGAAATCATCAAACAAGTTCTCACCAAAAATGCTAGGCAACATAAGTCATTCCTCCAATTCATTTAGCTCGTAGGCGGTCGGTAGAACGCCAGCCGTTGGCGAATTCCTTTTGTTACCATTCCTCTTTCAAGGAACACCTGTATTATAGCACTCTTTTTAGCACTGTCAAGAGATGAGTGCTAAAGTTCATAAAACATCCGATGTTTGTTCACAATTGTTCATTGTCCCCGGATATTCACGATGACAAACTCCGAGCCGCAGCCGGTTCTGAACTTCAACGTCCAGTCGGAGATGCCGGAGGTGACGATGAAATCCGTGTGTTCCATCTGCTTATGGCCGTAAACCAGGTCGTTTCCGCCCAAATGGAGCTTGTCCATCAGCTGCGCCAGGGGGAAGAACTGCCCGCCGTGGGTATGGCCGGAGAGCACCAGGTCAGCACCTGCTGCCGCCTGGGCGTCGTAATCCCGGGGCTGGTGGTCAAGGACGATGGTGTAGGTTCCACCTTCCGCCTTTTTCATCAGGGTTTCCATGTCTTCCCGGGGCTGGCCTGTGTACAGCTCCTGGGAAGCATCCTTCCGGCCAAGGATGGTAAAACGGTCATCGATGACGGCAGCCTCATCCTGCAGCACCGTCACGCCGTTTTCCTCCAATGCGGCAACCAGGTCTTCGCCGGAAAAGTCCCGGCGGTTGGTGTAATATCCCCAGTCGTGATTGCCCAGAACGTAATAAATGCCATAGGTGGTATGCATCTGCCCCAGGGCGCGGCAGGCATCCTCCATGTCCTTCCGGGAGGTAGATTCATCCACATAGTCACCGGCAATCACCAGCACATCCGGGTTCTGGGCTTCAATCCGTTGAAGCTGCTCTGCAAATTCGGTTCCGCTGAAGGTAGTGCCGATATGGGAATCGGCAATCAGGGCAACCCGCAGGGATCCAACCGGCTTTTGGGTGGCGACGGTGTAATCCACCTGCCGGACGTGGAACGCCATCGCCCAAGCGGTGCAGAGGTAGGCGGCGGTCAGCAGCAGCGCCAGCACCCCGGCATAATTGTGCCGCAGTGTCTTTTTCCGACCCATTGCCTTTTGCAGCAGCTCTGACAACACCCAGAACAGAGTCAGGTGTACCAGGACGACCATCATGTTGGTAAATCCGAGCAAGAGACAAACGGCGGCCAGGGGAATCAGAATAATGGCATAGCTCAGGAGGATGGGCTTCCGCCGGGAGAGCCGCCAAAGAAGCTGGTGAGTTCGGAGTTTCCGGCTCAGATAGAAGACGCAGCCAAAGCCTGCCAAAATCAGGCTAACGTACAAAAGTACCCATATCATGTTTATGCTCCTCCGGGAAATCAGTATTTCATGATGTACGGAAGTATTTTTTTGACGACTTTATAGGGCACACCCTCCAGTGCTTTCTTTGCGTTTTGCAGCTCTTGCCGGATGGGCAGATGCTGGGGGCAGTGCTGCTCGCATTTGCCGCAGCCAATGCAGTTGCCGGGGCCGGTATAGTCCCGTCGCACGCCGGTCATCATGAAGTATTCCGTCAGCGTCTTCCAGTAGCCATCGGAGGAAATGCGGTTGTAGGCAGCAAAGGTGCCGGGAATGTCCACCCCTCTGGGGCAGGGCATACAGTACCGGCAGCCGGTGCAGCCCACCTTCATATTTTCGTTGATGGCATCAACCACCTTGCGGTAGATTTCACGCTCCTGCTGGGTGATGCAGCCGGGGTGGGCTTCGTCAGCGGTGCATAGATTTTCCTGCACCATTTCCAAGGAGTTCATGCCGCTGAGCACACAGGTCACTTCTTCCTGATCCCATAGCCAGCGGAATGCCCATTGGGCAGGGGTGCGGGAGATGGGCGCGTGATCCAGTATGTGCCGCGCCGAGGCGGGGAGGCCGCCGGTCAGCCGTCCGCCCCGCAGAGGCTCCATGATGATAACCGGCAAGCCCTTTTGCGCAGCGTGATGCAGCCCGGTCACGCCTGCCTGGGAGTTTTCGTCCAGATAATTGTATTGAATCTGGCAGAAATCCCAGTCGTATACGTCAAGAAGCTTGCAGAACATATCAGAATTTCCGTGGTAGGAGAAGCCAACCTGCCGAATCTGTCCGCTTTTCTTTTTCTCGGCCAGCCATTCTACAATGCCCAGGGACATCAGCCGTTCCCAGGTCTTTACATCCGTGAGCATATGCATGAGATAGTAGTCCACATGGTCGGTTTTCAGCCGACGCAGCTCCTCAGAAAAATAGGCTTCCATGCTTTCCGGCTTTTTGATGAGATAGTGGGGCAGCTTTGTGGCAATATTTACCTGTTGACGGATGCCGTTGCGGACGAGAATTTCTCCCAGTGCCGCCTCACTGCCGGGATATATGTAGGCGGTGTCAAAATAATTCACGCCGCCCCGGTAGGCTTCCATGATTTCCTTTTCTGCTTTGGCAACATCCACCTTGCCGCCGCTCTGGGTGAAACGCATACAGCCATAGCCCAGCGCGGAAATCTTGTTGCCGTATCGGTCGGAACGATATTGCATAAGGGTTCCCTCCTTGCGATTTTGTGGCCTTATTATACCCCCTTGCAGCCCGGTTCGCAAGTAAAATCCAAGGGTACCTTCGTTCGACGGAAAAAAGCTGTTGACAAACGGATAAAGCCATGCTATAATACCCAAGAACTGAGAGGTTCAAAGAAGTTTATATCGCGGAGTAGAGCAGTTGGAAGCTCGTCGGGCTCATAACCCGGAGGTCGTAGGTTCGAGTCCTGCCTCCGCAACCATAAAAATACCCGGTATTCACTACGAATACCGGGATTTTTCTAACTTTTGGGTATTGCTTGAAATGGCGCAGCTTGCCGTTTTGGGTCACTTTTGGGTCACTTGGGTCAAAAATCTGTTTTCTTGGGTCACACCGTCCGGGTTTCGGGCGGAATTTTTTATGCTTTTTTTCGGAGAAGAACGTCAGCGATACACTCGGAAGCCTTGGCTTTGTTCTCCTCAATGATGTGGGAATTCTCAAAAGAGAGATTGAACACGGGCCTGCCGTCTGTCTCAGTGACCATGTGCAGCGTGGCGTTGTAGACCTTGCCAGTGGCCTTGTCCTTACAGTCCTTCAGGCGGACATGTCCATCCAGGAGCAAATGCTCCACGATAGAGGTGGAAAGCCGCTTGCCAATCTTTTGAAAGAAGGCATTATCCTTCCAGAGGATAAATCGGCAGGATCGGTTGGCGCAGAACCATCCCTTCTGACGCTCCACTACTTCGGCTCCGCAGCATGGGCAGGTGCCTATAATCTTTTTTTCAGCCATAAATATTTCAGCTCCTTCTACTATTTTGCTTGTGTTGATAAGGTCCTGAATCATACCGTTGGCTCATGGAGGGGTTAAGCATTGACCAGCCCAAGGCACATAAGGCCGTAAATACTTTGGAAATGGTTTGAAAAATGATAAGTTTTTCTGTACTTTCAGGTAGAAATATGGTATAATAATTTCTTCTGCAACTTGCACTTGCAATTTGCGATTTATATTGAAAGACCGACTTTTGAGAACTATTTCTGTTATTTTTTGCAGGGTTATGATATAATAAAATGCAAAATATAAAAGCCTATTGTTGTTTTCTGCCTGACAACATTGTTGTCAGCTATTGATGGTTACGACAGAGAATAAAAGTGGAAGGGTGTGGTACAGTGCCCAAAATTTTGCTTGTAGAAGATAATCAGGCCGCCGTTGTAAAAATCAGACAGTTTATAGAAAATATAGATACTGCTCTTGAACTTCTGACTTGCAAGGAGGCTGGTGCGGCTTATATTCTTGCCCAAAAGCAAAAAGTGGATTTGTTCATTCTGGACATTCAATTGAAGGACTATAAGGGAACCAGTCTGGCCGCCCAACTGCGCGGTTTGCCGGAATATAAATACACGCCGATTATTTTTGAAAGTGCTTTGGCTGGAGAAGAACTGTCTGCTTACCGGGAGGTGAAGTGCTACGGATTCTTGATTAAGCCTTACACCGAAGCAGAATTTCGCGCTGTCCTTTGTGATGCTCTGGGACTTTCTGCTCATCTGCATCAGAAGGAAAAACATATTCAGATTGAGCAAAAGCAGTTTATTCTGGACTATCCTGTGTCAGAAATCGTATATGTGGAGGCGCTTGGGAAAAAACTTGCCATTCATACCCGAAATGCTCTTTCCGGAATGAAGGAAGATGTTATTTCGGGCTATACACTGATTCGCTTTTTACAGCTGATCGATGATCCGAAAGTCGTGCAGTGTCATAAAAGCATTCTGGTCAATACTGCATACATTGATCGAATCGATAAAGCAGGAAAAGAAATCATACTGAAAGGCTCTGCGGAAAGGCTGCCGGTGGGCAACAAGTATCAGTCCGCACTCTGGTAATGTCCATGCAGAATACGTTTTTATATTTTCTTTCCATGTTGGTGGAATCAATCGCTCTTTCGTGCTGTATTCTGGCCGTGTTCAGAGATCAAAAGGATTTGAGGAAAAGAGATTTCATTCTTGTTCCTTCAGTTTCTCTTTGTCTGCTCATAGCCAGATCCAGCTATGGTGGGGCATCTCCCGGTTTTCATCTCACGCAGGGCTTTTTCCTGGCTCCGGCAGACACTTTCCCAATCCTGCTGATTCTGCTGATGGGGCTTTTATTGCTGACCAGCACTCTGTTGAATACGCAGGATGGCGGACGCACATTTTGTGGTACAATGGCCGCCTTTTCTCTTTATTTGTTATGCCACTTCTGTGCAGTTATCTTTACGATCTTTTTTAGCTTGACAAGCTCCGGTATCGCTGTTGTGAGCAGCGTTGTTACCTTGCTGCTATGTATCTTCGTGGTGTGCCTGCCCTGGTTTCAGGGGCTTCGCAGCGCACTGCGAACAGGCTCCTTTCTGGTGCAGGTACTCTCAATAAATGTTACTTTATTTTTTACGGCTGTCTGTGCGTACACATCCTTTGACCCGATTCGTTTTATGGCGCATTGGAAGTTCATCGCCTTTTTGCTTCTGCCGCTTCTTTTTCTGGACATCGTTTTATGGATGATAAACACCCGACAGGAGGAACAGCGGAAACAAATCAGAATGACGGAGCAGTATGTTCCGATTGTAGAGGAACTGATTTCACAGGTTCGGGCAAGGCAGCATGAATTTAATAACCGAATGATGGCCATCGAGGCAGCTGTTTCTTCGGCAGAAAGCCTGCCGGAAGCACAGGAAGCTGTTGCGTTACTGACAAAGGGGCTTGTGCTGAGCGCGAACGACAGCATGCTGCTGGCCTGTGACAGCAAAATCATTTCCGGTTTTGTTTTCGGGAAGATCAAGCAGGCGGAAATTTCCGGTTTGGACATCCGCCTTCAAATTTCTGCCAGTTTTAAGAAGGCAAGCATTCCTGAAACGGTATGGATCGAACTGATTGGAATTCTACTGGATAATGCCTTAGAGGCATCCAAACAGGGAGATACCATTTATCTTGAAAGCTGCCAGGCGGAAAATGTTACGGAGCTTTGGGTATGCAATCCGCATCCGCCTCTGTCCGGGACAGAGTTTATGCATCTGTTCGCGAAAGGCGTTTCCACAAAGGTGGGGAACTCTCGCGGATATGGGCTGTATCAGCTTATGCGGATCACCGAACACTATCGCGGCAAGATTCTGACCCGGAACGAAATTCGGAGTGATCGGAATTATGTGGTGTTCGGCGTTCGGTTTTCATGAATATGCGGTATGAACAAGGGTTTTGTGGGAATGAAATTCGTTTTATTCCCACAAAACCATTTTTCGTTTCCATAGGGTTGTAGTCAGAAAGAGGATTGCGTATAATACACGCAAACAAAGGAGGGGACGATTTCAATGTTTCGACTTATGAAAAATGAATGGAAAAAGATATGGATACCGGTGCTGCTGACTTTGATTGTCGTTACCGTGGCAGCGTGTACTATGACGGCCACGATGTATCCGGATTATTCGCTCACCTACACGTTGGATGCATGGGAGGCTGGAACAGAGTATCTTTCTCTGCTATATCCTCTGTTTGTGGTTCTGCCTGTATGCTGGAATCTGCATCAGGAACGAAAAAACAATTTTCTCGTCTATGTGCAGCCCCGTGTGCCTATGAGGAAATACCTCTGGGTCAAGTGGATGGTCTATGCAATCAGCGCATTTTGCATCATCACAATTCCGTACATTCTCTCGGCAGTTACGGCCTTACGCATTGATCCTCATCTGGATGCCCTCAATATGGGAAATCGCATTTTTGAAAACACCTATTCGGAGCACCCTGTAGTTTACGCGGGGACGCTCTCTGTTTTCAGAGGCCTGATCGGCGTTTTGGTGATGACAATGGGCTTCTTTTTAGCCATGTATTGTGAAAATATTTTTGTTGTACTGACGGGGCCGTTCCTATATACTATTTTGGAGAATTTTTTGCTTGCGATTTTGGGAGTTCCACAATATCGGCTGGTGACGGCGTTTGACCCTAACTGTTTGAGCCCGGAAGTTATTACAACAATGTCCTTTGTTGCCGGCCCTTCCTTATTGGCTGCCGTTATCACACTCCTGGCAATCTACTTTTCCAAGGTAAAAAAGGAAAAGGTGGTCAAGGTATGATTCCCTTGATTCGGAAGAATATCAGGTTGTTGGGAATCGGAAAAAACTTGCTCCTGTTTATTGGCTGCTTTCTCTTCTCTTTCAGTTCACGGGGCGGTACGGTATTGAGTTTTGAGCAGCATTTGCTGTCAGGAACAACAGAACATTACTATCTGATATTTCTTCTTATGCCTTTGGTTCTCCTGAGCTGCTTGCCTTTGGCAGAAGATGATCCAGCCTATGTAATTTTCCGCTTTGGAAGTTACCGCCACTATTTTATTCGGAAATGGATTAGCCTTGGCGTACTGCCTGCCATTTTGGTGCTGGTTCAGCTGGCGGCAATCCTGTTATCCGGAGTGGGGCTTCCCATGGAAAACACATGGCGGCTTCCTGACGGGAGTTTGGAAGCGGAGCTTTTTGAAGCGCTCAGTCAGGTGTTTTCCTCCCCGCTGACAGCGTTTGCGGGTTGTACCGGGTACTTATTTCTTGGAATCTGGCTGATTTCCGGTCTTTGCATATGGTTAGCTCATTTTGCCGGCCATAAACACGCTGTGCGGATTGTGGTCGGTCTCTATGTTCTTTCGATTTTATGGGTTAAGGTACCGGGCATTCATGCTTTCCCTATTACGGGACTCAACCATCTGCTGATTCTTCATCATAATTTGGGAATACCACATCGTTGGCTCGTTACTGGAATTACCGCGGCGTTGCTGGCATTGTTTTTGATCGGAAGCGTCTGTTTTCCGTCAAAAAGAAAGCTGTTAGGAAAATCACAAAAAAGAAGAGGTGTTCAGGCGTACTACCAGAGGGCGCTGTTCCAAAAACAAGATCTCATGATTTTATGCGGTGTTGTGCTGGGAATGACTGTATATAAGGGGCTGAGCGGTCCTGAGCTGTCCTCCGGGCAGGAATGGGTCTATCGCCTTTTCTCTGGCCATGGAACCGGATCTTTTCATATCCTGGCATTTCTGGAAATGCTGCTGGTGAATACGGCGCCTCTTTATTTGATTGCTGTATTTGCAGAGGCCAGCGTCAGCGAACAATCCACTTTCGTATCAGTTCGATCGAACAGCCGAAAAGAGATGTTTCATGGAATACTCAGAACAGTCATCAAATTTATTGCCATCTATCCAGTCCTTTGGTTCCTGGCAGGACTGACAGGTGGGCTCATCTTTGCGGACAGGATGGATCTGATTGCGATACAATTTTTAGTAGAATGTGTTGCTTTCAAATTTCTGGATATTCTGCTGCAGACACTTGTTATGCTTTTTTGCTATCTGCTGACAAGGCAAATTACAGTAGGCTTTTTAGCAATCCTTGCCGGGAATTTTTTGTGTGTAATTCCGCAAAATTGGGTACATTATCTACCCTTTGGCTTGTCCGGAACAGTAAGGGTTGACTGGGATTCCTTCGGCATGGGAATCCCGGCCGGGATGGCGATGATGATTCTGATAGGGTGCCTGGCTGTTACATTGAGTCTGCTGGAATTGCTTGGCTCTAAAAACTTACTTGGGAGGTAAACTTTATGCGTTCCTATATTGAAGTAGAAAATGTATCCAAACGATTCGGGAAAAAATCGATTCTGGAAAATATTTCGCTGTCCGTAGAACAGGGACAGACAATCGGTCTGGTAGGCACAAATGGAAGCGGTAAGTCCGTTCTGTTCAAAATACTTTGCGGTTTCGAGAAGCCGGATTCCGGCAGTGTGTCCATTCGCGGAAAGCAACTTGGTAAAAACGGCAGAGATTTTCCGGAAAACGTGGGCGTCTTTATCAATGCTCCCGGTTTCATTGGAATGTACAGCGGCCTTCAGAATTTGAAGTTTCTGGCTGATATTCAGGAGAAAATCTCCGAGACGGAGATCCGGGAAGCAATGGGAAAAGTTGGTCTTGATCCTGAAAACAAAACAAAAGTGAGCAACTATTCCCTTGGCATGAAGCAAAAGCTGGGACTTGCACAGGCTATTATGGAGGGGCAGGATATTCTGGTGCTGGACGAACCTTTCAATGCACTGGATTATCACACTTACCAGGATGTAAAATCCATTATCCGAATGCTTAAAGCCGAGGGAAAAACAATTTTCCTGACATCCCACCACTATAAAGATCTTGAACAGCTCTGTGACATCATCTATGCGATTGAAAACTGTCAGTTGATTCCGATTACTCCGGAAATCGTGGCACATTATCAGGAAGGGGAATAAGTTTTTTCGTGAGCTGACGGCCTGAAAGTACTTGGGAGGCCATCGGCGCGGTTGAAGGGTGGATTTTTTCTGCCCGCTTTTCAGCACCAAAAGCAGGAAATACTGCACAGCTGTTGCCAGCGGAAGCTGGCAATGGCTGCGGCATACCCCCCTTGCGGGTACATCAGGCATTTCTCTTTGTCTATATTACCATGGTGCTGCTGCTTTCCATTTTGAAATGCCTGGAGGAACCAAAGCTGTCCTTCAAAAAACTGTGGACAGCGGATTTCCTGGCAGCGGGTTCCGCCGGAATTGGAGCCATCCTCTACTATGGGGGATTAAAGCTGTCTGCACGTCTGACGGGCATTTCCTTGATTGAGAACAACTATAACAGCGTGTCCAATGCCTGGACAAATACAGAACCCTTGGCTGCGCATTTTCTGTCCAGCCATCAGGGAAGTCATGATTAAATCCGCAAAAGCTGACAGCGAATAGACGAAAGTTCCAAAAGCGGAGGAATACCGGATGACCATATGCATTTCCGGCTGTTGGCGGATTCAGAAACATCATTTTGCAGCAGTCCAGTCAGAAACGGAAGCTTTCGAGAGCATAAATATTTCCGCAACAGGAAGAAAACCAGCTCTGCGAATAACGATTGCCAATCGTAATACGATTTCCTGGATGAATGATAGCGTTTATCTGCTGCCTTTTTACCCCACAGATATGCCGTGATACACTTTTCGTCCGAAAATTTGGGAAAACGATGGTTGAGAAGGTGTTGCGTTTTTTCTTCGATTATGCTATGATTGCCGCAAACAGTGCAATATAGCGTGACGAGAGTTGCTTGTTTCACACCTGACATTCTCGGCTGTATTGCATCGTTTTTCAACTGCTTTTTTAGGCAGGATGATTATTGCCTGGAGTCGGTTTCTTTATCAAATCTACACCAGAGAAATGCTGCAATGTACAAGGTAAAAGTAGGAGGAATGAAGTCCGTGGAAAACGACAGTAGCGATGACAACGGCATCCGCGCTTATATGGTCTGTTCGTATATGGCATATCTACGCCCTTTGCTTCGGTATCGGGTATAGGTATGCCTTTTTTGCATGAAATGATTGTATGAACAGAACATAAAGGAGATTGAAATGAATTATTTTGGAAATATTTTCGCAATGGTGATCTGTGTTGCCATGTCCGCCTATTTCAGCGCCACGGAAACGGCGTTCTCGTCCCTGAATAAGACCCGGATCAAGATGTTGGCAGACAACGGAAACAAGCGGGCAGCACTGGCGCTCAGGCTGTCCGAAAACTATGACAAGCTGATTTCCACCATCCTGATTGGAAACAATATTGTGAATATCATGGTAGCGTCCATCGGCACGCTTCTGTTCGTCGACCTTTACGGCGATATTGGTGCGACGGTTTCTACGGCCGTTGTAACAATCGTTGTTCTGATTTTTGGTGAGATTACGCCTAAGAGCATTGCAAAGGATGCCCCTGAACGCTTTGCTTTGTTCAGCGCGCCGTTTATCCGCCTCTGGATTTGGGTTCTGACACCGTTGAACTTTCTCTTTTCCAAGTGGAAAAAGTTTGTTTCCCGCTTCTTCAAAACGGATGACAGCGAAAAAATGTCCCACGAGGAACTGCTCCTTTTTATGGAGGACGTGGAGCAGGACG
>ERZ772861.2624-NODE-2624-length-11894-cov-3.364220_pt1 | contig 11894 bp, 4 predicted proteins | sample MGYA00512135_ERZ772861 | MGnify/ENA primary metagenome ERZ772861 (study PRJEB29015, sample SAMEA2737700) | human gut metagenome | biome: human gut; feature: human-associated habitat; material: faeces | place: China | collected 2012 ...
CGTGGGCGAGCCTACGCCGGAGGCCACGCTGGAGATCCTGAAGGGTCTGCGCGACAAGTACGAGGCGCACCACAAGCTGACCATCACCGACGAGGCGCTGGAGGCTGCTGTGCAGCTGTCCAAGCGGTATATCGGCGACCGGTTCCTGCCGGACAAGGCCATCGACCTGATGGATGAGGCCGCGTCCCAGGTGCGCATGACCGCCGAAGCCTCCTCCCCCGACCTGAAGGCGCTGGAGGAGAAGATCGCGGCGCTGCACCGCGAGAAATCCGAGGCTGTGACGGCACAGGACTTTGAGAAGGCCGCGCAGCTGCGTGACATCGAGAAGGACTATCAGGAGCAGGTGGAGATCGAGCGGGACAACTGGCGCAAGCAGATGGCCCAGAACCGCGGCAGCGTCACCGCTGACGACGTGGCCAAGGTGGTGGCCGGCTGGACCGGCATCCCCGTCACCCGTCTCACCGAGGACGAGAGCATGCGCCTGCTGAAGCTGGAGGAGAAGCTCCACCAGCGTGTGGTAGGCCAGGACGAGGCCGTCAACGCGGTGGCCAAGGCCATCCGCCGCAGCCGTGTGGGTCTGAAGGACCCCAAGCGGCCCATCGGTTCGTTCCTGTTCCTGGGCCCCACCGGCGTGGGCAAGACCGAGCTGTGCAAGACGCTGGCCGAGGCCATGTTCGGCGACGAGAACGCCATGGTGCGTATCGACATGTCCGAGTACATGGAGAAGCACACGGTGTCCCGTCTGGTCGGCTCGCCTCCCGGCTATGTGGGCCACGAGGAGGGCGGCCAGCTCACCGAGAAGGTGCGCAGGAAGCCGTACTCCGTGGTGCTGTTCGATGAGATCGAAAAGGCCCACGAGGATGTGTGGAACATCCTGCTGCAGATCCTGGAGGACGGTATCGTCACCGACTCCCAGGGCCGGAAGGTGGACTTCAAGAACACCATTATCGTCATGACCTCCAATGTAGGCGCCAAGAACATCACCGCCGACGCGGCGCGCCTTGGCTTCGACGGCAGCGAGAAGGGCGAGAAGGAGTCCGAGGAGGTGCGGTTCAGCCGCATCCGCGACGCCGTGATGGCCGACCTGAAGCGGACGTTCCGCCCCGAGTTCCTGAACCGTATCGACGAGATCATCGTGTTCCGTCAGCTGACGGAGGACAACATCCGCCAGATCGCCCGCCGTATGCTGGACGTTACCGGCGCGCGCATGGCCCAGCAGGGCATCACGCTGGCAGCGGACGACGACGCCGTGGCCGAGCTGGCCCGGGACGGCTTCGATCCCCAGTACGGTGCGCGGCCCCTGCGCCGTGCCATCCAGAACATGGTGGAGGATGCTGTGGCCGAGAAAATGCTGGAGGGCGAGTTGAAGTCCGGCGACACCGCACACGTGCGGCTGCAGGACGGCAAGGTGGTCATCGAGAAGTAAACAAAAAGAGTGCCTGACGGATTCCTCCGCAGAGCTCCTCATCTGTATAAAACCTCCTATTGCTCTGGTAATGTGGTTGCCAACCCTTTACCAGTATACCGCAATAGGAGGTTTTACTTATGAGGGGCCGGAATCGTTCATGCCCCGGGCGCCCTGCATCCAACAGGAATTCGGTGTGAAGAATTCTGACGCGGCGGTGAAGCCGTCGATCGCCCCCTACCGCTCCAGCACCGGCAGAAGTACCTGTGTGATGAACTTTGCGGGGTCCTTGTGCTGGGGCGGACCCTCCAGATAAATACGGCGGATCGTGCCCGCAGGCGTAAGCCCCTGTTCCCGTGCGCAGGTCAGGAGCTGCTTCACCACCGCAGGCAGCTGCTCATACGCACCGTGGTGGTAGAGACTGAGGGCCGGCGCTGCCGGCAGGGTCTCCACGTACTCCCCCCGGCTCTCCGGCGGGATAGCCACGCAGAACGCCACCTGGTCCGGCCGGTCGATGGGCGACTCCACCAGGTACATCCGGTGGGAGATGTCTGTGCCGTAGAGCCGCATCCCCTCCAGCGCAGTGCTGCGGAGCAGCGTCGTCCGCTCCGCCACGGTGGCCGCCGCGCACACGCGGCGATAGACGGTCTGCGGCAGCAGTCGGATCAGCTTCACCTGCGGCGGCTCCGCGCCGGACCGCTCCCGCAGGCTCTCGATATGCCGGTCCAGCTCATCCCGCTGCGCCTCCAGCCGCCGGATCAGCGGCGCCAGCGCGAAGTCGCCGTCAAAATATCCGAGGACGTCGCTGAGAGACAGTCCCAGATTCTGTAGGATACGGATGGTCCGGAGCTTGACGAAGGTATCAATGGTATAGTAGCGGTTTCCCGTGGCGCCGTCCTTGACATCCGGCCGGATCAGCCCGAATTCCTCGTAGTAGAGGATGGCGCGGCGTGTGATGTTCAGCGCCCGCGCGACTTCGCCGATAGAAAACAGATCTCGTTCTTTTTTCATAAAATCCCCCTGAAAACGCAAAAAAACTCTTGCATCGCACGTTAACGTACGGTGTATGATACCATCATACAGAAAATCGGTAAATATGCAAGGATTTTTCATGGGCAGTTGGGGCTGCCCATCCGCATGTCTGCGCATGACCGAAAAAACGCGAGCACATACGCTGAAGGAGGCCCACATGAAGAAACGAGTATTGAGTCTGTTCATGGCACTGGCGCTCTGCCTGACCATGCTGCCCACGGCGGCATTCGCAGAGACGTCCGATGCCGCCGCACAGACGGCAGGCGGCACCACCGATACCGGCGGCGCCTACACCATCGACAAGGACACCGCCGCGCCGGACCAGGAGGAGCGCGATGCGCTGTCCGTATGGGCCTTGCGCGCAGAGAGCAGTGAACACGCCCACTGCGTCTGCGGCGTCAAGGGCTGCGAGAAGTGGTTAGCCACCTATGGCTCCCACACCAAGGCCATCTCCTTCTCCGACAATGCGATCTCGCAGGACGCTGAGGGGCTGAAAATAAACGGCACGGTATGGGAGAAAAGAGAACTCAAAACCTCCGACAATACCGTTGTCGGATATTATTACAGGCTCCCTGCGGGCGACTACTATCTGACCACCGACCTCGATCTGGATGACGCTTATATCGCCACCGCCACAGGGACAGTCTACCTCTGTCTGAACGGCCACAGCATCCAGACCACCGCTAAGCGCACGATCTATGTCAGCAATGAGCAGACAACGGCGACGCTGAACCTGTGCGACTGCAAGGGGACCAGCGGCACCTACGGTGAGATCACCCATACAAGCGGCGCCAGCGGTGTCGGCGTAGAGGTGCGTACTGAGAATAAATTCAATATGTACGGCGGCCGCATTACCGGCAACAACAGGAGCGGTGTGGATACGAGCGGCGGCTATTTCACCATGTACGGCGGTGAGATCAGCGGCAACAGCATCAGCAACAGCGACGCCCAGGGCGGCGGCGGTGTGACCATCGGAGGCCAGTCGTTCACCATGTACGGCGGCAGCATCTCCAACAACAGCGCCGACTATGGCGGCGGCGTGGGCTGGAACAGCTACGGCAAGTTTTATATGTACGGCGGCGAGATCACCGACAACACCGCCACTACTGCGGGCGGCGGCGTGTATACGCGCAACGACCGCGTCTATGTCAAGGGCGCGGTAAAGATCACCGGCAATTCCACCACAGACGGCAAGGCCAATAACGTCTGCCTGGGCAGCGTAAGCGGCTACCCCAGTGATCATTTTGTCCTGGACGGAGCGCTGAAGGAGGGTTCGAAGCTGGGCGTGACGCTGGGGGACGGTCACGATGGTTTGATCACCAAAGGCTGGAAAGCCAAAATGCCGGATGTGACAGCCGACCAGCTCACCGATTATTTCCTCTCGGACGCTTCCGGAATGGAGTTCGACCTGAACCGTGCCGGCGAAGTGACGCTGACTGCGATCCCGCACAAGCACCTCCTCTGCGGCACGGCATGCAGCCATGGCGGGGAGCAGCACACCAAGATCCTGACCTGGACGGCCATTTCCGACCTGACGAAGATCACCAGAGCGGGCTATTACTACCTGACTCAGGACATCGAAACGACGGATATCTGGGTGCCCGCCGACGGTGTGGTGCTCTGCCTCAACGGCCACAGCATCATCAATACAAACCATGGCTATACCATCATGGTCCGCAAAAACTATACCTTCACCCTCTGCGACTGTAAGGGCGGCAGCGCCGAGTACGGCAGGATCACCCACGCGGAGCAGGCCGACGGCACAAAATACAGCGGTCAGGGCGTATATGCCATCGGCACCTTCAACATGTACGGCGGCAGCATCTCCGGAAATGTCAGCCAGCACAGCAGCGGCGTGCTTCTTGACAACGGAGCCAACAGCGGGGGCAAGGGCACCGCATTCAATATGTATGGCGGCGAGATCACCGGCAACACCGCCACCAATGGCGCAGGCGGCGGTGTGTATGTCTTCGCTAACAGTCCCTTCCGCATGTACGGCGGCAGCATCTCCGGCAATACCGCCAAGTACGGTGGCGGCGGCGTGTATGTCGGCAGCGAAAGCGTCTTCACCGTCTCCGGCAGCGTGACCATCACCGGCAACACCGGCAATGACGGCAGCGCCTGCAATGTTCAGCTGGCCAAGGACAATACCGCAGGCACGACTTTCGCCATCGGCGAGGGCGGCCTGGCTGAGAGCGCCCGCATCGGCGTGACCGCTGATGCTGCGCCCGCCATCGGTGAGCATATTGCCGTTGCCACCGGCGCGGACAATGGCTATTACGAGGGCAGCATCACCAGCGATGCCGGCGGTCAGTACGGCATCCTGCGGGAGGGCGACGAGGTCAACCTCTACAACGGCCTGCCCCACAAGCACCTCCTCTGCGGCACGGCATGCAGCCATGGCGGGGAGACGCACACCGATGTCCTGACCTGGACGGCCGTTTCCTCCCTGAGCGAAATCACCAAGGCGGGTCACTACTACCTGACCCAGTCCGTAACGCAGAGCAGCGAGTGGCAGCCTGTGGACGGCGTGGTGCTGTGCCTGAACGGCTACGACATCATCTGCAGCAAGGACGGCGCCAACACGATCAAGCTTGCCAACGGCGGCAGCTTCACCCTCAGCTACTGCAAGGGCACCGGCAGGATCACCCACGCCGACGGGCTCACCGGTACCGGCGTGTATCTGGACCCCGACGGCACCTTCACCATGTATGACGGCAGCATCTCCGGCAACAGCGCCGCCGAAAAGGGCGGCGGCGTATACATGACCCGCAGCACGTTCCGCATGCTGGGCGGCAGTGTCTCCGGCAACTCGTCCGATGAGGATGGCGCCGGCGTATATACGGCCGGTACGTTCAACATGACCGGCGGCTCTGTCTCCGGCAACTTCACCACCGATGCCGCGGTCACCGGCTACGCCACCAAGCGCGGCGGCGGTGTGTACGCGGCCTATGTCTTCAACATGTCCGGCGGCACCATCTCCGGCAACACCTCCGGCAACAGCAAGGGCGGCGGCGTGTGCGCCGGCAACAAGCTCACCGTGTCCGGCGCGCCGTGCATCACCGGCAACCTGGGCAAGGACGGCGCGGCCAACAACGTCTATCTGGGCCGCCGCGAGACCATTCATGTGGGCGGCGCGCTGGAGAGCAGCGCCAGCATCGGCGTCACCACGGCGGCCCCCGTCATCGACGGCAGCTATGTCCGCGTCGCCGACGGCACGGGGCTGGCGGCGGATACCACCTCGTATTTCACCAGCGATGCCTATCCCGGCTGCACGAAGCGGCTGATGGGTGACAGCGTCATCTTCTCCAGCGGCACCCTGCACGAGCACGCTGTCTGCGGCAGATCGGACTGCACGGACGCGGCCCACGGCAATACAGCCTGGATCCCCCTGACCTCCGTTGACGGCAAGCTGCTGTACGGTGGGGCCAACGCCTCCAAAAACGGCGATTCGTACATGCTCTACGCCGGCAATTATTATCTGGCCGCCGACATCGAGCTGGACGGCCGGCTCTTCCTGGCCGGTGATGTGAACCTCTGCCTGAACGGAAAGCAGATCACCACGACGAACACCTCGGTATCCGCGGTGGTGGATGACCACTGGGGCCTGACGCTCTGCGACTGCCGGGGCAGCGGTCGGATCGCCGCGCCCGGCGAGACTGTGAACGGCGTGTCCTCCAGCCAGAGCTTCACCATGTACGGCGGCACCATCTCCGGCGGCCGGTACGGCGCATACATCTACGATGACCACGGCGCTTTCCGTATGCTGGGCGGCAAGATCACCGGCAGCCAGACCGGTATTTACCTCAACTCCAGCCGGAATTCGCTGACCATCGGCGGCGATGCCAACGTCACCGGCAGCACCAGAAATGTGTATCTGGACTCCGGAGTCCTCACCATCGACCCCAGCCTGACCCAGGCGGCCCGCATCGGCATCACCACATCCCGCCAGCCCACGGACGATGTGCCGGTCCAATTCGCCGCCGGTGCGTCCAACACAGCGCTGGACTACACCAAAATTTTCCTGCCGGATGCGTCCGGACAGGGCTATGTGGTCATGCCGGAGCAGGATAAGCTCTATCTCAGCAAGCACCAGCACAGCTGGGCCTACACCGCCAGCGGCACCACCATTACCGCCGCCTGCACCAACGCGGACGGCACCTGCCCCGACACCAATGGCGGCAGCGTGACGCTGTCGGCCCCCGATCAGAGCACCGGCGTCCTGTTCTACAACGGCATGGCCCGCGCGGCGTCCTGCACCAGCAGCCTGACCACCGGCGACGCCGCCATCATCACCTACTACGCCAAGCCGGCGGATACCACCGCTCTCTCCGGCGCACCGGTCAACGCCGGCGACTACATTGCCCGCATCCAACTGGGTGAAGCCTCCGTCAGCGTGTCCTACACCATCGAAAAGGTCCGCCTGCTGGTGACCGCCAACAGCACGGTCATCGACTACGGCACCGCTCCCATGCACGACGGCGTGAGCTGCCAGGGCTTCGTCAACAACGAGGACATCGACGATCTGGGCGGAACGCCGACCTACGCCCACACCTACCGCCAGTTTGACGACGTGGGCGAGTATACCATCACCCCCGGCGGCCTGACCTCCGACAACTACGACATCTCCTTCCTGCCCGGCACGCTGGAGGTGCGGCCCCGTACCGTCACGCTGGCGTGGCACAACACGGAGGGCCGTATCTACGCCGACGATGAGGGTGCGATTACCGCCACCGTCAGCAATGCCGTCAACGGCGACCGGATCGGCGTCACCGTCACCGGCGGCGAGCTGACCGCCGGTACTCACACCGCCGCCGCCACCGGTCTCACCGGCGACAAGGCCAAGAACTACCAGCTGTCTACTGTTGACGCGGACAGGACCGTGCAGTACACGGTAGCTCAGGCGGCCCAGATCCTGACCTTCGCCCAGCAGGGCAGCCTGACCAGGACCTACGGCGACGACGCCTTCTCCAACGCGGCGTCCAACAATCGCAGGGACGGCGGCAGCATCACCTACGCCAGCAGCCGCGAGAGCGTGGCCACGGTGGCCTCCGACGGCACCGTCACCATCCACGCGGCGGGCGAAGCCACCATCACCGCCACCGCCGCGGAAACCGCCAACTATCAGCAGAGCGCGGCGTCCTACACCCTGAGGGTGTCCCCGAAGGGCGTCACCATCACCGGCCTGCAGGCGGAAAGCAAGACCTACGACGGCACTGCCGCCGCCGTCATCACCGGCACACCCGCCCTCTCCGGTCTGATGGCCGGGGATGACGTGACCGTGGACGCGGCCTGTGCCGCTGCCGCCTTTGCCGACGCCGACGCGGGAACCGGCAAGACCGTTCTTCTCTCCGGCTACGCCCTCACCGGCGCGGACGCGGCCAACTACACCCTGATCGCCCAACCCACCGGCATCACGGCGGACATCACCAAGGCCGCCATCACCGTGACTCCCGATGCCGGTCAGGGCAAGACCTACGGCGAGAACGAGCCCACCCTGACCTTCACCGTCTCTGCCGCGGCCAACGGCGAGTCCCCCGCCTTCGACGGTGCGCTGACCAGAGTCTCCGGCGAGAACGCGGACAGCTACGCCATCGCCATTGGTTCCCTGAAGCTGGCGGACCGCGGCGCCTTCAAGGCCGATAACTACACGCTGGCGCTGGCCCCCGACACCGTTTACTTCCGCATCGACAGGGCGCTTCACGCCGACGTGACCGCCAGCGGCGCGGCCATGTACGGCAACCCCGGTTCTGTGGATCTGCGCAGTCTCATCGCCGACGGCGGCGCGGCCTCTCTGGGCGATGTGACCGATACCGACAGCGTGCTGGACGGCGCGCCCTCCGTCAGCGGCAGTACCCTCCGCTTCGCCTTCCGGAACGAACCAGCCAACGCGGATAAGACCGCCGTCATTGCGGTCCATGTCACCGGCGCGGACAACTATCTGGATTACACCATCACCGTCACCGTCACGGTGGACAGCCGTATCGTTCCCACCGGCCAGCCCACCCTTACGCCCGCCGCCATCACCTACGGCCAGCCGCTGCGCACCATCGCGCTGTCCGGCGCACTGCGGGACGGCGACACCGTTGTGGAGGGTACCTTCGTCTGGAACACGCCGGACGTCATCCTGCCCGCAGGCAGCCAGACCGCCGAGTGGACCTTCACGCCCAGCGGCAGCCGCTACGCCACCACCTCCGGCACCGCCTCCGTGACGGTGCGCGAGGCCGCGCTGACGGATGTTTCCGTCCGTCAGGACGGCGCCCTGACCTACACCGGTACCGCCCTGAGCGCCCAGGTGATTGCCTCCGCCGCCACTGTGGACGGCTCCGCCGTCACCTTCACGTACAGTCTGGCAAAGGACGGCGCCTACGGCGATGCCGTTCCGGCTCTCACCGATGTGGCTGCCCACACCGTGTGGTACAAGGCCGAAGCCGCCAACCATGAGACTGTCACCGGCAGCTTCACCGTCACCATCGGCAAGGCGGCGCTGACCAGCGTCTCCGTCCGGCAGGACGGCGCACTGGCCTACAACGGCAAGGCCCAGGCCGCCCGGATGGCCGCCTCCGCTGCCACCGTGGACGGCTCCGCCGTCACCTTCACGTACAGCGCGGAGGAAAACGGCATCTACGGTCCCGCCGTACCGGCCTTCTCCGCCGTGGGCACCTACACTGTGTGGTACAAGGCTGAGGCCGCCAGCCACGAGACCGTCACCGGCAGCGTGGACATCACCATCGACAAGGGTGTCCTGCCCGATCCCACCGTCACGGTGGATGTGACCAACAACTACGCCGCCGCATACAGCGTGGATCTCCGCGCGGTGCTGGACGCCATCCTGCCCGCCGGCTGCCAGCTGGGCGCGGTGGAGTACGGCGGCCTGAACTTTGAGGGCGACGAGACCTATTACGATGTCATGCGCAGTACCCTCTCCAGCAAGGGCGTGCTGACCCTGGCCATCAACGCGGTGGACACCGATACGGAGGGTCTGGTGGCCACGGTGAGGGTCATCGTCACCACCGGCAGCTATCAAGACATCACCATCACGGTGCGGCTCAACGCGGTGAACAAGACCGTCCCCGCCGGCGGCCCCACCCTCAGCAGGACCACCCTGGACTACGGCCAGCGGCTGGGCACCATCCGCCTGTCCGGTGCCATGCAGGACGGCGACACCGTGGTGAAGGGCACCTTCGCTTGGGCGGAGCCCTCCTTCTGCCCCGCCAGCGGCAGCTATGACGCAGAGTGGGTGTTCACCCCCGAGGACGACAGCCGCTATGCCGCCGTCAGCGGCACATCGGCCATCACCGTCAATGCGCCCGCCGGAAAGACCTACAATGTGGGCGGTACGGTGCTGGAATACGGCATCACCGGCAGCTCCGAGCAGCCTCTGGAGGGTGCAGTCGTCACCATCCGCAGGGGCATGGACATCTACGGCCAGTCTCAGGCTACCGACGCGGACGGCCATTTCCACATCGGCCAGCTGCTCCCCGGCACATACAACGCGGTGATAGCATACAGCGGTAAGACCGTCACCGCCAAGCTTCAGATCGTGGACAAGGACGCGGTGCTGACCGTCCGCATCCCCCGCGAGGATGTCAGCAGCGAGCTGGAGATCGCGGACCCCACCGACCTTACGGAGCACACGGTGGTGGGCGGTCTGGACGCCGAGGCCGAGAAGCAGTTCTCCGACATGGGCGATGCCTCCGTCGCCCTCAGCATGACCATCCGCGAGCGGCCGCAGGATGACAGCAGCGCCGCCCAGAATGCCATCCGCGAGCTGGTGAAGAACAAGACGCTGCGCTTCGTGGACATGACCCTCACCATGGTCCGAAATGGCCAGCTCTCGGAGCTGAAGGACGCGGGGACCGTGCTGGAGATCATCCTCCCCTGCGACACCAGCCGCAGCGTTACCGTGGCGCGCTATCACGCGGACGGTAACGGTCAGGCGCAGGCCATGCTCCTGACCCAGAGCACCACCGGCGCGGAGGGCACGTTCTACGTCGATCGCGAAGGCCAGTGCATCCATATCTTCGCCAGCAAGTTCTCTACCTACGCCATCGGCTATGGCCGCACCTCCAACAGCGGCCATGTGCCGGATGACGGCGAAAAGACCTCCCCCACTACCGCCGATGCGGGCCTGCTGGCCTATGGCATAGCGGCGCTGGGCAGCTATACCGGTACGGCGCTGCTGCTGCGCCGCCGCAAGCGTGAGGCCTGACGAGGCACCGCAGAAAACAGGAAACACCACCCAATGGGTGGTGTTTTTTTCGGCGGAACAGGCACGCATCCCCCAGGCAGGACCGCCTGGGGGTGTGTTTTATTGCTTTCGCGCGGTGATATAGTCGTCGCCGGGGCGCCAATAGGGACAGGATCGGGTATCGGCGGCCAGGAAACGGGCCAGCTCGTCCTCGTCCAGATCCATGTCACAGATATAATCGTCATAGTCCTCGTCATAGACGTACCACACGCAGGTCTCACACTTGTCCATCATACGTCCTCCACCAGCCGGTGGCTGTCGAATTTGCAGAAGCGGTAGTAGATGAGCGTGGCCACGCTGCACACGAACCAGCCGGCGGGGTAGCTCATGGCGATGGGGATGATCTCGTTGGAGACATAGTTGGCCACGATGTAGAGGTATATCTGGCGGAAGACCACGAAGGAGCCCAGCATGATCCACATGGGCACCTGGCTGTTGCCCGCGCCGCGGAGGGCGGCGGAGTAGATCTGGTTGATGCAGAAGAAGAAATAGAAGGGTGACAGCAGCCGCAGCAGCAACGCGCCATAGGACACCACCTCGGCCTTGCTGTTGAAGAACGCCGTCAGGTCCGGGGCCAGCAGCAGCACCGGCACCAGCAGCACCGCCGTCACCACGAAGGACAGGTACAGCGCCGTGCGGACGCCCTTCTTGGCCCGGGCCGTGTCGCCCACGCCCAGGTTCTGGCCCACAAAGGTGGTGCCGGCCATGGCGATGGACTGGACCGGCAGGATCACCAACTGGTCCACCTTGGTATAGGCCGTCCAGCCGGACATACAATCCGGGCCGAAATAGTTGATATAGCCCTGGACGAACACGTTGGAGAAAGCGGTGATGGCCATTTGCAGGGCGGCGGGTATACCCACGGACACGATCTGACGGAGGACGGACCAGGTCATACGCAGGGCGCGGAGCTCCACGCGGATACAGCCGGCGGCGCGCATGAGTACCCAGATGGTCAGTGCGGCGGACACCGCCTGAGCGATGATGGTGGCGTAGGCCACGCCCTCCACGCCCATGCCGAACTTCAGCACGAAGAGCAGGTCCAATCCCGTGTTCAGCACGGCGGACACCAGCAGGAAGTAGAAGGGGCGGCGTGAATCGCCCACGGCGCGGAGGATGCCGGAGCCCATGTTGTAGAGCAGCAGTCCCATGACGCCGGCGAAGTAGATGGTCAGGTAGGTGGTCTGCTCCGGTGCCACCTCGGCG